>LSQX01298481.1_pt2 | contig 11384 bp, 12 predicted proteins | sample 654561 | NCBI WGS metagenome assembly LSQX01 (sample SAMN04489861, study PRJNA283612) | anaerobic digester metagenome | isolation source: 4 biogas reactors fed with cattle manure at either 37C or 55C with and... | place: Denmark: Kongens Lyngby | collected 2014 | reverse complement strand
TATAATTTAGTGTATCATAGGGCCACTGGACAGTCAATGTACAGCGGTCCATTATGAATTGACAAAAAGTAAATTCTTTTGTACACTGAAATCAACAAAGATTAATTTAAGGAGGGGCGCCCGGGGTGAAAAGGTGTGGGATCCAGTGAGCCGTGTAAGTAGATTCAGCGACGATTTTTGCAGGCTATCCGGCGAGAGTGCTGAAATCAATGGAGGCAGCAGGAAAGAACACAGAACTGTTGGTTATAGGGAAAAGTACATATGCTGTCTGATCCGAGAAGACGGTATAAGCCTCCTCCAACGATCAAGAAGGAGAGAACCTGCCAACAGTCCATGGATAATGAGGTCCCGTGACTTGAATTTGCCCCTTACAGATCCAGGTGACTAGGAGCTGCATCATGTGCAGTTGTTTGAAGCCTATCACCTTGGACCTAGTAACCCAACCTTTGCAGCTCAACCACTTGGTTGGGCTGTATCTATATACAGGCCCTGGTTAACCGGGGTTTAAATCAGGTGCCTAATAGGTAAAGGATTTGGCGGGGAAATGTTTAATACTGGAACTAAGATATGTAAGTTCTAGGAAAAGGGAAATGCACCGGTCAAGGCTCCAGTGAATAGGCTGGAGGAAGGACGGTGATTGGAATGGAAAGGCAGCCTTCAGTTGTCGATTGTATTATTTGTCAGCGTGAGATGCCCTTGGGTATCTGCATCCTGGGGATGTCTATCTGTCCCCAATGTGAAGAAGATCTAGTGGCGAGTAGGGCAACACACTCAGGTTATGATAGATACGTAGAACGGCTGCGGGTCCTATGGCGGCACATATTCAATGCCGATACCGAGGTGAAAGGTGAGGCTGGATTTGCGAAGAAATCTATGGAGGCAGTTGAATGTCTAGAGCCGAGTACCGGCTAGACCAATCTAGAGCCCCTTTTCTAGAAGGCCTGAAACAATACAGTCTAGATAAGATTATCCCCTTTCATACACCTGGACATAAACAAGGTAGGTCCTTAGATCCTGGACTCCAATCGGCCCTGGGGAAACTCCCCTTTTTGCTGGATGTATCCGATGAGATTGCCAGTCAAGCCCACGGCAATGATTCGGAAAAAGTCCTGCGGGAAGCGGAAGCACTGGCTGCCGATGCCTTCGGAGCAAAGACAACGTTTTTTCTCCACAACGGTACAACTGCAGGTATTCAAGCTATGCTGCTGGCTGCCCGCCAGTGGGCTGGCCATAATCTGCCTGTTGAGGATCCTTTAAGGGAGGATGTCGTGGAGGTCCTCGTTCCCCGCAGCGTACACCGTTCAGTCTTGGGAGGATTGATCTTGGCCGGCCTTGCGCCCCGGTTTATCTCTGATACATGGGATGCAGAATGGAGCATTCCCCTGCCTCCTTCACCGGATGCCTGGCAGGCCGCCGCGGCCGAGTCTCATGCCTTGGCAGCTTATTTCGATACATATCCCAATTACTATGGAATAGCAGGGCATTTGGACAAAACCGCGGATCTTGCAGCTGGTGGGGACAAGCTGTTGTTGGTGGATGAAGCCCACGGGGCCCATTTCCGGTTTCATCCTAGTCTACCGCCCACCGCCCTTAGTCTTGGCGCAGATGCTTCCGCCCAAAGTGCCCATAAGGTGCTGGGGGTTTTGACCCAGGCGTCCATGCTGCATGTTAATAATGAAGAGCTGGCTGCGTTGATGCCCCAAGTTCTCGGCATACTGCAAAGTACAAGCCCATCCTTCTTGCTCTATGCCTCGTTAGATGCGGGACGCCGGCAGATGGCTCAGACCGGGAAGCAGCTGTGGCAGAGGGGGTTGGAATTATCCAGCAGTGCCCGGGAAAGGATTAACCGGATACCGGGATTACAATGTTTAGGAGAGGAAATACTGAATAAGCCCGAAGTGAGATTCTGGGATCCCACCAAATTGCTGATTAGAGTTGATGGATTAGGCTTAAGTGGCTCTGAAGCCGAAGCAAGGCTTAGGGCAAAAGGTATTCAGGTGGAGCTGGCGGGCCTCAATCATGTCCTGGCTTTAATCGCTATCGGTGATGGCCCGGAGGAAGTGGGAGCACTGGTGAGAGCTCTGGAGGAGCTGGCGAGGGAAGAGAACAGCTGCAGACAAAGTGCTCCGGCAAAGTTGTCCCAACTGCCCCGACCAGGAGAGATGCTTTTGTCTCCTCGGCGGGCGGTCTTATCTCCACGGAAGGAGATGGAGCTTGCCGCAGCTGAGGGGGAAATTGCTGCTGAAGCTGTGCTGCCGTATCCGCCGGGAATTCCCGTCTTGGTGCCGGGAGAGAAGATAACCGCTGAGAGTATAGACTTCTTGCAGGAGTGCCGCCGGAAGGGTATTGAAGTAAGAGGCTGGGCCAATACCAGCAGGGAGACAATCTGGGTGGTGGATATAGATTGAATAAGCAAACAGAGATTGTTGACGACTTGGATCGTCTGTTAGAGGTCTTGCCCCAGTTCGTTCGGGAGACCCTGGAGGAACAGGGGAGTTTTGACAACCTGATCGAAGTCGTATTGGATTTGGGAAGAAGGCCGGAAGCCCGCTATTCCACCGGGTTCGTCTATCTTGCCGATAATGAAATCAACCGAGAACATATTGATACAGTGCTGAAGCGGGTTGGAGAATTCGGACTGGATAATAGGGCGGGTATAGAGAGAACACTGCACAGAATTTCGGCCATCCGCAACCGCCAAGGTGAGATTATCGGACTGACCTGCCGGGTGGGTAGGGCCGTCTTTGGTACCATCGATATCATCAGAGACGTTATTGAAACCGGTGCCAGCATCCTGCTGCTCGGCAAACCAGGGGTTGGAAAAACCACCATGCTCCGGGAAATTGCCCGGGTCTTGGCCGATGAGTTCCTGAAACGGGTGGTAATCGTAGATACGTCCAATGAGATCGCCGGCGATGGAGATATCCCCCATCCAGCCATCGGTCGTGCCCGCCGAATGCAGGTCCCCCGTCCAGCTGATCAGGCAGCGGTGATGATCGAGGCCGTGGAGAACCACATGCCTGAAGCTATTGTTATTGATGAAATTGGCACAGAGGCAGAGGCTCAAGCCGCCCGAACCATCGCCGAACGGGGTGTACAGCTCATCGGTACAGCCCACGGCATTACCCTAGACAATCTTGTACTCAATCCTACACTATCTGATCTCATCGGAGGGATCCAGGCTGTCACCCTAGGAGACGAAGAGGCACGCCGCCGGGGGACCCAGAAAACAGTGCTGGAGCGAAAGGCGCCTCCTACATTTGATGTGGTGATTGAGATTCAAAGTACCCAGCGGCTTGCGCTTCACCACGATGTGGCGAAAACCGTTGATTTGCTCCTGCGGGGTGTAGAGCCCCGTCCAGAGATCCGGGAGCGGTCAGCAGCAGGGGAGATTAAAGTTGTTCAAGAAAGCGACTTGGATGAACTTCATTTTGGAGAAACCAGAGAAGTAAATGTCAATTCGGCATCCTTTCTTGCCAAATCTTCAGTTCCCAAGGTTATGCGGGTGTTTCCCTATGCCGTGAGCCGCAATCGGCTGGAGAAGGCCATTGCCGAAGCAGGGGTGCCCCTCAGACTTACCAATGATTTATCACAGGCAGATCTTGTTCTGACTATAAAGGGCCAGTATCGAAAGATGCCCAAGAGGCTGCGGGAAGCGGAGGCTAGGGGAAAGCCGGTATATGTGCTCCGCAGCAATACCAAAGCCCAGATGCAGGAGTTTGTCACCAATCTTGCAAATGACGAAGAAGCTCAGGCTCTGATGGAAGCCGAACAAGCTGTTCATCAGGTACAGCTCTTCTCTCAACCAGTTGAGCTTTCACCTCAGAATGCCTATATTCGCCGGCTGCAGCATCAGCTGATCGAGAAGTTCAAACTGCAGTCTACCAGTGTAGGAGACGAACCGGATCGGAGGGTGAAGGTTCTGCCAGTTGATTTATCCAGTGAAATAAGGTGAAATGTATATGGGACCGACTTTTATTACTCTCGAGGGGCCAGATGGTTCTGGAAAATCGACACAGGCGGTGCTGCTGGCCGAAAGGTTAAGGCAGATGGGGCTGCCGGTGGTCTTGACCCGGGAACCTGGAGGCACATCGGTGGGACGAAAGCTGCGAGAAATACTCTTGGATCCAGATGTTGAGTTATCGGTGATGACCGAGGTCTTGCTCATGGCTGCTGATCGAGCTCAGCATGTTCAAGAGGTGATCAAGCCTGCTCTGGAGAATAATATGGTCGTAGTCTGTGACCGGTATGTTGACTCCAGTTTGGCATACCAAGGATTCGGCCTCTTGGGTGAGATGAGCCAAGTCAAAGCAATCAACGAGGCGGCTATTGAAGGTGTATGGCCGGATTTAACAATCCTCTTGGATGTGGAGCCTGAAGTTGGCCTTAGAAGGCACAGGCAGGCTGCCTCCGAGGCGGGAAGGTCCGCCTGCTCAGGTCGAACCAATGGGTTGGACAGGATTGAGCAGCGGGATCTTAAGTTTCACCAAAGGGTTCGAGATGGATATCATGTATTGACAAAGCTATATGCCCAACGATTTGTTGTCATCGATACTACAGGACTAGAGATAGAGACAGTAGCCCAGAAGGTTTGGAAGGCCGCGGCACAGCGGCTTAGAATTGCCCATGAATGATTGCAGCTTTGCCCAGCAGGGGAGGGGAAAGGCCCATGAAATTGATTATTGCCATAGTACAGGATCAAGATGCCAATAGACTGCTGGAGAGACTGTTAGACAATGGAATAGGTGCCACTAAACTAGCTAGTACCGGAGGGTTTTTGAAGGTAGGCAGTACAACGCTGCTGATCGGAGTTGAAGAGAATCAGGTGGAAGAAGTTCTCGACCATCTCCGGGAAACCTGTAAGGCCCGCAAACAGTTGGTCACTCCATTAGCAGCTGTAGGCAGATCCATCAGTGCCTTTATGCCTCAGCCGGTGGAGGTCAAAGTCGGTGGAGCGACTGTCTTCATTTTGGATGTAGAGCGATTTGAAAAAATTTAGTGTACAGCATCTTGGGGGGAGAGTAAGCGCAGCTGCCCGTGGGGCGGCTTGTGCCCGCGCATGAAAATCCGTGCTAGGAAAGAAGGAGCATTAGGGCGAGATATACCGTCAGGAAAGTCCGCCGCTGCATCCCGCGTATCGCTGCGTCATTCGCCGTTTCTGACAGCTCTGCAAGAGACTATGGATGAGCGGGATGAGGAGTCCCTGGCCCGTTCCTTTGCTGCCATCGATGAAGCAGCCGAGGCTCTGCGCCGTTCGGTAACTTTGCGAAATTTGAAGAGGTATAAAGAGCTTGTGCGGGAATTCATTCGCATGTTGACCGCGAGAGCCTATGCTGTCCAGCGGGAAGCCGGATTTGATCGATATGGGCATCGACGGCTTTATACCATTGTGGCCAAGATTGATGCTGAGTTGGAAGCCTTAACCCGTGAGGTCATGGAGGCACAGTCGGATCAAATAGACTGGGTTAGTCGACTTGATGAGATCAGAGGTCTACTTCTAGATATATATAGTTAGTATGGCTGTTGGGCTGCGCCGGAGGAGGACAAACCAGTATGCAGGGATTTGATAGTCTGATGGGGCAGGAGACATTGGTCCAGCGGCTGCAGCAAGCTATTATCTCCGGGCGGGTGGCCCACGCTTACTTGATTACCGGTGCATTAGGCTCCGGCAAGAAAAGCTTGGCCACAGCCTTCGCCCAGGCCCTTTTCTGTACTGAGCAGCCCGGGAATGCCTGCGGGACTTGCCTGGATTGCCGCCGGGTTGAGGCCGGCAATCATCCAGACATGACAATCATAGAGCCTGACGCAGGCAAGATAAAGATTGACCAGGTCAGGAGACTTAAAGAACGGTTTGCTCTACAGGCCTACGAAGGTAGTTGGAAGGTAGGCATAGTTGTTGGGGCCGAAACCATGACCGTGGAGGCGGCCAACAGTTTGCTGAAACTGTTGGAAGAACCCAGCGGTCAAGCTGTAATTATGCTTCTCAGTACAAGTCCTTCAATGCTGCTGCCAACTATAGTGTCCCGCTGCCAGAGAATCACAATGAAGCGCATCCCCCGTCAACTGATAGCTTCTTTCTTGGAAAGGGAATACGGGCTTTTTCCGCAGACGGCTGCGGTTGTTGCTGGTTTGGCAGATGGCCGCCTGGGACAAGCTAAGGAATTTGCCAAAGGGGAAAGCTTAGCTCGAATAGACCAGATCCTTTCGGGGCTGGCCAACCGGGAAGGCCGGGGCTTGGAAGCTTTGAGGCTGGCAGCCAAACTGGATGCCGAGCCTGAAGCAGTTGAGTTCACCCTGCAAATTCTAGCTACCTGGCTGAGGGATATGCTGTTATTGGCATCGGGCTGTTCCCGGGATATGATTGTGCATCAAGATCGCTACGATGAGCTGCGGGAGCAAAGCAGGCTGTACTCTCCATCAGCAATTATGCAGGCTATTTGGCAAATTGAAGATGCTGCCCGGGCCCTTAGGGCCAATGCCAACAGGCGGCTAACCCTCGATGCATTATTCTATCAGTTGGCTGATTTGAATTCTTCTTCCCGAGCGAGTGAGGTTTATAAATATGGTAAAAGTAGTGGGAGTTAGATTTAAGCATGCGGGCAAGATCTATTACTTTGACCCGGGCGATATTGAACTGACTGCCGGTGACCCTGTCATCGTGGAAACTGTCAGGGGAATAGAGTACGGACAGGTTGTTGTTGCACCCAAAGAAGTGGAGGAGAGTGATGTCGTTCAGCCTCTTAAGCAGGTCTTGCGCCGGGCAACAGAAGAAGATATGGAGATTTTGGCGGAGAATGCTGAGAAAGAACGCTCCGCCTTTCAGATAGGCTTAGAGAAAATTGAAAAGCATGGTCTACCCATGAAGCTGGTGGATGTAGAATATACCTTCGATAACAGTAAAGTAATCTTCTACTTCACCGCGGATGGTCGGGTAGATTTCCGTGAATTGGTAAAGGATTTGGCCAGTGTTTTCCGGACCCGGATTGAGCTTAGGCAGATAGGCGTTAGAGATCAGGCTAAGATGCTGGGAGGTCTAGGCCCCTGCGGACGGCCCTTGTGCTGTGCCACCTTCCTGGGGGACTTCGAACCGGTTTCCATCAAGATGGCCAAAGAACAGAATTTGTCCCTTAATCCCAGCAAGATTTCCGGCATTTGCGGGAGATTAATGTGCTGTCTTAAGTACGAAGCCGAGGTGTACAAGGCTGAGAAGGAAGATGGCCAGCCGGAGGCCGGCGAGGCGGGGCTTGAGGAACCGATGATGGAAGGCGCCTGTGCATGTGGAGAGTGCGCAGGATGTGCATTTGTGGATGCTGCAGTAGAGGAAAGCGAAACCCGAGATGAATTAGAGGAAAGCGACCCTCAGGCTGAGGAGGACCTTGAAGAGACTCCAGTTCAGGAGGATGAAGAGGGTGAGGCTGCAGCACCTATTAAGGAGGACAACGCCCAAGACGGCTCATCGACCTCTAAGTCGAAGGGCAGTTTCCGCCGCAAGCGCCGTTACCGCCGTCCCCGTAAACGGGGGAAGAAGGACGATAGAAACCAAAGCCGGGGCAATGAGAAAAAATGAGGTGGGCTTATGAGCCGCAGGGCTTTAGGGCATCATGTTTATATCGTTGAGTGCTGTGACGGAACGCTCTATACCGGGTATACAAGGGACCTGGAGCAGCGGCTCAAAGCCCATAATCAAGGGAAAGGAGCAAAATACACCAGGGCACGGCGGCCTGTGCGTCTAGTGTACTGGGAAAGCTGTGAAAGCAGAAGTGCCGCCCTGAAACGGGAACGCCAGATAAAGGCCCAATCCAGGGAAGTTAAGCTCCAGCTGATCCAAGGACAAGGTCTAGAAGTGGCGGTACCATAGGAGAGATATCGGTGACACAGGGTTACGGAAAATTGTTTGTCTGTGCCACTCCTATTGGCAATCTGGAGGATGTCACTTTGAGGGCACTTCGGATCCTCCGGGAGGTTGATCTGATTGCGGCAGAAGACACCCGGAGGACCCGCCAGCTCCTTGCCCACTTTGATATCCACACTCCCCTGATTAGTTATCATCAGCATAATACAGCCTCTAGGATTCCCGAGCTGATCCAACGGCTGAAGTCGGGGGAGAATATTGCGGTGGTATCCGATGCCGGCACCCCGGGAATTTCTGATCCTGGACAGGAACTAATACAGGCAGCTATCCAGGAGGATTTATCTATTGTCCCTGTACCCGGCCCCAGTGCCGTGATTACTGCCTTGGTGGCTGCTGGATACGATACTAATGCCTTTGTCTTTGGGGGCTTCATCCCCCGAAGCCGTCGGGGCAAAAGGGAAGCACTAGAGCAAGTTGCGAGGGAGCCTCGAACTACAGTGCTCTATGAGACCCCCCATCGGCTGCTGGATACTTTGCGGCTGTGTGCAGAGGTTATGCCTGAGCGGGACATGGCAGTTTGCCGGGAACTGACTAAGGTACATGAAGAGGTTGTGAGGGGGAAACCGTCTTTCCTCTTAGAGCACTTTGAGGAAAACAGCCCTAGAGGTGAATTTGTCCTGGTGTTCTCCGCGGTGGACGAAAGCAGTATTCCATCGGCTGTTGAGGAACCAGGGGAGGAGCTCACCATTGAAGAGAGGTTAGTGGAGCTCTTAGAGCAAGGGTATGATAAAAAAACCGCCATCAAGACTGTGGCGCAGGAGCGGGGGATTCCAAAGCGGGAGGTCTACAGCGCCGCCATAAACCTTCCCGCATCGCCGCCGAAATAAGGTTAGGCCTGGGCAGGCCTTAGGATGCGCTGCCCATCTGGGCAATGCACTGGGAGCATACATATTTGTGTTTGAACGCCGTTATCTCTTCGGTGCTGCCGCAGAAAACGCAGGCGGCTTGGTATTTTCGCAGGATAATTTTATCTCCTTCGACGAATATTTCGAGGAGATCTTGTTTGTCGATTTGCAGTGTGCGCCGCAGTTCTATAGGGATCACGATTCGGCCTAAGTTGTCCATCTGGCGCACTATTCCGGTAGACTTCATCTTCTTGCCACATCCTTTAAGACACAAGTCTACATATTCACAGGGAAAAGTATACAGAGTCCCAGAAAGCAAGTCAACCTCTTTCTTGTAAGGAACTGCTTTGGGAGGAGGCATGAGAGTTAGATGAATCTGCGGATCATTGGAAGGAGCTCTCCCTACGCTGGGCCGGGAGAAGCAGGCATAGGGTACGTAATAGAGAATGAAGGCGGCTATATACTGCTGGAGTGCGGCAGCGGCGTCACTGCTAAGTACCTAGAACAGTATAATTTGGCCGATCTTCAGGGGGTAATAATCAGCCATCTGCATCCTGACCATTCTGCGGATCTATTTCCCCTCGGCTTCGCTATCCAGCATTCAATGATGCAGGGCTTGCGAAAGGAGCCGGTACCCCTTTACCTGCCCCCGGGGGGAGTAGAGGCCTTTAATGCTGCACTGGACTGTTTTGGGGGCTTGCAGAAACATTATGCCCAGGTCTTCAAGTACCAGGAGTATCAGCCGGGTGTCCAAATTGCTATGGGAGCCTGGAAGGTGGATTTCAATAAAGTCTATCATGGAGTGAACTGCCACGGAGTTGTGCTGGAGGGAGATAAGGGTCAGCGGCTTGGGTATACAGCAGATACCAAAATGGGACCTGAACTTGAACGGTTTTTCCAGGGGGTTGATCTACTGCTGTGTGAAGCGACTGTTGAGTCAGAGGAGCAGGCAGAGAAGACCAATCACTTGACGGCTGAAGGGGCAGGGAAGCTAGGGACAGCGGCGGGGGTAGGCCATCTAGTGCTGACCCATTTTCTGCCCGGAACCGATGGAGAAATGAAGAGACGCCGAGCGGCCCGTCACTTTTCTGGGAAGATTTCAGCTGCAGAACCAGACGCAGTATATCCTGTCGGGGGATAAATAGAGAACGGCGACAAATAGGGAGAAGGCTCTATCTGGGGCGGTAAGCGCCTTGACAGCCTGGAAGATTGTGATATAGTAAAGATTACAATTGACTATGCAAAGGCAGTGAATGGGAAGAGTAATCACCCGAGAGGGCAGATAAAGAGAGTCGGGTAAGGTGAAAGCCGATTCTGCTCTGTGGTGGTGAACATGGCCCAGGAGCCGTCATTCGAACATCCAGCGGATGATGCATAGTACTGCTGGATCAGTAGGGTGAACCGGGACCTTCTTGGTGAAGGTGAGGCGCCCGTTACAGCGCCAGGGTATGAAGGCCTCGAGAAATGCAAGCGAGAGCTGAGTACCTGGTAAGACCAATGCCGTGAGGCATTGGTGAAATCTGGGTGGTACCGCGTGAGTGATCTCTCCCGCCCCTGGTGATAATCAGGGTGCGGGAGATTTTTGGTTGTGGAGACACCTCCGCCGGTGTTGGAAGAATTTCGGAGAAAGGAAGATGAGCATATGGGTAGGAAAGGCAGGTATTACATTTCCACCCCTATCTATTATCCCAGTGATCGGCTGCACATCGGGCATGTTTATACGACTACTGTGGCCGATTGTCTAGCCCGTTGGCACCGGTTCATCGGCGATGATGTACTGTTCTTGACAGGTTCCGATGAGCACGGACAGAAAATCGAAAGAATTGCGAAGTCCCAGGGAATTGGTCCAAAGGCCTACGTCGACAAGATCGTCGACAGCTTCAAGGTCCTCTGGACAAGGTACAATATTTCCTATGACGACTTCGTCAGAACCACTGAAGACCGCCACCGCCAGGTGGTTCAGGAGGTATTTCGCAGGATTTACGAAAAGGGAGATATTTACAAGGGGGAGTATGAGGGCTGGTACTGCACTCCTTGTGAAGCCTTTTGGGTAGAGACAAAACTGGAGGATGGGAACTGTCCCGATTGCGGCCGCCCAGTGGAGCTGGTAAAGGAAGAGAGCTACTTCTTCCGTCTATCCAATTATGCGGATCGCCTGCTTCGCCATATTGAGGAAAATCCCGAGTTTATCCAGCCGGAAAGCCGCAGGAACGAAATGATCAGTTTCATCAAGAGCGGCCTTGAGGATCTTTGTGTATCAAGAACTACCTTTGACTGGGGCATTCCCGTTCCCATGGATGATGACCATGTCATTTATGTATGGATCGATGCCCTGACCAACTATTTGACAGGTGCCGGGTTCCTACAAGATGAAGAGAAGTTCGCCCGCTACTGGCCGGCAGATCTGCACTTGGTGGGTAAGGAAATCATCCGCTTCCATACCATCATCTGGCCAATTATTCTCATGGCTCTAGACCTGCCTTTACCCAAAACGGTATTTGGACACGGCTGGCTGTTAATGGAGCATGACAAAATGTCCAAATCCAAAGGCAATGTTATAGATCCCATAGAGTTGGCCGATGAGTTTGGAGTTGACGCCGTTAGGTACTTTCTCCTGAGGGAGGTCT
>LSQX01015117.1_pt3 | contig 11384 bp, 4 predicted proteins | sample 654561 | NCBI WGS metagenome assembly LSQX01 (sample SAMN04489861, study PRJNA283612) | anaerobic digester metagenome | isolation source: 4 biogas reactors fed with cattle manure at either 37C or 55C with and... | place: Denmark: Kongens Lyngby | collected 2014 | reverse complement strand
AGCAAGGTGTTATCCGATCCCATTATCGGAGTTTGGAACACAGTTGTCTTCGATGACCCGATCCTCATCACCGCCACCGAAGAGCTCTGGATAGGCTATGAAATAGACACACAAACAGGAAATCCTGTCGCTTGCGATAATGGACCTGTAAGAAAAGGCAAAGGCAACATGATCAGACTGAATAACTGGAGTGCCCTTACTGATTTGGTCCCCAGCTACCGCATGAATTGGGCTATCCAAGGCTTTGTGGAGTTTGCCGAGCGGGGCACCTCATCATCTCATCAACCTATTATTGCCCAGCCCACCAACCCGGGACCTTCGCGTGCTTTTCTTAGATATCAAGTCTATCGAAATGAAGACCTGATTGCCTCAATCAACAACTTCGAAGCGACCAGCCATCTCGACATAGTCCCAACTTATGGCATCTTTTCCTATTCTGTCACTGCACTCTATTCCGGCGGTGAATCAATCCCCTTAGGTCCTCTCCCAATAGAAATCTTGCCATACCCGCCACTATGCACGATCTCTCCTACCAGCCATGATTATAAACATACAATCATCGGCACTTCTGCAAGGAAACGCTTTAGCATCAATAACGATGGAGAGGAAGACTTGATTATCAGCACCATTGAGATCGCCGGAGACAATGCTTTCAGCTTGGACGATCTGCCCACCCTGCCGCTGACTATTCCCGGATTGCAAAGCGTGACATTTGACGTAATATTCGCTCCCACTATCGTTAGAGAATATAGTGCAAACATCACCATCACAGACCACCTAAACACCCGCTACAGCATCAATGCCGGTTCTCTGAGATCAGACGACAGCCAAAGCCGCGATGCACATACAATCTCTCTAACAGGCACTGGCTTTGATCCCACAATCACGGTTTATCCATACTTCGAAGACTTCGACTCCGTGCAAGCCCCGGCAATGCCCGAAGGCTGGACAGTGTTGAATCCGGCAAATAATTCCAGAGATTGGGAAACATTCTACGACGAAGATGAAGAAAATAACCACATGTTTATATTCTACACAACCATATATGAAGGTCAGCTTAACAACTGGGCTATTTCTCCGTTTTTTGCTATGGAAGCAGGTAAAGAATATCGTGTGAGCTTCGACTATCGTGCAAGATCGCAAAATCGCCATGAATACATGTCCCTATATATGGGAACCAGTCCGACAGTTGAAAGCATGACCGATTGGCTTTGGAACCATGGATATTTCAATCATACAAGCTTCTGGCGCGTTGAAAAGATCGTTCGTCCGACAGCCAATGGCTTCTATTACTTTGGTTGGCAAGCTTTTAGTTATGTGCTTCAATTTGGCATATTTGTCGATAATATCAAAGTAGAAGAACTCAGCCCCAACCCTGATTTTGTCATCACACCAGACTCTTGGAACACCGACGAGACCATGATCAATACCCAAACTTCACAACAGTTCACAATCCGAAATTATGCCGGCGGTGAACTTATTATCAGTGGCATCGAGATCGACGGCGATAGCGCCTTCAGCTTGAGCAATGTACCTTATCTGCCGGTGTCACTTCGCGCAGATGAAACTAAATCTTTTAACGTCATCTTCGCTCCCACCGAAGCAGGTGAATATAATGCAACAATCACCATCACAGACAACCAAAGTAACCGCTATAGCATAGACGCAGGCTCTATGAGATCGAGTGGCACCAAAAGCCGCGATGCACATACAGTCCAGCTCACGGGCTCTTGTTATGATCCCATCACAACACTCCCCTACATCCAAAACTTCGATACCGTCGTCGCTCCCGCACTGCCTTATGGCTGGAAAGTATTGAATTCGGATAACGAGCATACATATTGGAGAACGGACTCAAATAGCATGTATATTGACCACAACAACTCAGGCGAGGGAGCGCTGAATGACTGGGTTATCTCTCCGCCTGTGGCGATGGAAGCAGGCACCGCATATTCTATTAGCTATAAGCACAGAGCCTGCAGCTCAAGCCATCCGGAAAAACTTGCCTTGAAAGTGGGAACAGCGCCCACTGCGGACGCTTTGACTGAGACCTTGAAGGAGCATATTGGCTTTGTCAATACAAGTTTCCAAGAGACGAGCCTTGTCTTTATCCCGGACGCAGATGGATATTACTACTTTGCTTGGTATGCCTTCAGCGATGAAAATAAGTCCGGTATTCGTGTAAGTAATGTCAACATCGACTACTATTATGTCGTCAGTCCCGGGACTACCATCGATATCGATGAAAACACCAGCGTCACTATCATCGGTGACGGATTTGTCGGAGCTGTTGAGACCACGGTTGCGCCCGAAGACCTCACTCCCATCCCCAATTCCAACTTCATCATCAGCAAGCATCAAGTCTGGCAATTGATTGGAAGCGGAGAGATCACGCTCACCTTCCATAACGATGACAGCGATAACATCTGGATTGCCTACCTTGTAGGCGGCGTCTGGGTCTCCCATGAAATTCCCGCCGGCGGAAGCGTTGATATCGTGGTCAATCTCGACGCCAAAGATGCAAGCTTTGAGTTTGCCCTCGGTAAAGGCGGCAATCCCACTTTGCCCGTTGAACTATCCTCCTTCAGTGTGGCCATCAATTCAAGCAACAATCCTGTGGTCTCTTGGATCACGGAGTCTGAAACTGGAGTAAATGGCTTCTTTATCTATCGCGGAGATAGTGAAGAACTTGAAGATGCCGCACTGATAAGTGGAATGATTGAAGCCACAAATAGCTCTGAAACCCATCATTATAGCTTCATCGATGAAAACATCTATGAACTTGGAAGCTATTACTATTGGTTGAGCGTGAATGACTTCAGTGGTCATGGCACCTATCATGGGCCCATCGCCTTAGACTATAACTTCGAGGATGAAGAAGAGATAATACCTGAAATACCATTAGTTACCAGACTCTCGGGCGCATATCCCAACCCCTTTAACCCTGAAACCAATATCGGTTTTGAGCTCGCAGAGCCCAGCGAAATTGCCATCAGCATCTACAACATGCGTGGCCAGCTCGTCCGTAGTTTTGCACCCACAAGATATGAAGCCGGCGTATGGAGCATCCTCTGGAATGGTAAGGATAACAACGGTAAAAACGTCTCTTCCGGTATCTATCACATCAGAATGATTTCCGGCAAGAAGAGCTATGCCTCCAAGGCCGTATTAATGAAATAAGCAAACAATAAACCAATAATTAGGGAGCTACTGCGGTGGCTCCTTTTTTATCTTGAGTATGGGATTGCACTCATCTTTGACCTTAGGCATATTTACAAGCGCGCAACCGGCAGATACAGCTTCGCCCCGTGGCTTCTACATTCATATTTAGCCTTAATGATTTCACAAATAACACAACTATACACTTATAAAAGAACTATCACGAGCGCAGCGAGCCATTCTCAATTCTCAATTCGCAATTAAATCGCGCCCTTCTTCCTTATAGCTTTCCGCTTTAGATGCGCTCATGATGTGCTCATGGTGATGACCATATCATGACCATATCATGACCAGAACCCAGTAAGGAAGTAGGGGGAAACACTTCTGCACGCTGTGTAAAATCGCTTAGTTTGACGGGAAAAAAGAGTAAAATTCATCATACTCTTTAACTGTGGCAAAATATCAACACGCCAATGACATAAATCAACGTGATTTCTCTTGACTGATATATTAAACAATATTCTAATGCATCTACTGGATGATATGCTCTTTCATCAGTAATATTTCTTAGGAATGAATTATTAAAAGGTTCGTATTATGATTTATTGTATTTACCGTGCTTTTGTCCATGACAATGGCATGAAAAAAGATGTCTATCGTATTCATATAGAGGCTTTTGCTGAGGCAAGAGTTTCTTTAGGATTTTTGTTTTCAAAATCAAATGGCTTGCCTGTTTTGTGATATTCTCGTGCACTAAAGGAATTGATTATGGCGAGCAACTTGCTTCTTTTTAACCATTCTAAAACAACCTTAATTAAATAACAATAAGGAGTTATTTATGCGAAAACATTTGAAACTATGTCTTTTGCTGAGTCTTTTCTTGGCAATATTCTCGTTTGGTTTTGCGGACACTGTATCCATAGGGTCAGGGACAGGGACTTCAACATATTTCCCTATATATGGTCTCTATGGCTATAATTACACACAACAAATTGTCACCCAAAGTCAAATTAACACTGCCGGTGTGATTGAGAAAATCCGTTTCTATTATATGTCCGGTGTTATTACAAATAGCAAAGACTGGACAATTTATATAGGACACACGGACAAAACATCTTTTGAGTCAAACACCGATTGGGTCCCACTCACTGAATTAACTCAAGTATATTCCGGTGATGTATCTTCACTAATACCAGCCGGCAATAACTGGATGGAAATCCCGCTGGCTACAGCATTTGATTATAACAACACAGACAACCTCGTGATCGCTGTAGATGAAAACACCCCCGGCTATGGTAGCATGACTTGGGGCGGATATACAAGCGGAACAAATACCGGTATTTATTATTATAGTGATGGCACCAATCCAGACCCTGCAAACCCTCCAACAGCAAGCAATAGAACTGCCATCATCAGCAGATTGCAGCTTATTTTCCCCACCACATCTGCACCTCATGCACCAACACTTGTAGCACCGATAGACAATGCAGTGAATCAAGATTCACCCGTTCTTAGCTGGCAAGTATTATCTGGTGGAGACCCCGACACTTATGACCTCTATTTAGGAACCGATCCAAATCCACCCCTATTTGCTGAGAACTTAACACAAACTTCATATCTATTCTCAGTTCATGGCTATGAGACAGATTACTATTGGAAAGTGGTTGCCAAAAATGGATTTGGACCCAGTCCTGCCTCTGAGATTAGGAAGTTTACCACAAGACAAGACCCAAACCGCCCTCTACCTTATATCCAGGATTTCAATAGCGGCACAACTCTTTCTGCTATTGAATGGAGTGGAGATATGTACATCGCCACCAATCATGGCACGGACGGTTCAAATGGTTTGTATAAAAACTTATATTCCTACACTGCAACAACCAATGTTGTCTCCTGCCCAATCGGCCCCATGCTCCCAAATTCTGAGCTCAAGTTTGACTATAGGTTCGTTTTATACAGCAGCTATCCAAATAATCCAAAAGTACTTGCAGCTGGTGATGAAATGTTAGTTCAGATCAGCACGGATAATGGCGCAACTTATACAACCATCCATACTATCGATCAAAATAATCACACCGCTACAAACCAATTCACTACTGCAACCGTAAATCTCTCTGCTTACAGCAGTGGAAATGCAAAATTCAAACTCATTACAAACTGGGGTAGTGAAGATTATTATATCGATATAGATAACTTCATGGTAAGAGAAGTCCCGAATAATCCCGTATTACTTGTTTATCAAGATGCGATTGATTTTGGTTCAATCATTTATAATACCACAAGCGCGATCAAAAATGTTACCGTCAGCAATTTCGGTGGAGGTACGCTCCACTTAGATGCAACTGATATCGCAATCACCGGTGCAAATAGTGATATTTTCCATTTTGATAATAGCGTTTTCCCCTTTGCTCTTGAAGCAGGCGACGTGACACAAATACCAGTATTTATGAATGGAACAACCGCAGGTGATGTTACGGCAAACCTTGAGATTAGCTACGATGGCAACACCACCATTGTTGCCCTCAGCGCAAATGTCTTGCCCGAGGGCTTAGTTATCATCGGCGATGGCACTGCAAACAACAACATGCCCGTGAACACCTTCTACGGTTATTCCTATGCCCAGATGCTCTATAGAGCTGATGAGATTATGACTTCAGGCAGGCAGATTGAGAAGATTGCTTACCATTGGAATGGTGCAGGTGCAGGCACGAATAGCAATCAGTGGACTGTCTATATGGGACACACTGATAAGGAAGCCTTTGCAAGCGCTACAGACTGGATTGCTTTAGCTGATCTCGTTCAGGTTTATCAAGGAACACTCAACATTCCTGCAAGTAATCAATGGATTGAGGTTGAGCTTAACATGCCTTTTGTTTATAATGGCGCAGATAACCTCGTTATCGCCGTTCGAGAAACTAAGCCCAGTTACGATTCAAGCTCCTATTTCTTCTATAACACTGCCAGCACTACAGGACGTAGTATTCGCTATCAAAGTGATAGCATTGTTCCTGATCCCGCCTCACCTCCTACAGGTACACTTACTGCAGCATATCCCAATATCAGCATGTATTTCGGTGATATCCCGGCAAGTCCCGTGATTTCTGTATCACCGAACAACATCAACTTTGGCAGCATCTTCTTCAATGCCACAAGTGATATTAAAAACGTCACCGTCGCTAATACCGGCGCCGGAACGCTTCAACTTAACGCAAGCGATGTTGAAATTACCGGCACAAACGCAGCTCTCTTTAGCTTTGATGATAGCGTATTCCCCTTCGCCCTTGAAACAGGCATAAGCGCACAAATCCCTGTTTTCTTGGTCGGAACAGTCGAGGGAGATGTTACTGCAAATCTTGAGATCACCTACGGTGGAAATACAGAAGTCGTAGCCCTCAGCGCAAATGTGCTCCCTGATGGAACAGTTATCATCGGCGATGGAACTTTATCTCAACGTAATCCCATGGGTGCTTATTTTGGATATGAACGCTCTGCCGCTATCTATACCATGACAGAAATTGGTAGCGCGGGCATGATCGAAAGTATTGGCTGGAATGTGGCAACTGCTACTGCAACTGTTGTTCCATATAAAATCTATCTTGGCACAACAAGCGATACCCAGCTCACCGCTCAAACCTTTAGTAATCTTATTGCAAACATGACCTTGGTGCATGAAGGTGACTACACATTTAGCAATCCGGGCTGGAACACCTTTAATCTTGCAAGCCCCTTCCTCTTTGCCGGTGGCAACCTCGTTGTTGCTGTTGAAACAAACTATGGCGGAGGCGGTGCCGGAAGCTATTCAACCTTCTATTATACAAGTGCTACAGCCACACACATGACTTGGAATACGGACAACAATCCGCCTACAACAAACGGCTCTGTTAATGCCAATCGCCCCAACCTCATGCTCTCCCTTGGCGAACTCACCGGTGTCCCGGAGCTTTCCGTCAACCCTGCCGGAGACCATGAATTCCCCTTAACCCTGATCAACACAACCGTCCAAAAGGAATTCACAGTAGCAAATATCGGCGGCGGTAATATCAATGTCACAAATATCACCATAACCGGTGATGGCTTTGCCTTAGCAGCCACATTCAGCCCTGTGACGATTGGCTCCGGACAAATGCATAGCTTCATCGTTGAATATAGCCCCACGGCAGCCGGTAATCACAGTGCAAGCCTCCAAATCGAGTCAGATGCCGGCGATCATAGCGCAGAGCTTACAGGCTCTTGCTTTGATCCCACCATCACAGTGTTGCCCCACACCGAAAACTTCGACTCTGTGACCGCCCCTGCAATACCCGCAGGCTGGACAGTCTTGAATCCGGATAACACAAGCGTATATTGGAGAACAAGTTCAACTTATTCAAATAGCACTCCAAACAGCATGTATATAAACTATACTCCCTCCACTGGCGGGCCGCTTAACGACTGGTTTATTACTCCGCCTGTGGCACTGGAAGCAGGTAAGGAATATCGCGTTAGCTTCTACTATAGAGCATCCAGCACATACGGATATGAAAACTTAGGTCTATACTTTGGCTCCAGTCCAACAGAAGCAAGCATGACCGAATTGCTCTGGTCTGACGAAGATTTCAATCGTGCAAGCTTCGTTCTCGTTGAAGAAACGATAAGCCCAACTGCTGATGGAAGCTACTTCTTTGGCTGGTATGCTTATAGCGGCGCAAATGAATATGGTATCTATGTTGATAGTATCAAGATAGAAGAGCTCAGCCCCACCCCTGTTTTTGCTGTAGAACCAAACAGTTATGACTTCGGCGAAATACAGATTAATACTACCAGCAATAAGAGCATTAAGGTTAGCAATATCGGTGGTGGTCAGCTCGGCATCACCGCAATTGAAATCAGCGACAACGCTGCATTTGAATTGGGAACGCTCCCCACGCTTCCAGCATATTTGGAAAGAGACGAATTCATCAATTTTGATGCAATATTCGCTCCTACAGCAGCGGGAGACTATAGCGCAACCATAACCATCACAGACGACCAAAACAATCGCTACAGCGTTGATGCAGGCTCTCTGAGATCAAAGAATACGCGAAGCCGCGACGCTCATACTGTCGCACTCACGGGTTCTTGCTTTGATCCTACCATTAGAACATTCCCCTTCTTTGAAGGTTTTGAAGATGGTAATACCCATGATCAAGCTGTTGCAGTTAGATGGACTCAGCTCACTGGCCCTGATTACACTGCCAAAAAATGGACTGCAAATAATACTCTTACAACTTATAATCGCACTCCAAAAAGCGGAACCTGGAATGCTTTCTTGCAATATTCCGGTGAATCTACTCTCATCCGCCCGATTATGCTTGAGGCAAATAAAGAGTACAAGCTAAAGTTCTATGCTCGTCAAGATGGAACAGTAGCCACAAACGCAAAGATCAAAGCATCTTTCGGAACAGGCAATACCTTAGCAGACCTCACACAACCCATTATTGCACAAACAGGTGTAATCGGTGTTGACTATCAGGAATTCAGCGGAGTATTCAGCACCGAAACAAGCGGCTTATACTACATCGGAATCAACGGCTGGATAAATAATTCTCCTTGGTATCTCAGCCTCGATGACATCAGCATCGACTACAACTATGTAGCCACCCCCGATGCCCCTACTGATATCGATGCAAACACCACTGTGACGATTGTCGGTGCCGGATTTGTCGGAGCGATCGAAGTGCCGGTTGCTCCCGAAAATCTCACACCCATCCCCAATACCAACTTCATCGTCTCTGAGCATCAGGTTTGGGAGTTGATTGGGACAGGAACTGTCACACTCACCTTCAATAACAATGATATCGAAGAAATCTGGATTGCCTATGTTGTCGGCGGTGCTTGGGTTTCCCAAATAATTCCCGCCGGCGGAAGCGTTGATATAGATATCGAACTCGGTGCCAAAGATGCAGGCTTCGAATTTGCCCTCGGCAAAGGCGGCAATCCCACCCTGCCCGTCGAGCTCAGCTATTTCAATGCAGTGTTCATGATAAGTGAAAACAGCGTCAAGCTTAGCTGGAAGACCGAATCCGAAACCCAGATGTTGGGATATCAAATCTATCGCAGCACTAATAAGGAGCTGGCAAATGCAATCATGATCACACCCACGATCATTAATGCATCGAATAACTCCACCGGCGACAGCTATAGCTATTTGGATAGCGAAGTCGAGAACGGAACCTATTACTACTGGCTGGAAGCCGTGAGCTATAACAGCTCCGAATATTATGGCTATCAGACCGTTGTGATCGATATCCCCTCCACTCCCGAGCTTCCGGAGATCAGCTCCATGAGCAACGCATACCCCAACCCCTTCAAAGATATGACCAATGTCGATATCGCCATCAAGGGCGGGGAAACAGGAAGTTTCACCATCTATAACATGCTCGGACAAGTAGTCTATAAACAAAAACTGAGCGAAGGTAATGTCAAGATCGAGTGGCATGGCAGAGACAACCATGGAAATCGCTGCGGAAGCGGTGTATATTTCTATAAACTCGTCACACCCACAAAATCTGAGACCAAAAAGATGGTCATCATGAAGTAAACCGGACTTTGAGCCAATAGCTCAGCGTCAATAATACAAGGGAGTCACACACGTGACTCCCTTTTTTATCTTGAGAAATGAGGTGTTTTCACCTCCGCCTTTGCCCCAATATATCCCAGAAAGCATACAGCCCATACCACAAAACAAGCTCTTCATCGATCGGAAAAGACAAGCCAAAATCATCATGCTCTTCAACTGTTGCAAACCATCGACACACATTCTCCAAAAACAAGAACATTGCTCTTGACTTATTTATCAATTGATAATCCAATGCACCCATGGATAGTATGTCATTTTAGCAATGATATTTATTTGGAATATTTGAATAAAAAGGTTCATATTATGGCCTATAGTTTTCACCTTGCCATTGTCTCGGACAGTGGCATGAGACAGATGTTTATCACGGTCAGGCAAAAGCTTATGCGAGAGCTTTTCAAGACTCATGTTTTCAAAATCAAATAGCTTGCTTATTTCATGACACATGGCTATTCTCGCCGCCTCAGAGGGACTGATCTTGGCAAGCTCCAAATTTCTTAAAACAAGCTTATCTTTGAATAAAAAGGAGTTTTCCGTGCAAAAAAACTTAAAACTATTTCTCTTACTGAGTCTTTTCTTGGCAATATTCTCGTTCGCTTTCGCCGCCACCTACCATATCGGTGACGGAATAGGCTCTCAGCGTTTTCCTTTTGGTCATTTCTATGACTATGAACGCTCTGCTTCTCTTTACACTGCATCTGAAATAGGCGCCGTCGGCTCGATTGAAAAAATCGGTTGGGACTGCGAATTCACTGGCACGGTGCCCGTTCCCTATAAGATCTATGTCGGCACAACCACTGAAACAGAACTACCGCTGCAAACATTCACCGCTCTTATCCAAAACATGGAGCTCGTTCATGAAGGAAATCACACCTTCTCCTCCACCGGCTGGAATATCTTTGAGCTCAGCAACCCATTTGAATACCTCGGTGAAAACCTCATCGTTGCCGTGCAGGTTGACTTTACCAGCTATTCCAGCTCTGAATTGTTCCATTATACGGACGGTCACACAAATAAACATATGTATTGGCAGGCAGACATCAATCCTTCCGACACAGTTGGCTACAGAGATGGTGACCGCCCCAACCTCCTGTTAGAGCTCGGCGCGCTTGGCGGTGATCCGCAGCTTACCGTAGATACCACAGGCATCAATTTTGCCAATGCAGTCTTCGGTGCCACGATGGGAGCTCAAAACATCAATCTCTCCAATAGCGGCGGCGGAACTCTCACCATCGAAGCCGAGAATGTCAGCTTCGCCGGCTCAGACCAGTTTAGCTATGACACTACCGTTTTCCCCATAGTCTTAGGCTCTGCAGAGACCCTACCGATTCCCGTCGCAATCACCGGAACTGTTGAAGGAACTGCCACAGGAACAATTACGATCAGCTATGACGGTGTTGATCATGAAGTTGCCCTCAGCGCAAATGTCTTGCCCGAAGGCTTAGTTATAATCGGTGATGACTCTTACAATAGAAACATGCCTATAAGCCCCTACCACGAATATTCTTATGTCCAAACGCTCTATAAAGCTGATGAACTTATGCATATCGATAGGAGGATTGACAAGATCGCCTACCATTGGAATGGCGAAAGCACCGGCGCAAATTGCAATCAGTGGACTGTCTATATG
>LSQX01151731.1_pt1 | contig 11385 bp, 11 predicted proteins | sample 654561 | NCBI WGS metagenome assembly LSQX01 (sample SAMN04489861, study PRJNA283612) | anaerobic digester metagenome | isolation source: 4 biogas reactors fed with cattle manure at either 37C or 55C with and... | place: Denmark: Kongens Lyngby | collected 2014 | reverse complement strand
GAGGAGACGCTCCAAGTTCAATACCGTATCGACGAACTGACGGTCGAACTAGAGAGCGCGAAAGGTCGTCTACGTCTGCTCGATTATCTGACGATGGAATCGCACATCAGCATCACGATCCGCATGGAGGAAGACCCAACCGTCGCCAAGCCGGACGTGACGTTGAAGACGATGAAGTGGTCCGACGTCGGCTACCTGATGAAAAACGGCATCAAAAAGATCGGCATCGGAATCGCACTCGGATTCCAATACTTTCTCATCTTCCTCGTCTACGCGGCGCCCGTCATCGTGTTCATCGCACTCATTCTTCTCATCATATGGCTCGTCCGCCGCAGGAAGAGGAAGAAGAGAGCGGCGCTGACCGCCGCAACCGAGAGCACTGTCGTACCGGAACAGGTGGAAAAGGTTGCCAAACTAGATGAAGTTACGAGCGAGGTACAGAACGAATCGATCCAAGAGTAGGGAACAGTAAGCTTTGACATCATGTAATGGAAGATTAAGCTGAAGAAGTGTAGTTGAGGGATAAGCTGAAAAATATAATACTTCTGTTCCGCTATGCTAAAGTAATGGCAATGCAAGAAGGGCAGGTGACCTAGAAACAGGTCACTTGTCCTTTACCTTAATTGGGACTTATGAGATAATAAGTTTCGATGTGATTTGAGTTATTTAGAGGTTTATATGCCTTCAAGGACGTTATGAATGGTTGACTAAGATAATGGTGTCAGTAAAGAAGAGAATGTTGCTGGCATCTCCTTAAATATTCATCAATCTGAATGGAATCCTTGCAATCAACGTTTATGATAGTGCCGATCACTCGAAGGAATTGGAAATGGAAGAGAGTTTGATTGAAGTGAAGAGCATTATGAATAAAAAGCCTATTTATCTGTCCTCACCTCGTATGAGTGATGAGGGTTATGAGCTAGAGTATGTAAGGCAAGCCTTTGAGACGAACTGGATTGCTCCGCTCGGACCGAATGTGACGGCGTTTGAGCAGGAATTTGCGGAAGCAATCGGTGCGAAGGATGCGGCAGCCCTCGTTTCAGGAACGGCTGCGATCCATCTCGCACTCAAACTTGTTGGCGTCGGGGAGGGGATTCGTCCCAATGATCCCAACGCTAGAGAACCTCGAGAAGATATCGTTCTTTGTTCATCACTAACTTTTGCGGCGTCTGTCAATCCTATCGTGTATCAACATGCGACTCCTGTGCTCGTCGATTCAGAGTGGACAACGTGGAACATGGATCCCAATGCGTTGAAGATTGCGCTCGAGAAGTATATGGGGAGAGTTAAGGCAGTTATTGTTGTACACCTGTATGGTTTGCTTGCAGATATTGATCAAATTCTCGCACTTTGTGATGAATATAATGTCCCGTTGATAGAGGATGCAGCCGAATCGCTCGGTACAACGTATGACGCCTATTATTATCGTGCAGAAGGAGAGGCAAAACGCTGTTGGCATGATGTCTCTCGACGACTATACGCCGGAACGGCTTCGGACATCGGTTGTTTCAGCTTCAATGGCAACAAGATTATCACGACATCAGGAGGCGGTATGCTGACGGGTAATAACCCGGATACAGCGAAAAAACTCTGCGCAAAAGCACGCTTTTGGTCAACGCAATCGAGAGAAGATGCACCCTGGTATCAGCATGAAGAGTTAGGGTATAACTACCGCATGTCGAATGTAGTGGCAGGTATTGGACGCGGTCAGCTGAAGGTTCTAGATCGACATATCGAAGCGAAGAAAAAAATATTCGAATATTACAAGGAGCACCTTGAGATAACAGGTAAAGCTAAAATGATGCCCGTGCCGAAGGGTGTCTATCCTAATTACTGGCTTAGTTGTCTTACTTTTGATGACCCGAGCAAATCCGCTGAAATCTTGGCAAAGCTTAATGAAGAGAGAATCCACGCAAGACCTATTTGGAAACCTATACACATGCAGCCGTTCTATCAACATTGCGATTTTATTACGGTTCAATCTGATGGGAGTATGGGCGAGGAGCTGATTAGGAGCGGGTTGTGTTTGCCGAGTGATCTCAACATGAGTTTGGATGAGTGCTCAAAGGTAGTTGCAATTATTGGGAGATAATGCTGTTTGTACAGACGATTTGTGAAACCTTTTCTTGATAGAGTATGCGCTTTTTTTGCATTAGTATTGCTCGTTCCTTGGTTTCTCGTATTGGGGATTCTCGTGAGAATTAAGCATGGAACTCCAGTGATCTTTGCTCAAGAACGACCCGGACTAAATGAACAGCCCTTTCGATTATATAAATTCCGTAGCATGACAAACAAAACGGATCATGCGGGATACTTGTTGCCTGATGATGAAAGGTTAACTAGTTTTGGTAGAGCATTACGTAAGACAAGCATGGATGAGCTACCTGAACTATGGAATGTACTTAAAGGTGATATGAGTTTAGTAGGACCTCGGCCACTTTTAATGGAGTACTTGCCGTATTACACGGAGACTGAACGTAAACGGCATTCAGTCAAACCCGGGATTACCGGTTATGCCCAAGTAAATGGTCGGAATGCCTCAACATGGGAGGAGAAATTCGCGTTTGATAATGCTTACGTGGAGAGAATGAGTTTTGTATTTGATCTCGGAATATTGATTCGAACGATACATCAAGTAATCATGAGAAAAGACATACTCGTTGGAAGTCAACATATTGCTCAAAGGCTTGATATCGAAAGATCCTAAAGAAAGTTTGGTTGTTTTGCATGCATGTTTCTATCAGAGAATTCACAGAAAAAGATATCCCTCATAAATTGCAGTGGATAAATGATCCGAAGAATAATCAATATTTACATTATGATCTTCCGCTTGAATTTAATTCAACGTTAGCATGGCTTGAACGTAATAGAGGGAGTTCCACACGATACGACGGTGTGATTGAAGTTGATGGTGAGCCAGTGGGTTTAATCGGTCTATTGGATATTGATACTAGGTTTTCCAAAGCTGAGTTCTATATTGTAATGGGCAATCCTAACTTCCGTGGCAAAGGAATCGCACTAACGGCGACAAGAAAGATGCTCGAAATGGCTTTTACTAAAATTGGATTGAATAGGGTTTATTTGTTCACTGAATTAACCAACATAAATGCGCAGGTGCTTTTCATAAAAGCCGGATTTCAAGTTGAAGGATTGTTGCGTCAAGACGCGATACTTAACGGTCAGTTTTCGAACCGATACGCTATGTCAATTCTAAAGCAAGAGTTCATCAAGGAAACTATATATGACATTAATTGAACTTCTTGACAACGATTTTTGGGGGAATTGTCTTTACGTAAAGAGAGAAGATCTTTTGCCTTTTTCATTCGGGGGGAATAAAGCAAGAAAAGCCCAGCTTATTTTTAATAAAATTGATAGTGAGAATGTTGATTATGTTGTTACCTATGGTAGCAGCTCATCGAATCATTGCCGTGTTGTAGCCAATGCTTGTGCGATTCGAAAACTACCTTGCATGATTATTTCGCCAACTGAAGATAAGAAATCCACGTTTAACCGTACGTTGGTAAGAATCCTAGGTGCTGAGATTCGTGTTTGTGCTGTAAATGATGTCCCCAGTGTCATTCAAGAGACCTTGATAGATTTGAGATCAAAGGGATTAAAACCATATTTCATAGAAGGCGGTGGTCACGGCATTATTGGAACACACGCCTATGTGCTTTGTTACGACGAAATCCAAAAATATGAAACTATGTCAGTTACTAACTTCGATTATATTTTTCTTGCTTCAGGAACAGGGACGACACAAGCAGGACTCATTTGTGGAAAGATTTTGCATGGTAGTTCTGTTGATATTGTTGGAATTAGTATTGCTAGGAAAAACCCCTATGGTGCTAATGTAGTCCACCAAAGTGTTTATGAGTATATGACACAACTAGGCATCAATAATGATTTTCGGTCCTATGTGAAATTTATAGACGATTACACATTAGAAGGATATGGCGTTTGCAATGCCGAGATTAATGAGCAGATTGATGAAGTGTTACGCAGATATGGTATCGCACTTAACACAACTTATACGGGTAAGGCATTTTGGGGTATGGAGCAATATTTGGAGGATCAGTCTATTCGTGGGAAAAGGATATTGTTCATAAATACCGGTGGCGTACCTAACGTATTTGATGATCTGGAGGCAAGACGATGACGAATATTTTATTGTTGAGTGTTGGAACTCGCAACAAAATTGTTCAATATTTTAGAAATGCTTTTCACGGGCAAGGAAACGTTATCGCTACAGACATGAGTCAATTGGCACCTGCTTTGTATGAAGCAAACAGATATTATATCGTTCCAAGCATTTATGATCAAACGTATCTTGAGCAGATATTTGCTATTTGTAGAAAGGAGAAAATATCAGGGGTACTGTCTCTAATAGACCCTGAACTATCGATTCTTGCGAAGAATGAGGGTAAATTCTGTGAGATAGGTGTTACGGTGATTGGTTCCCCGTACGACGCATGTGAACGGGCATTAGACAAGATGGAGATGTATTCGTGGTTGAAAGCATATGGTTACTTGTGTGCCAAGAGCTATTCAATTCTTGAAGATTTCTATAATGACTTTAATGAGGGATCAATTGATTTTCCTGTTTACGTAAAACCGATACGAGGGAGTGCATCTCTATCTGTCACTAAAGTCGATGATGAAGAATCATTGGATTTCTATTTTCAAAGAAGTAAAGGTCTTATGATTCAGGAGAGTATGAAGGGACAGGAAATTGGTGCTGATTGTTATATCGATCTAATAAGTGGAGAACTTGTGTCCGTGTTCTTAAAAAGGAAATTGCTTATGCGCGCTGGTGAGACAGATAAGTCCGTTTCGTTTATTGATGATTCTTTATTGGAAACGATCAAGCGTTTTGTAGCTGATAGTGGATGGCGTGGGCAGATTGATATTGACATCTTTCAGGTTGGACAGGACTACTATATTTCGGAAGTGAATCCTCGTTTTGGTGGAGGGTATCCTCATGCACATGAGTGCGGATGCGATCATATGTCGATGATTTTGAATAATTTAAAGGGCGTACCAAACAGAAGAGTCCTTTCTAATTACCCGGACGGCATTTACATGATGAAATATTCCGATGTGATTATTAATGATATGCAAGGTGATGGACAATAGACGGTATTATTCATCAAAATTCTATTCTGAGGTTCCCAGCAACAACCTCAATTGTGTTAGACGATAAAGAAAAAGTTTGATTAGATGTTGTGATTGAAAGCCAAAAATGTGAATTATTATAATATCGTATAATTGTTCTCTAATTTGCACTGATTGACAGAGGATTGATATGTTAATGTGTGAAAAGAACTTGAATTCTAATAATTGCAAACCAAACATATGGATCATTAATCACTACGCAACAAAAATGTTTAATAATCGTGGTGGCAGACATTTTTCTTTTGCCCAAAAACTCATAGAAAGAGGATATCAGGCAAGCATAATTTGTGCCAATACTATCCATAACTCTAGCGATACCCTGGAGATAGGCAAAGAGGGTTTTGCTTTTAAAACGGCTGATGGGGTTCCGTTTGTTTTTGTCGATGCCGCCACCTATAAGACTAATTCATTTGACCGTATCAAAAATATGTTTGCGTTTACTCTCAACGTGATCAAATTGAAAAGGAAGCTACCGCAATTTATTGATAAACCTGATACCATAATTGCTTCTTCAGTTCACCCATTTACCTGCATTGCTGGGCTTAAATTGGGCAGATATTTTAAAGTGCCAGTTATTGTGGAGATCCGTGATCTTTGGCCTGATACACTGATAGCTATGGGCGCGTTTAAGAAGGATAGCCTGATTGCCATGTTTTTATACCGCGTCGAGAGATCGATTTATAAACGTGCTGATGCAGTTGTTTTTACAATGCAAGGAGGCAAACAATATATCATTGACAAAAAATGGACTGATGTCGTCGATCTTCGGAAGGTATTTTACATCAATAATGGGGTAGATTTATCACAATTTGATGAGAACGTGATTAGACATTGTGTTCATGACTGCGATTTGAGTAATAGCGAACAGCTCAATTTTGTTTATACGGGTAGCGTGCGAAAAGTTAACGAATTAAGATCGTTGATTGATGTATTTTCAGCTGTCCGCTTTGATAATGCTAAATTGTTAATCTGGGGTTCCGGTAATGAAAAACAGAATTTAGAAGAGTACTGCAATTCAAAAGGAATTACTAATGTTGTGTTCAAAGGTTATGTTCAAAAAGAAAAAATCCCTAGTATTGTTACACAATCATATATGAATGTGCTTCACAATGTTAGCTTGGATGTTCATAAATATGGAATGAGTATGAATAAGTTATTTGAGTATTTGGCGTCGGGCAAACCAGTATTTGCTACCAGTGATTACGGATATAACATCATTGACAATTATGATTGTGGAGTAACAGCGGACGGAACACCTAACGACACCATAGAAAAGTTAAATAAATCAATTTCTCTGTCAGAAGATGAATACGGCATTATGGGTTATAACAGTCGTAAGACTGCTGAATTATTTGATTTTATTCGGTTGACGGATAGTCTGGAGCAGGTAATCGGTTACGTTTTATCTAATCGTAAATAATATGTTTCTTGATGATACAAGACGATTGAAGATGATGGAATGAAAAAGGGGGATCTCGTGGGATACTACGATGTTATTAAGAAAAAGATTCAGTTAAGAGAAATCAAAGTTGGTGTTGTTGGTCTAGGCTATGTCGGTCTACCGCTAGCAGTCGAAAAAGCCCGCGCAGGGTTTGACACAACCGGTTTTGATATTCAGCCTCAAAAAGTTGACATGGTGAATCAAGGTCATAACTACATCGGTCATGTAATCGATGATGATTTAGCCGAGTTGGTTAGGGAAGGGAAAATTCGCGCGACATCCGATTTTTCTTTCGTAAAGGACATGGATTTCTTAGCGATTTGTGTGCCGACCCCATTGGATATGTATCAACAACCGGATCTCAGCTATGTCAAATCGTCTGCGGAGTCAATTGCAAGATACTTGACACCGGGTACCATGGTCGTCTTGGAATCGACGACTTATCCCGGCACAACGGAAGAATTGCTCAAGCCAATATTAGAAGAAGGCTCAGGACTTGTATGTGGGAGAGATTTTTATCTTGGATTTTCTCCTGAGAGAGTGGATCCGGGTAATCGTATTTATAAAACTAAAAACACGCCGAAAGTAGTTGGTGCAATTGGGGAGGAAGCTCTTGAGCTAATAGCTTCTATGTATCGCACTGTCCTTGAGGGGGATGTGCATACTGTTTCCTGTCCTGCTGTCGCGGAGATGGAAAAGATACTCGAAAACACATTTAGAAATATTAACATCGGCCTCGTAAATGAGATGGCAATTCTTTGCCATAAAATGAATATCGATATTTGGGAAGTAATCGATGCCGCCGCGACAAAGCCGTATGGTTTTATGCCGTTTTACCCCGGTCCCGGACTCGGCGGCCACTGCATTCCGCTCGATCCGTATTATCTTTCATGGAAAGCGCGTGAATACAGTTTCCATACTTCGATGATTGAGACCTCTATGATGATCAATGATAAAATGCCTGAGTATTGCAAGGAACGTGCGATGCATATACTCAATCGTTCAAAAAAAGCGATTAATGGCGCAAAAATTTTGGTTTTGGGGGTTGCTTACAAACAAGACATCGATGATTATCGTGAGAGTCCTGCGATTAGAGTGATTGAACAACTATTGTCTGTCGGTGCCGATGTTTCATACTATGATCCTTGGGTTCCTCGATTTAATGACGGAGACTTAATGATGGAGAGTATACCGGAGCTCACCGAAGCAGTGCTGGATGAATCTGACTTAGTCGTTGTTACGGCTTCGCATACAAATGTTGATTATCATTTTGTTCAACGACATGCTAAGATGATTTTTGATACAAAAAACGCAATGAAACTTGTTGATGATAGAGGTAACATAGAAGTGTTGTAGTTGTATAGACCAACAACCTGATTTTTGAGAGAGAATAATAATGAGATACGGATTGATTGGTTGCGGTAGAATCGCGCCGAACCATATAGAAGCCGCTAGAAATTGCGGTATCGATATTGTTGCCATCTGTGACATTAATACGGACAGAATGGTCCAAACTTCAAAGCGTTTCGGACTATCTGAGAATGTTCGGCATTATGAAGACTATAAGCAGATGCTTGCACGAGAAAAAATGCAACTAGTTGCAATTTGTACAGAGAGCGGAAAACATGCGTCAATTGCTCTCGACTGCATTGCTTCCGGATGTCATGTCATCATAGAAAAGCCAATCGCGCTATCCTTAAGTGATGCAGATGCCGTGATTGAGGCGGGTCATCGTGAAGGCGTTGTTGTGTGTGCTTGCCATCAAAACAGGTTTAATAAGTCAGTCACGAAAATTCGAGAGGTCGTGGAAGAAGGTCGTTTTGGACGTTTGCTCCATGGGGCGGCTCACATTCGCTGGAATCGCGGAAAGCAATACTATGATCAGGACGAATGGCGCGGAACATGGGAGCAAGATGGTGGTGTTCTAATGAATCAGTGTATTCATAATATTGATCTCTTAAGGTGGATGATGGGTGATGATATCGATGAGGTTATTGCTTTTACAGATAATCTGAATCATCCTTACATTGAAACGGAGGATTTGGGCATCGCACTAGTTAAGTTTTCGAATGGGGCATATGGACTGATCGAAGGAACATCGAATGTGTATCCATCAAATCTTGAAGAGACGTTATATCTTTTCGGAGAAAAAGGCACTGTAAAGGCGGGTGGTAAGTCTGTCAATCTCATTGAAGAATGGCGTTTTGGTGATGGCAAAGATACCGCCGAAGAAATCAAGGCAAAATACCATGAGAATCCGCCCAATGTCTATGGTTTTGGTCATGCGCCCTTATATCAAGATGTTGTTCAGGCAATCAATGAGAACAGAGCCCCATATATTACTGGCGAAGACGGGCGAAGAGCTCTCGAGCTGGTTTTGGCGATTTACAAATCATCCTATTTAGGAGCCAGTGTTAAGCTCCCTTTGAAAGATGCTTCAACATTAGATTTTTTAGGGCAATTCAATGGTTAAAGATAATTTCTTTGTTCATGAGACGACCTATATCGATTCCGATGTCGAGATTGGGGTAGGAACAAAAATATGGCACTTTTGCCATATACAGTCCGGTGTTCGCATCGGACAGAATTGTTCGCTCGGACAAAATGTTAATATTGGGAACAACGTTATCATAGGAAATGGATGTAAGATTCAGAATAATGTTTCCGTTTATGAAGGCGTTTTGCTTGATGATTACGTTTTTTGTGGTCCTTCGTGCGTATTTACAAATGACTTGACACCTCGTTCAAAATATCCAAAAGGACGTGAGAATTATGTTAAGACCCACGTTAGGAAAGGTGCTACGATCGGTGCGAATGCAACAATTGTCTGTGGAGTATCTATTGGTGAATGGGCTATGGTGGCAGCAGGAGCCGTGGTGACGCAAGATGTCAAGAGTTATGCACTTGTTGTTGGTATTCCTGCTAGACAACGTGGCTGGGTATGTGAATGTGGGCAAATTCTCGATGAAAAACTGAAATGTGATTGCTGTACAAGGGCTTACAAAATGATCGATGAAGAATTAGAGAGGATTTTGGAATGAGGTTTCGAGACTTAAAAGCGCAATACGATCACCTCAAGGAGCGTATTGATGCAAATATACTAGAAGTGCTGAATGGCACAGCTTTTATCGGTGGCAGACACGTAAAAAAACTTGAAGAGGTCCTTGCGCAGTATGTGGGGGTCAAACACTGTATATCGTGTGCAAACGGAACTGATGCACTTCAGCTCGTGCTGATGGCTTGGGGTGTAGGTGAGGGTGATGCAGTTTTTGTGCCAGATTTCACCTTCTTTGCAACTGCCGGTTGTGCTTCTATCGTTGGTGCTACTCCTATCTTTGTTGATGTGGATGCCAGGACATTTAACATTGATGTTAAGGATCTTGAAAAGAAGATTGAGGAAACGATTAATCTTGGTAAACTTACTCCAAAGGTGATAATTCCTGTAGATCTATTTGGTTTACCTGCAGATTATATAGCAATCGATAGAATAGCTAAACGGCACAATCTAAAGATTCTAGAAGATGGTGCACAGGGCTTTGGTGGTAACATCAACGGGCGAATCGCTTGCTCCTTCGGTGATGCGTCTACCACATCCTTTTTCCCTGCCAAGCCCCTGGGTTGTTATGGTGATGGCGGCGCTATTTTTACGGATGATTCTGAACTAGCTGTCAACCTTCAATCTCTAAAGGCTCAAGGAAGATCTCCTGAGGATAAGTATGATAATCGCGCTATTGGCATAAACTCAAGGTTAGATGCAATCCAAGCTGCGATTATACTAGCTAAGTTTGAAGAGTTTGTTGAAAATGAACTTAATGCATCAAATATAATAGCCATAGAATATACTTCTCACTTGCACAATCTAGTCACCCCCCCTTTTATTCCAGATGGCTATTATTCCAGCTGGGCGCAATACACGATTATTCTTCCTGATGAAAAAGCACGAGACGGACTTAAAGAGCACCTTCATTCACATGGTATTCCTTCGATGATCTATTATAATCGGGGCATGCATCAACAGACTGCTTATGAAGATATGAACATACCCGACTCCAGCTTGCCTGTCACATCTTATTTGACTAAATGCGTTTTATCATTACCTATGCATCCTTATCTGACTTGTGATGATGTTGAAAAGGTGTGCTTGACTGTCAAACAGTATTTTTCAGGAATTTGAACTAAGAGGAGCATTTAAACAATATGAAAAACTGTTAACTGTAATTGGAGCGGGGCTGCAATTCATTAAAGCCGGAATTCTTTCCAAAAAGATAGAAGGCGAATTTGACGAAGTTTTGCTCCATACTGGACAGCATTATGATGCGAATATATCTGACATCTTTTTTACTGAGCTCGAAATTATGAAACCTAAGTATAATCTGAATGTTGGTTTGTTATCACATGCCCAACAAACAGCTCAGATGATGGGTATAGAGGGCGTAATAGAACAAGAAGCTCCGGATGAAGTTTTTATATACGAAGATACTGATTTTACAGTCGCAGCATCTTTAACAGCTAACAAAATGCTGATTCCTGCATTTCACGTTGAGGGAGGGATTCGTACCCATTGTTTAGATACACCTGAGGAGCAAAACAGACTCATTACAGATCACCTGTCGAGTATGATCTTTGTAGTACTATGTACAATTTGAGGGAAGCAAAAAGCAATGGTTTAGGTGATAGATAGTATCTAGTAAGCTATATTATGTTTGACTCCTTCGTTTATTATTCTAACGTTGTCGAGGGAGCTTAATACCTGTCTCTTATACACATCT
>LSQX01281665.1_pt1 | contig 11387 bp, 11 predicted proteins | sample 654561 | NCBI WGS metagenome assembly LSQX01 (sample SAMN04489861, study PRJNA283612) | anaerobic digester metagenome | isolation source: 4 biogas reactors fed with cattle manure at either 37C or 55C with and... | place: Denmark: Kongens Lyngby | collected 2014 | reverse complement strand
CGGCGCTGCTGCTGGCCGACGAGCCGACCGGTAACCTCGATCCGGCCCTGTCAGCGGAGATCATGGGGCTGTTCGAGGATTTCAACCGGGTTGGTGTCACGGTGATCATCGCCAGTCACGACCTGCCGCTGATTGCCAAACTGGATCACCGCATGCTGACCCTGGCGGAAGGTCGGCTGCTGGCGGATGGGAGCTGAGATGGCCGCCAATCAGAACAAGCAGAGCAAGCCCGCCGACAAACGCCCGGCCAAACCGGCCAGTGGCGCCGCCCGCTCCCGGCGCAGCTGGCGCCATCCGCTGCGCAGCTGGGGCAACAGCCATCGTGACAGTGCCCGGCTGGCGCTGCAGCGGGTCGCCGACTCGCCGTTCAGCACGCTGATGATAGTACTGGTGATGAGCATAGTGCTGGCCCTGCCCATGGGCCTGTCGGTGCTGATCGATCAGGTCGAGCGGCTGGGTATCGACTGGCAGCGGGCCGCGCAGTTGTCGGTGTATCTGCAGGATGATGTCGATCTGCAGGCGGCCGGCCAGTTGCAGGAGCAGGTCGAGGCGCTGCCCGGGGTCGCCGTTACCCAGCTGCTGGATCGGGAGCTGGCGCTGGCCGAGTTCCAGCAACACTCGGGGCTGGGTGATGCCCTGCAGCAACTGGCCTACAACCCTCTGCCCAACGTGATTCTGGTGATGCCGGAAAGCATCGAGGGCGGCGCCGGGGCGCTGCGGCCGCTGCGTGATCAACTGGCGCAGCTGGGTGGGGTGGACGAGGTGCAGATCGATCTGTTGTGGGTCGAGCGGCTGACGTCCATTCTCAAGATGTTCGAGCGCTTTACCGGCGGTCTGGCGATACTGCTGATTGTCGCTCTGCTGCTGGTCATGGCCAATACCATTCGCCTGTCCATCGAAAGTCGTCGGGATGAGATTCTGGTGGTGAAGCTGGTGGGCGGCACCGATGCCTTCGTGCGCCGGCCCTTTCTCTATCTGGGGGTTTACTACGGGGTGCTTGCCGGTGCGCTGGCCTGGCTGCTGGTGGCCGCTGGGCTGGCCTGGCTCAACGGTACCGTGCAGGAGGTGGCGGCCCTGTACCAGAGCGATTTTGCCCTGAGCAACATGCCGGTGAGCGACGGTCTGCTGCTGCTGGCCGGTGCCCTGCTGCTGGGACTGGCCGGGGCTTGGCTGGCGGTGGGGCGGCATATACGGGACATAGAGCCGCAATAGAAATTCCCTATTATTTTCGCAATATGTTGATTTTAAAGGGTATTTGCTTGTGTTTCGGAACTTGTCGGAACATTCCATGTCAGACTCCGGGATGATACACTTCGGTGTCTGGCCTGTGGCTGATACAGCCTGCGGCCCGTCCCCGACCGGACGTTAAACCGGTCTTTCGACTACTTTGGAGTTCAAGCATGAGCACTGCTTTGCAGCCCGTACATAACCTGACACCAGGTGCCAACCTGGAGGCCTATGTTCAGACCGTAAGCAGCATCCCGATCCTGAGCATCGAGGAAGAGCGCGAGCTGGCTGACCGTTTGTACTACCAGGAGGATCTGGACGCCGCCCGGCAACTGGTCATGTCGCACCTGCGCTTTGTGGTACATATCGCCCGCAGTTATTCGGGCTACGGTCTGGCTCAGGCCGATCTGGTGCAGGAGGGCAACGTCGGCCTGATGAAGGCGGTCAAGCGCTTCAACCCGGAAATGGGTGTGCGCCTGGTGTCCTTTGCCGTGCACTGGATCCGTGCCGAGATCCACGAGTTCATCCTGCGCAACTGGCGCATCGTCAAGGTGGCTACCACCAAGGCTCAGCGCAAGCTGTTCTTCAACCTGCGCAGCGCCAAGAAGAAGCTCGCCTGGTTGAACCATGATGAAGTCAATGCGGTAGCCGCAGACCTGGGCGTCGCCGCCCGGGAAGTGCGTGAAATGGAAAGCCGCCTGTATGGCAAGGACCTCGGCTTTGACGGCGCCGACGACGATGACGACGATGCGACCTACGCACCGGTGCATTACCTGGAAGACAAGCGTTACGACCCGGCGATCCAGATGGAGAACGCCGACTGGAGCGACAGCTCCACACAACAATTGCAGGAAGGACTGGCGCAGCTGGATGAGCGCAGCCGCGATATCCTCTACCAGCGCTGGCTGGCCGAGGAAAAGGCCACCCTGCACGAGCTGGCGGCCAAGTACCAGGTCTCGGCGGAGCGTATCCGCCAGCTGGAAAAGAACGCCATGAACAAACTGAAGAAGCAGATCGATATGGGCGACGTTGCCTGAATTGATCGGTAGTTGAAAAGGGCATCCAGGCGGATGCCCTTTTGCTTTTCGGCAAAGAGGAATTGCATGAACGCACGACTGGGCTTACGGGTAGGCACACTGCTGGCGGTGATCCTGCTGACACTGATTGCGCTGGACCGCTGGCGCGCACAGCAGGAAGCTACCCAGCCGCTGGGCTGGAAACCCCAGTATCAGGGCAGCCTGTGGACACCCATGGGCAACGGCTCACTGACCCTGGAGCAGCTCATGCTGGTATTGGGTGAGGGCAGCCTGTGGATGATCAGTGCCGATGGCGAGCCCCGGTTGGTAACCCGTCACCTGCTGGAATCCGACGGCCAGCAATGGCAGGTGCAGGCCAGCATCGAGCTGGACCCGCAACAGACCGAGAGTCTGGTGCGGGCCCAGGCCTGGTATGCGGACATGCCGGACCAGCCGGTGGCGGCGGAGGTGGGCAAGGCGCTGGGGCAATACCCCATAGCCCGCCTGAGCCTGATCCCCGAGCAGCCGCTGAAGCCGGTACGCATCACCGCCACCTTCGGCAACCCCGACTGGCAGATGCCGGTGGAGCAGGGGGAAGCCTGGATCTATGGCCGCGAAGGCGTGGTGGTCTCGGTGGCCGATGAGCAGGCCTGGTCGATCATGTTCGGGCTGCGTCAGGAGTAGGGCAGCGCTGCGTCCCACCGTCGCACTCTTGATCGGTCTCAATGCAAAGCCGGGCTGCTTGCCTTACACTTTCAGTTTGTGAGCCGCCGGGATTTCAGCCCCGGCAATGATGAGGGCGAGAGACCCATGACGCAGAAAATCACCTTCGACCGTGCGCTGATCGAGAAATATGATCGCCCCGGTCCGCGTTACACTTCCTATCCCACGGCGCCGCAGTTCCACCAGGCCTTTGCCATGGACGATTATCAGGCCGCCGCCAGGGCGAGCAATGCCGCCGAGTCGCCGAAGAACCTGTCGGTGTATATCCATATCCCGTTCTGCAAGAGCCTGTGCTACTACTGCGCCTGCAACAAGATCATCACCCACAAGACCGAACGGGCAGTGGAGTATCTGGAGTACCTCAAGCGCGAGATCGCCATGCAGGCCGCGCTGTTCGACAAGTCGCGCAAGCTGACCCAGTTGCACCTGGGCGGCGGTACCCCGACCTACCTGACCAGCGAACAGCTGGAAGACCTGATGAACACCCTGCGCGAGTCCTTCAATCTGGATGACAGCGATGATCACGAGTTCTCGCTGGAGGTCGATCCGCGCACTGTGGCACCGGTGCAGATCCATCAGCTGCGGGCGCTGGGCTTCAACCGTCTGAGCTTCGGTGTACAGGACTTCGACGAGGCAGTACAGAAGGCCGTCAACCGTCTGCAGAGCGAGGAGCAGACCCGCGAGCTGGTGGAAGCGGCCCGGGCAGCGAAATTCAAGTCGGTGAGCGTGGACCTGATCTATGGCCTGCCGCTGCAGACGGTGCAGAGTTTCGATACCACCCTGAGCAAGATCATCGACATGCGTCCGGACCGCATTGCCGCCTACAGTTATGCGCACCTGCCGGAGCTGGTGCGGGCGCAGAAGCTGATCCGCCCGCAGGACATGCCGCCACCGGAGCGCAAGCTGGAGCTGCTGGAGCTGACCATCGCCCGGCTGACCGCCGCCGGTTACATCTATATCGGCATGGACCACTTCGCCCTGCCGGATGACGAGCTGGCGCTGGCCCGGGCCAATGGCACCCTGCAGCGCAACTTCCAGGGCTATTCCACCCATGCCGACTGCGACCTGATCGGCATCGGCGTGTCCTCGATCGGCAAGGTGCACAACACCTACAGCCAGAGTGTGAAGGAGTTGTCCCAGTATTACGCGCGGATCGATGCCGACATGCTGCCGATCATGCGCGGCTATACCCTGAGCGAGGATGATCTGCTGCGCCGGGAGGTGATTCTGGATCTGATGTGTCAGGAGCGTATCGACTTCGGCAAGTTCGAACAGCGTTACGGCATCAACTTCAATAACTACTTCGCCGATGCGCTGGAACAACTGGCGGAGCCGGTGGCGGACGGCCTGGTAGCCATCCGTGAGCAGGAGCTGGTGCTGCTGCCCGAAGGCAAGCTGATGCTGCGCAACGTGGCGATGGCCTTTGATGCCTATCTGGGCGGTGGCGAGCAGAAAGGGCGTTTCTCCCGCACCGTATGAGTCTGCGGGAGCCGGGCGCTCAGCCCGCCAGCTCCCGCTCGAACTCCTCGACCGGCATCGGACGCCCGAACAGATAACCCTGGAGATGCTGGCAGCCGCGCACTTCAAGTGCGGCCTGCTGCTCCGGGGTTTCCACCCCCTCGGCCAGTACCGACAGGCCCATGCGCTCGGCCAGCAGCATGATCATCTGCACAATCTCAGCGCTGTTGGCATCCTGCAGCATGCCCTGGACAAAACTCTGATCGATCTTCAGCTGGTCCAGCGGCAGACGGCTGAGGTAGTTCAGCGACGAGTAGCCGGTACCGAAGTCGTCCAGTGCAAAAGATACGCCGAGACGCTTGAGCTCGGTCATCTTGGTGATGATGCACTCGATTTCATGCACCAGCGCGCTCTCGGTCAATTCCAGCTTCAGCTTGTCCGCCGGGGCACCGGTCTGTTCCAGCACGCTCCTGACCTTGTCGACAAAGTCGTTCTGACTCAACTGGTTGGCGCTGACGTTGACCGCCAGGGTCAGGTGCGCCAGGTGCGGCTGGGTAGCCCAGCGTGCCAGCTGCTGACAGGCTGTTTTCAGTACCCAGTTGCCCAGTGGCAGGATCAGGCCGTTCTCCTCGGCCAGCGGGATGAAGCGCGCCGGTGAGATCATGCCCTGTTCCGGATGACTCCAGCGGATCAGTGCCTCGGCGCCGATGATATCCCCCTGTACGTCCACCTGCGGCTGGTAGTGCAGGATGAACTGATCCTGCTCCAGGGCAATACGCAGCCCGGCATCGATCTCACTGCGCTCCTTGACCTGGGCGGGCATGCGCGTGTCAAAGAAGCACATGCCATTACTGCCAGCATTCTTGGCCTCGGACATGGCCAGATGGGCATGGCTCAGCACCGCCTCGGCGGCCTCGTCGCCGGCCCCGAACAGGGCAATGCCGATGCTGGCGGAACCGCGGTATTCCGTATGGCCCAGCAGGTAGGGGCGGGCCAGTGCGGCCAGTACGTCCTGCCCCAGCTGTTCGGCCTGACGCGCGGCTTCCACTTCGTGGCTGCCGAGGTTGTCCAGCAGGATCACGAACTCGTCCCCACCCAGCCGGGCGACGGCTTCGTTGTGCGGTACGCACTCCACCAGTCGGGCCGCCACTTGGGCCAGCAGACGGTCTCCGGCGGCATGCCCTTCGGTATCGTTCAGGGTCTTGAAGTTATCCAGGTCCACCACCAGCAGTGCGCCAAAGGTCTGCAGACGCTGGGCAGCGGCATGGGCGTGGTCCAGACGTTCGAGGAACAGGCGGCGGTTGGGCAGCTTGGTCAGGGAGTCATAGAAGGCCAGGGTGCGCATCTGCTCCTCGTTGGCCTTGCGTGCCGAGATATCAGACAGCGAGGCAACGTAATGGGTGGTTTCACCTTTCTCGTTGCGCACCGTACCAATGGATAGCAGCTGGGGATAGATCTCGCCGTTCTTGCGCTTGTTCCAGATTTCTCCCTGCCAGGTACCCTTGGTGTTCAGCGCCTGCCACATCGCGGCGTAGAAGGCAGGATCGTGGCGACCGGACTGCAGCAGGCTGGGTGGACGGCCGATGATGTCCTGCAGGGCATAGCCGGTGATGCGGCTGAAGGCTTCGTTGCAGCGCAGGATTCGGCGCTCGGCATCGGTAATCAGCATGCCCACCTGGGACTCGAAGGCGCGTGCGGCGATGCGCAGATCCTCTTCCACCCGCTTGCGCTCGGTAATATCCCGCGCAGCCTGAAACAGCAGAGGCTGGCCGTCTATCTCAAGCGGAACACTGGTGACTTCCACCGGGAAGGTGTGCCCATCACGGTGGCGGAAGCGGCTTTCAAAAGTGATGCCACGCTTGTAACGCAGGGCATCGCTGACCAGGTTGCGCAGCTCCTGGGGGCTGTGCAGTGCATCCCAGCTGTGGAGAGGGGAGCGGGTATGACCGCTGACCGGATAGCCGAGCATGCGATAGAAGGAGTTGCTGGCTTCCAGCAGGGTACCGTGCTGGTCGAGAATGTGGATGCCATCGCTGGCATGTTGCAGCAGCATCTGGCTGCGCCGGTTGGCCCGATGACTGGCGCGGATCTGGCGCCACAGCAGTCGGCTGCCGAAGCTGGTCACCAGCAGGAAGATCAGACCCAGCACCACCGCCTTGTTGCGGTCGTGCCGCCAGATGGCCAGGTAATCCTCCTCGCCCAGACCAGCGACCACTATCACCGGCAGTTCGCTCAGGCGGCGATAGGCATCGGTGCGCGGAATACCGTCGGCGGTGCCCTCGCTGAAGAACAGTCCGGTGGCGACCCCGGAGTCCATCAGCTCGGTCAACTCCCGTGAGCCGCCCACTGCCCCGGTATGGCCGGGCGGCGCATTCAGCGGCGGGTGGCGGGCGATCAGCTTCTGCTCCATGTCGCGGACCAGCGCGATGCCGTTGGGCCCCAGGTCCAGATCGGCGATCAGCCGACTGAAATGGCTGGCCCGTACCGAGGCGGTGATGATCCCGGCAAAGCTGCCATCAGGATGGCTGTAACGCCGGGCAAACAGCAATATCCACTCGCCGGTGAAGGGGCTGCGCAGCAGCGGCGTGATCACCAGCTCGGCCCCGGCATCCTGCTGAAACTGCTGGAAGATGTCGAAACCGCTGTAGCTGAGCAGGTGCAGGTCATCATCCCGGGCAAAGCGCACCTGGCCGCTGGCGTCGGTGATACGGATCTTGGCGATGTTGTTGATCCAGCGCTCACGGGAATGGATCAGGTCGTTGACCTCGTCCCCGTGCAGCACTTCCCCGGCGGCCAGCTTCCGGTCCAGATGATACTGGATCTCCTGCACCACCAGACTGACCTCCCGGGCAGCGCCGGTCATGCTGTGGTCCATCATCAGAGCCAGATTGGTCACGCTGGTGCGTACTTCGGCGATCTTGCGCTTGTAGGAGGCGTCCAGCGTATACGCCAGCAACACCACCATGAACAGATTCAGCGCCACGGCAGTGACAAGCAGCATCGATGCCAGGGACTTCAAGGTATGCCGCATCGTCAGGGGTTCCAGAACAGGCCAGATACTCGGTGGGGTGGACAGGGGGATTATATCCCTGTTTGGGTGTTCCTGCCTCTATTTGACTACAGTCCGCAGATTGGTTAGCGTGTCAAACGGTCGTTTTAATCAGCGCAGGCCACTGCGCTTGATCACAGGCCATTCACTCTGAATAACAAGATGAAGTACGGAGTCAGGCCATGGCTGCAGATGTGCCCTCGATAGATATTCGTTCCGAGAAAGTTACCATCGTCGCCCGTGACGGTTATCTGCTGGGTGCCAATCGGTTTCGTGCTGCCGGCAAGGCCAGAGCCAACCTGCTGGTGGCCGGGGGAACCGGGGTACCCCAGCGTTTCTATCGGCGTTTTGCCGAGCATGCGGCGCGCCGGGGCTTCAATGTGCTGACCATTGATTACCGGGGTACCGGCGAGTCGAAGCCAGCCACCCTGAAAGGCTTCGAGATGTCCTATCTGGACTGGCCGGAGAAGGATCTGCCAGCGGCAGTGGACCTGCTGAGTCAGGAGGATCTGCCGCTGTACTGGGTTGGTCATTCCTTCGGCGGACATGCCATCGGCATGCTGCCCAATCATGACCGGCTTGCCGCCTGTTACAGTTTCGGCAGTGGCGCGGGCTGGGCCGGCTGGATGCCCGGGGGTGAGGCGCTGAAGATCCGGCTTTTCTGGAATGTCATCATGCCGGTCATCGTCGCCTGGAAAGGCTACATGGCCTGGAGCCTGCTGGGCATGGGCGATGATCTGCCCAAGGGGGTCTATCGTGACTGGAAGCGTTGGTGCAGCTTCCCGCATTACTATTTCGACGATCCACAGATGACCCATGTGCACGCACGCTACGCAGCGGTACGCACGCCCTGTGCCTTTGTCACTTCCCGGGATGACCCCTGGGCGCCGCCGCAGTCCCGGGATGCCTTCGTCAAGGGGTACACCAATGCTCCGCTGACGCTGTACGACATCGAGCCGGCCGAAGGCACGCCTGCCTTCGGACACATGGGCTACTTCCGTCGTGGCGCCGAACCATTCTGGGATGAGGCGCTGGATTGGTTGCTGCAGGCGGCACCGCCCACCATTCAACAGGACACTGAGCAGGCCGTCTCGACGACCCGCTGAGCGGCTGCGGGCAACGCCTCGCCGCCGCTCTGCAGATAAGCCTCAGAGCCGTTCACGCCCATGGGGTCGTTGCAGATCGAGCTGCGGCCCGAGCGGTACGATGCCGGTGGGGTTGATGGTGCCGTGGCTGCGGTAATAGTGGTCCTTGATGTGCTGCATGTTCACCGTGTCCGCTACCCCGGGCCACTGGTACAGCTCGCGCACGTAGCCTGACAGGTTGGGGTAGTCCGCGATGCGTCTGAGGTTGCACTTGAAGTGCCCGTGGTAGACCGCATCGAAGCGAATCAGCGTGGTAAACAGTCGCCAGTCTGCTTCGGTCAGGGCGTCGCCCAGCAGATAGCGCTGAGTAGCCAGGCGCTGCTCCAGCTCATCCAGCATCTCGAACAGCGGCCAGAATGCCGCTTCATAGGCTTCGCTGGTGGTGGCAAAGCCCGCCTTGTACACGCCGTTGTTGATGCGGTCATAGACACGCTCGTTGAGCGCATCGATCTCGCTGCGCAATGCCTGCGGGTAGTAATCCCCCGGCAGCGCGCCGATGCCATCGAAAGCGCTGTTGAGCATGCGGATGATATCTGCCGACTCGTTGCTGACAATGCGCTGCTGCTGTTTGTCCCACAGCACCGGCACCGTTACCCGGCCGGTGTAATCGGCGGTGTCGGCGGTATAGATCTGGTACATATAGTCAGCCTGCTGCAGCGGGTCGGCAACCACGCCCTCATCCGGGTCGAAGGTCCAGCCGTGCTCGCGCATCAGCGGGTTGACCACCGAGACCGAGATCATCTCCTGCAGGCCCTTGAGGGCGCGGAAGATCAGCGTGCGGTGTGCCCAGGGGCAGGCCAGCGACACGTACAGATGATAACGCCCGGCTTCGGCGGCAAAGCCACCTTCACCGCTGGGCCCCGGGCTGCCGTCAGAGGTGATCCAGTTGCGAAATTGCGACTGGCTGCGCACAAAGCGCCCCTTGGTCGAGTCGGTGTCGTACCACTGATCCACCCATTCGCCGTCAACAAGCAGTCCCATGTTCATCTCCTGTTCGATTTGCCTTGGGCATCATGATCTATCCAGAAGACCCTGAAGTTAAGGGCAAATATCCGCATGAAATGATCAGTTTTACTGATGTGATGTAGTTGTCAGGGGTTATTCGGCGGCGCAGACCTGCCAGCCAAGCTCGCCCCGGGTAAGCGATAACAGCTGCTCCTGCAGCGCCGCTGCGGCATCCTCCGGCAAGCGGATGGTCAGTTGTACTGTGTGGACGTGCTGGACCTCCAGCAGCTCGCCGCCCAGTTCATTGAGCAGATGGCGGGCAGAGCCTTCATGGGCATAGGGCAGTTCGCAGCGCAGGGTCAGGCTGGGGATATGTTCGATCCGCTCGGCACCGGCCAGCGCCTGGGCCACCGCATCGGTATAGGCGCGCACCAGCCCACCGGCACCGAGCTTGATGCCACCGTAATAACGCACCACGGTGGCCAGCACGCCATCCAGTTGCTGGTGACGCAGCACCTCCAGCATCGGCCGTCCGGCGGTCCCGGATGGTTCGCCGTCATCCACCGCAGCGCTGTGCCCGCCGGCCAACAGCGCCCAGCAGACATGCGCCGCAGTGGGGTGTTCGGCGCGCAGTTCGGCGACCCGGGCCTGGGCCGCAGGGCGATCGGCTATGGGTTCGACGCAGGCGAGAAAACGGCTCTTGCGGATTTCCAGGGTGCTGGTGACGGGGTGAGTGAGGCTGTACATGGGTTCAGCATAGCCCTGCCCCGGGCGTTTATGAAGAGGAGCATGCAGTTGCATGGCGGCTGGGAGCATTGACTATAATCATGGCACGCTCGCAACAAGTGTGGGATACAAACCTCTACGCGCAGGCAGCGACATCTGCGTGTAGAGTGCTGCCGCTCAGATTGATCTGCGTTGTGGAGTAGCATGTAGCTATAAAAAGAAATTAAGATAGCCATCAAAATTCGTAATATAACTGTTTTGAGCTGGGCCTATGGGTAGAGTCAGATGCGCAAAATCTCACCGGGATGTCTCTGAGAACGTCGCGGTTGCGGCGGCGGGAGGCCGGTAGCAGGATGAGTAAACGGGATAAGGTCTTGATTGTTGATGACGAGCCACTGATTGTCGAGGAGCTGACAGAGTTCTTTACTGACAGTGGCGTGGATTGTGTCGGCTGCACCTGCCCTACCGCAGCCATTAGACTGTTTCATGAGGACGACAGGATTGGCGTGGTGCTCAGTGACTACCGCATGCCGGGGCTCAACGGCGTGGAGCTGATCAAGTTGCTGAGCCAGACCCGCTCCAGTAGTCGCATATTGGAAAGCATCTTGTTTACCAGTGATGCGGACAAAGAGGATGTCATCAAGGCGCTGCGGGCAGGGGTGTCTGATTATTACCAGAAGCCACTGGATCTGGACGCACTGCTGGTTGGTGTACGACGCCTGCAAGACAGGGTTCGGCAACGGTCGTCGGCAGCCAGTGTGGAAACGATCGGTGAACGGATTCAGGAGATGGTCGACTCTCTGCAGCAATTACAGCACAGCGTCAGTGAGTTGAGCAGCGCGGAGACTGCAAACCCGGTACCGACTGTGGAATTACCGGGGTATTCCAAGTTGTCACCGCGCCAGGTTGAGGTAGCGGAGTTGTTGGCCAAGGGGTTGACCAACTACCAGATATCCTGCGAACTGGGTATCTCGGAAAATACCGTAAAACTGTATGTCTCCCAGGTGCTCCGTGCTACCAATATGCACAACCGCACTCTGCTGGCCCTGGCCTTGGGTGGGCGTAAATAACGGTCCCGGCACTACACGGCTGGTGTGG
>LSQX01194776.1_pt1 | contig 11389 bp, 10 predicted proteins | sample 654561 | NCBI WGS metagenome assembly LSQX01 (sample SAMN04489861, study PRJNA283612) | anaerobic digester metagenome | isolation source: 4 biogas reactors fed with cattle manure at either 37C or 55C with and... | place: Denmark: Kongens Lyngby | collected 2014 | reverse complement strand
GCCGTTCCGCCGGAATTTCCCGGCTTAGTCTCATAAAGTCTCCTCTGTAGTTCGGCAATTTCACCTTCAAGACGCTCGCTCTCAGCCTCAAGTTCTTCTTCTTTCTTCTCCCACTCGGATAGCTCCGCCTGTTTACGCTCGAGGACTGCGGTCGTCTCTCCGATTCTGGCCTCTAATTCCTTGAGCTCCGCTTCCTTTTGGTCTGCGATGACTTGCATATCTTCAGCCTCCTGAAGTGCGTACTCGCTCTTAAGTGAAGCATCATCCATGGCCGCCTTCATGCCTTCCATAATTTGCTTGTCCGAATCACCAATCAACTCGATGAGTTCAAGATTAACGAAAAAACCGGCAAGACTGTCGGATTCAAGGAGTACCTCGAGTGTGGATTTATTTTGAAGTTCAAACATGACACTGATTCGCTCTGAGTATTCTGTTGTCTTTTGCGCAAGTGTATTTTGGCTGTCGATATATAGGTTGAGCGCTTCTTTTTTTGCAATCAAAGCCGCTGCGAGTTCTTGCGAAATTTCAAGATACTGCGCCTTTTGCTCGGCACTTAATCCCTCAAGCACTTCAAGATCACCCGATAGCGTTCCGACTTCGGAGGACAGTGCTGCAACATTATCTTCAGCCTTCTGAAGTTCATCTTCAACTTTGTCTTTCTCATCCTTGGCGTCCTCTAATTCACTCGGCGACGCGTAAGCGTACTGCATAGACAACTGCATCGCAGACAGAGGGTGTTGAAAATGAAGAAGCATACCGAGAACCAACACCAATGACAAGGCCATTCCCGTTACTCTTACGACTCGATTTTTCATAATATTGTATTGATGAGATCGCTTATGCATAGGCGTATTCCTCACTAGATTAAACTTTAATGTATTTACGTACCGAAACCGCGCTTCCGAATCCGCCGATGAGCATTCCGGTCAATAGACACATAATCATCACCCACTTAGATAATGACTGAATAGGCAACAACGCATAAAAACTCGTAGTCGTCACATTCGTCATCATCATATCAAATATGCGCACATACGTAAAATACGAAATCGCCCAAGCGCTTACGGCACTGGCCATACCGACAAACAAGCCTTCAATGATGTACGGGAGGCGAATATAACCGCTGGTCGCTCCGACAAATTTCATAATGGAAATCTCCGTTGCTCGTGAATATACCGAGATGCGAACCATGTTCGAAATGATAAACATTGCAATCAGCAACAAAACCGAAAACGAAGCAAAAGTACCGATATTGACCCAGCGCCCTGCCATGGTTAAAAAATCCATAACTCGGCTCTCCATCAGTACTTTATTGACTCCGGGTGTCGCACGCATATGCATGTCCACCTCATCCGCAAAAGTTGGATCAACGAGTCTAATATGAAATGTATATGGTAAGTAGGTCATATAGTCAAAATTATCCAAAATGGATGCACTGTCTCCCAAATTTTCTCTAAACCAAAGATAATTCTGCTCCGGACTACGTTGTTCGTATTCCATCACCCACTGCGTATTTTGCTCCAAAAACGACACCACAACGTCGCGTTCTGCCTGGGTGCTTTCAAGCTTCATGTACACTTCAACCGGCGGTTGTTGCGAAACGCGCTTCGTGATGTATCTGGCATTTGCAGAAAATAGTAAAAACACAGACATTAGCAGCAACATTAAAAGTATGGTCGTGTAAGAAGCAAGCGTGACCAGCGGATGTCTGATAATACCTTGTATGCCTTCTCGGGTCGATGTCAATAGTGCTCTAAACTTCATCAAATATCCTCCACCTTGACCGCCGGAGTCTCTTCCTCGTCATTCGGGAATAAGGGCATTTCAACAGCCTGGAACAAACTCACTTTATCTACCGGCGGCGGTGTCGCACAATACCCACTAGCACATTCATCACGAACAACGATGCCGTTGTCAACCTCAATGACACGCTTTCTCATGCGGTCGACCAGATTACTGTCGTGCGTGCAAACAATTACGGTGGTTCCGTTACGATTAATTTGTTCAAGAAGCGCCATAATGGACTCACTGGTCTGAGGATCAAGATTCCCCGTTGGTTCATCCGCAACAATGAGTTTCGGATCGTTAATCATAGCACGTGCAATCGCTATGCGTTGCTGCTCCCCACCGGACAACTCCAGCGGCATGGCGTTCGTCTTATGAGAGAGTCCGACAATACTCAAAACAATGCCAACCATTTGCGCCAATTTCTTGGGAGGCATCCCGACAATTTCACCGGCAAAAGCCACGTTTTCAAAAACCGTCTTACTCTCGATCAATCGGAAGTCTTGGAAAATCATGCCGATTTGGCGGCGAAGAACCGGAACCAAAGCATTGTGCATCTTCGATATCGGAAAACGATCAACCAAAATATAACCCTTGGTTGGACGCTCCTCACGAGTGATCAACTTCATGATAGTTGATTTCCCGGAACCACTTTTACCGATGATAAATACGAAATCTCCGTCTTCAATTTTGAAACTGACGCCTCGGAGAGCATCACTTCCCGTCTTATAAGTCTTATATACATCTTCAAATCTTATCAAAAGCGACTCCTTAATCTACCAAACCGTATTCGTCGAACTAACACTGTTGTCTTGTTTTTCAAGATAAGTACGAACCATCGCAGCCAACTTGAAAAGAACAGCATCGTCGAAGCTACGCAAGTCAAGCCCTGTAATCTTCTGCACCTTATCGAGACGATATACCAGTGTGTTTCTGTGGACAAAAAGCTTGCGTGAAGTCTCGCTGCCATTCAAGTTGTTTTCGAAGAACTTGGATATGGTGTGTATCGTCTCCTGGTCGAGAAGCTCATAAGCACCATCTGCAAAAACCTCACTCAAGAACATATTACAAAGCGTCGGGGGAAGTTGATATATCAATCTTCCCAGTCCGAGCTTGTCATATCTCATGACATACTTATCCTTTTCAAAAATACCTCCCACACGCAGAGCCAGCATCGCGTCACGATATGACTTAGCGATATCTCTGAGCTTGGTTGCCGGCATGCCGATGCCGATCTTTACCCGAGTCATCGACTCAGCATTGAGATTATCCATAATTGTCTTGCTTTTCGCTTCGACAAACTCAGAGTACTCGTCTTCAACTTTCATGACCATAACGATTGTCTCTTCGTCCATGGCGAATGTGTGCTGTGTCTCTGACTCCGGAAACATATTCTGTAAAATATAAAGGCTTTCAGAACTTTCACTGCGCGGCACGCGGACGAGAAAAACAACGCGGTCCATGCTATAAGGCATTTTAAACTCACGAGCCTTAAGCGGAATATCGCCGGGAAGTTCGTTTTCCAAAAGAATATTCTTAAGGAAAGCGGCGCGCTCATTATCTGTATCACGATCCTTAAGCGCCACCTTTAAGCACTGCGCTACCAACTCTATGTAAATCTTGGCACAGGGTTCAAGCAACTGAATAAACAACGTAAATTGAAGTTTATCTCCGGTGTAATAATTCAAGTAAGTCCGCACCGAATTAGACGAGACGGTGTCCTGCGATTTCTGAACCGCTCGTATGGATAAATCTTCAGATCCCTCAAGGGCAGAATCTGTACTTGCAATAATTATGCCGTTGGCATCAATGACACCCACTGTGTGATCCATAATGTGCTTGATGTCGAGCATGCAGCGTTTGATCTCTTCCATTAGTACACCTCTTTTCAAATCTGTGCGATGGTTCAATCGAACCGTATGTCAGCAATCCATACGCAATCAATCTTAAACGTAATCCATTAAACTTGCAATAGAATCCCTAACGTCAAGAAAGCAGACTCTCGACTCATCGAGGTCTGCTCTCTTGTGATTGGCTCTGGTATTACAATAGTTAAGAAATAATGCTCTGCTCTGTATCCTTGTCAAAGATGTGAACGCGGTTCGCATCGATAGCAAGATCGACAACTTCGCCAACGCGAGACTGTGATGTCGTCGGGTCAACTCTGGCGGTCAAAGGCAGTGCGCCATTAACTGTAACGTAGAGGTATGTCTCTGCACCGAGCATTTCAACAACATCGACATCTGCCGAGAAAGCAGATTCCGGGTGCTGGCTGACATAGGTGGCCTCGTCTGTGATTGCCTCAGGGCGAACACCGAAGATAACCTCTTTGCCATCTTGCTCAATAACTTCAGGAACGGCATAACGCTCGGGAAGCTTGATGGTGAAATTCTCAAAATTGATATATACATCATCACCCTCAACAGCGACTACAGCGTTGATGAAGTTCATCGGAGGCATTCCGATAAAGCCGGCAACGAATGTATTAACAGGATTGGCGTAAAGCTCACTGGGTGCGTCAACCTGCTGAATGAAGCCATCCTTCATAACAACAATACGAGTACCCATGGTCATGGCCTCTGTCTGGTCGTGAGTAACGTAGATGATCGTGGTCTGCAGTCTCTGGTGAAGCTTTGTAATCTCAACACGCATCTGAACACGAAGCTTTGCGTCAAGGTTTGACAGCGGCTCATCCATCAAGAAGACCTTCGGGTCACGAACAATTGCACGTCCGAGAGCAACACGCTGTCTTTGTCCACCGGAGAGAGCCTTCGGCTTACGTTGGAGCAGGTGCTCAATTTCAAGAATCTTAGCAGCTTCGGAAACACGTCTCTTAATCTCATCCTTAGGCGTTTTTCTGATCTTCAGTCCGAAAGCCATGTTCTCGAACACGGTCATGTGCGGATAAAGAGCATAGTTCTGGAAAACCATCGCGATATCGCGGTCCTTAGGAAGAACGTCATTAACCATACGATTGTCGATGAAAATCTCACCTTCAGTGATATCTTCAAGACCGGCGATCATACGAAGTGTTGTGGACTTACCGCAACCGGAAGGTCCGACGAGAATGACAAATTCCTTGTCTGCGATTTCGAGATTAAAGTCGCTGACAGCGACGACGCCACCGTCGTACTTCTTATAAACATGTTGAAGTGATAAACTGGCCATTAGGTTACCTCCGAAAATATGTCGCCGCAGGGCGACGACACTCTTTTTTTGTATATGACCACTATATCACCCAGCGAACGAATCTACTAGATGCTAGATTAACCAAAATTTTCCGATTATTTTTGGTGCTATTACCAGTCCATTTGAGCAATTCAACGAATCAACCGCATCTCGCCAATTTGTTTTTAGTTATTATGCACAAAAAAATCGAAATCTTCGACATTATCTTGAAAATTATGTATTTATTCAGTATTCTGTATAAATATTAATTCTCTGAAATGCATAGGGACCTAATTCGTTTTAATGGTAAATTATAATTGTATATTAGTGTTCTGAACAATTAATTATGTATTTTCCAAAGGGGGAGACGCACATGAATAAGGCAAAGATCGGAATTGTAGGCGCAACAGGATATGTCGGTGTTGAGCTCGTTCGAGCACTCAGCGGCCACGAAGGTGTTCAGCTCACGACACTGGTGTCCCAGAGTTATGTCGGTAAGAAATTTTCTGATGTCTATCCTCAGTTCCGTTCGATTTGCGACATTGTTCTGTCGAGCTTGGATGTGTCATTGATGAAAGATACATGCGATCTCGTCATTACGGCTCTTCCACACGGTGTATCCTCAAAAGTCGTCCCTGAACTTCTCGCGGCCGGGCTAAAGGTCCTGGACCACAGCGGTGATTTTCGTTACCGCGAAATTCATGTCTACGAAGAAGCCTACGGGCTCACACATCCGCATCCGGAGCTTTTATCAGAAGCGGTCTACGGCATCCCGGAATTATATCGCGAGAAGATTGCCTCTGCTCGACTGGTCAGTGACCCCGGTTGTTACCCGACCTGTAGCATTCTGGGTTTGGCGCCTTTGCTCAGCCATCAACTGATTTCGACTGACGGAATCATTATCGACGCTGTGTCCGGCATTTCCGGCGCCGGTAGGAAGGCTGATCTTCCCTATTCGTTCTGTGAGGCAGATGCAAATTATCGGCCCTATGCCGTCGAAAAACATCGACACACTTCAGAAATCGAACAGGAATTGAGTTTGCTGGCCAAGACCGATATTGCGTTGACATTTACACCTCACCTGGCTCCGATGAAGCGCGGTATGTTGGCCACAATCTATGTCGACCCGCTTGATCCGCTTGCCTTTAACATCGACGAAATTCATAAACTTTATACAGAGTTTTATGCAAATGAGTTTTTTGTCCGCGTGCTCGGCTCCAAGTTCTTGCCCGAGACATCCTTGGTGACCGGGACGAATTTCGTAGACATCTCTGTTGCTTACGATGCGAGAACCAAAAAAGTAAAGATATTCAGTGCACTCGACAACCTCGGAAAGGGCGCCGCTCTGCAAGCCGTCCAAGCCGTGAACGTCATGTTGGGATTTGACGAAAAAATGGGTTTGTCCGTTTTGTGTTCCGGCGTATAGACGTCACATACAACAGATAACCACTACCATCTTTGGAGGATATTATGAAAAAACTTCACGAAGCAACTGACATTGCCGGCATGAAAGATTCAATCAGCAGGGCCGAGATACTCATTGAGGCTCTGCCATATATTCAAAGTCTGTCCGGCAAGACAATTGTCATCAAATACGGTGGCAACGCCATGATCAATGATGAACTCAAGTCATCGGTTATGGATGACATTACTCTGCTGAAATTTGTCGGAATCAATCCGGTTTTGGTGCATGGCGGCGGCCCGGATATCAGCGACATGCTGTTGAAAATGGACATACCCTCACGTTTTGAAAACGGACTGCGTGTTACAGATAAGCAAACGATGCAGGTCGCACAGATGGTTCTTATCGGAAAAACCAACAAAGAAATTGTTGCTGCACTCGGTACAAAGGGCGCAAAGGCCATCGGCATTTGTGGTATTGACGGCCATTTGATCGAATGCGAAAAACTAACCGAGGGTCCCAACGGCGAAAAAATCGACGTCGGCTACGTCGGTAGAATTACAAAAATCAACACGAAGGTCTTGTCCATGCTCGCCAATGACGAGTTTATCCCGGTGGTCGCACCGATTGGCGTGGGTCCGGACGGCCAAAGCTATAACATTAATGCCGATACTGTTGCTTCCGAGATTGCAGCAGCGCTTGGCGCCGAAAAACTCATGACATTGACGGATGTCGAAGGCGTTAAGGGTGTAATGAAGGACGGCTCAGTCAAGGTCTTGCCTGTACTGACAGAATCCGACATCAATACACTAATTCAAGATGGCGTCATTTCCGGAGGTATGATTCCTAAGGTTATCGGATGTCTTGATACCATCCACCGCGGTGTCGGACGCGCACACATCATTGACGGACGAATCCCTCACAGTATTCTCCTCGAAATTTTTACCGGAAAAGGTATCGGGACAATGATCACCAAAGAGCGACGACCCTATTTCGACGGCGAGAAAATCTAACGATACCACTTGGCACAAGAATAGGAGATGCATATGAATAATCAATTGCAACATATCATAGATTTAGACGAAAAATATTATATGGGTGTATTTGGCAAACGTACGCCGATTTATTTTACGCACGGAAAAGGTATTTATCTATACGATGCCGATAACAAGCCTTATATGGATATGATTGGCGGCATCGCAGTCAATGCGCTTGGGCACGCTCATCCAAAACTGACAAAAGTGATCTCAGACCAAGCCGAAAAACTGATTCATTGCTCGAATTATTACTACATTGAGTCACAAGCATGGTTAGCCGAGAAATTGGTCAATATGAGTTTTGCTGATAAAGTATTCTTTTGCAATTCCGGTGCAGAGGCCAATGAAGCCGCCATCAAATTGGCTCGAGGCTATTTCTATCACAAGAGTGCACCGAGATCCAATATTGTCACCGCGCTAAAATCTTTTCACGGCAGAACAATGGCGACCATCTCGGCAACAGGCCAAGAAAAGTTCCGCACACCCTTCGGTCCGACAGTGCCGGGTTTCAGTTACGTTCCGTTCAATGACATTGATGCGCTAAAAGCCGCCGTTGACGAATCCACTTGCGCCGTCATTCTGGAGCCTGCCCAAGGCGAGTCCGGCGTATTCCCGGCCGACAAAGCATATTTTCAAGCGGCACGAGAGATTTGTGACGCGACAGGGGCTTTGCTGATTGTCGATGAAATCCAAACCGGCATCGGTAGAACCGGAACGCTTTTTGCTCACGAGCAATTGGGCGTAATACCTGACATATTAACATCGGCAAAAGCACTTGCGGGCGGCGTGCCAATTGGCGCAATGCTTGTGACCAACGATGCCGCAACCGGCTTTCATCCGGGAGATCATGGCTCGACTTTCGGCGGCAATCCCTTGGCTTGCAGTGCGGCATTGGCTGTTCTTCGTGCCATCGAAGAGGATGACCTTCTATCGAATACTATTTCGGTCGGCTTGTTCCTCAAAAAGGCTCTCGAAGATTTGAAGCAAACGACACCTCTGATTTCAGAAGTGCGCGGTATGGGCCTATTGATCGGCATCAGTCTTAGCTTGCCTAAAGCCGTTGAGATTAAGTCGGCTTGTCTGGCAGAAGGTTTGCTGGTCGGATCGATCGGAACGGATACCATTCGTTTGGCTCCTCCTCTGATTCTAACAATGAGCGAAGCAAATTCTTTCATCAATGCTTTCTCTTCGGTATTAAAGACGATACAATAAATTTATCGAATCAAGATTGAGGTATTCATTATGAAGCATTTTATAGATTTTCACACAGACGTCACCATTGATGAGCTCGATGCGCTAATTAACACCGCCATTGACCTCAAAAAAATGACGAAAGCCTCTGTACCGCATCCGATCCTAGCTGGGAAGTCACTGGGGATGATTTTTTCTAAGTCCTCTACACGCACTCGCGTTTCTTTTGAGGTCGGTATGTATCAACTGGGGGGTCAAGCGCTTTTTCTGAGTTCCGACGACATCCAGTTGGGCCGAGGCGAGTCCATTGAAGACACCGCAAAGGTTTTGTCCAGGATGCTCGATTGCATCATGATCCGTACGTTTTCGCATCAGGATATCGTTGACCTTACTCGTTACGGTAATATTCCGATTATTAACGGACTCAGTGACGATCAACACCCGACCCAGGCGCTGGCTGACTTAATCACAATCAAAGAGCACAAGGGTGCGCTCAAAGGCTTAAAACTAGCTTATGTCGGCGATGGCAACAATGTTGCTAATTCGCTTTTACAGGCCTGTGCCAAGGCCGGAATGCATATCTCCGTGGCCACGCCGTCAACGCATGCATGCCCTCAGTTCTATGTTGACCAAGCTCAGACTGATGCCAGAATCACCGGTTCAAACGTGGTCATTACCGAGGATCCGGTCGCGGCCGTCAAAGATGCCGACGTTGTATATACGGATACTTGGACCAGCATGGGGCAAGAGGAGCAGAAAGCCGAGCGCGTCAAAATCTTCAGCGCCTATCGTGTCGATAAATCGTTGATGTCTTATGCTAAACCGGATGCGATATTCATGCACTGTCTGCCGGCTTATCGCGGGTATGAGGTTACAGAAGATATTATAGATTCTCCTTGCTCCGTTGTTTTTGACGAAGCAGAGAACCGCCTGCACGCCCACAAGGCGATTCTTGTCCATTGCCTATCTCATGGAAAATGATATTGAGTTTTTAAAAAACTTTGATGCCGGCGATCTTTCAATCCGACCGGCGATGCATTGGGAGGTGCAGAAAATTCTGCGCCTCTTACGCTCTGCTATGTTGACATATCGCACCCTTGGCCAGATTCCGGAGGATCAACTGGACATATCTACAGAGACTTCCAAAGATATTCTCAAAGCGATTAAGACCGGTTTCGTTTTCGTCGCTGTTGACTCACACGATAGAATTCTTGCGACAGCGCGCCTCCGCTTTATGCCGATTGACCAATTTCATCCGGTTTCTCTTCTCAATTTCCCTCAACTGTCTCAACATGAACAAGTCGCATATTTTACTCGTTTTGCTGTAGATCAGCGTTTTCGAGGCATCGGTATCGGAAGCAAGCTCTTGGACACCTGCGAGATCATTGCACGAAACGAAGGTTTGCGTGCCATCGTACTTCATACTGCGATATCTAACGAAACGGTTTCGAGCTTCTATATGCATCGCGGTTATGAGACGGACTCCGTCGATCTGTCTCGCGGATATCCTCGTGGTTTTTTTATTAAGATGCTGTAATTTCGGCGCGCGACAATATGAATCTAAATCATATTGTATCCCGCCGTCCACACTAATTATGAAACTAATTCATATTGCTCGATTTCTCCAAATCTTTTTATTGCTCCGGAGAGGCTCCTCAATTAGTTTGAAATTACGCATATTTATTGTGTGCTACTTTTGAATGACGAGGTGTCACTTTGAGCATCATCCGCAACTATCGAAAATCGAAAGGCTTAAGCCAATCTGAATTCTCGCAAAGCATTGGTGTCGACCAGACAACGGTTTCCAAATGGGAATCAGGCGCATCATTACCGGAAATTTCTCAAGGACTCCGAATATCTCAGCTCACGGGCATATCGCTTGACTCGCTCTATGCCAACAATTCAAAATATGTCACATTCCCCCTTTACTCGTCCTTTTCAGGCAACGGCTCCTCTCATAACGAGTACGATCCGAAACATCCAATCGTCACGAATTTCCAGGAAATTGCTGATTATTTCTCGGATGATTCACCTTCAAAAATGCTTTTTAGTGACAAAGGAATCAGCGAGTCCTTTTTTGGTTTTCGAGTATCTGCTTCAAATCACGCTTCTTTCATGCCAGGGGATATCGTCATTCTCAACAGCGAGGAGACCACGAACATCGGAGACGGGAAATATTACGCGATCTCCGTCGATCGTGCACCAATGGATATATATTTGGCGACCAGACAAAATGAGGGCTTTACATTTGTTCCCATCAATGCCGAAGGACACGCCACTTATTGTCTCGAATCCGATCTTTCACAAGGCCGAACTCAGGTCTTGGGAAAAGCCATCGGCTTAAGAAGAAAACTGTAGTAACTGTCTTCGAGTTTTTTCGACAGGATAACGAGAATATGCACCCCAAAAAAATGACCGAGTCGACGAATCGACTCGGTCATTGTCGTTGCACATACGATAATTACTTCTTTGCCAATGTCTCCTCGACTGCGGCAACGATGTTCTCCGGTGTGAGGTTGAATAGCTTCAACAAGGCTTCCGGTTTACCGGACTTGCCGAACTCATCCTTCATTCCGATACGCTTCAAAATGCACGGACGCGTCTCCGAAAGAACTTCAGCGACCGCGCCGCCGAGTCCGCCGAGAATATTGTGCTCTTCGACTGTAACAATAGCACCGGTATCCGTCGACGCCTTTTCAATCGCAGCGACATCAATCGGCTTAATGGTATGCATATCCAAGAGGCGAGCATTGATGCCCTTTTCTTTGAGCATATCCACAGCCGCAATGCTCTGCTGAACCATCAG
>LSQX01189788.1_pt1 | contig 11390 bp, 6 predicted proteins | sample 654561 | NCBI WGS metagenome assembly LSQX01 (sample SAMN04489861, study PRJNA283612) | anaerobic digester metagenome | isolation source: 4 biogas reactors fed with cattle manure at either 37C or 55C with and... | place: Denmark: Kongens Lyngby | collected 2014 | reverse complement strand
AGATGTGTATAAGAGACAGGCCTACAACAATACCCAGTCCAAGACCAGTACCAACATTCCGGAAGGCAAGCGCGTCACAGAAACATATGAGGATGCCAGAATAATCATTCCCGGTGAGGGTGAAAACATCACCGGTTCTTCCAGCACTGATTACACCAGTGCCGGCAAGGATGTCGGTGTACTGGTGGCAGAAGCTGAAGGCATTGTTGCCAAGACTGGGGCAACAGGAGGTAAAGAAGAAGGCGGCGACGCAGCGAACGCAGTATTCTATATCGCAGTGAAGGAAAGCGCCGACAGTGCAACCAAATACTACTATTACACCAGAGCAGAACTGGAAGCATGTGCAACGACTCAGGACTATTTATATAATGATCACAGTGTAATAAAAACGGTAACCGCCAGGGGAGCGCTTTTAAGCGCACTGTTGGCAGATCTGGATGGTGTAACAATTACCGACGACATGATCATCCAGTATGCGGAAGCCGACGGATATCATGCAGACCAAAATACAGCCATAGAGAACTCCAGCTACAAAGATAAGGTTTCCTGGCTGACCACATCACATTTTGACAGCTTTACCAAAGAAGCAGCCAGAACCACCATTACCTATGAGATACATGAAGAATACTTGTCGCCTGATGAAAACAATGTCAATGATCCTCCGGGATTCTTTAAAGATGCCGACAAGGATAGCGGTTATCTGAGGGCATACAGAGAGACCGGCTCAGGGCAGAATGATGCCAATATCGGTGGAGCCAATGCCACGGTGATCAAGTACTTAATGGGAGTTGTCGTAAGTTACAACGGAGCGCTGTTTTCAGGAAAAGACGGTTACACCCTGAAAGCGGTAAGCGCCAAAAATCCTGATCTGTCGATTATAGCCGACCAGAAGGTAACCGGGCTGGTGCCAGGGATGGAATATGCAGTCCAAGCACCCAGTGTCGTGAATGCTGTTCTGGCCAGCGGAGAATCGCCCTATCAGATGATAACGGTAGGAACCGGAGCAACTCAGACCATAACCTTCAAGTACACCGAGAATCCGTACTTTTATGTAACCAAGGGAAGTGACACTGTAAACTATACTTACACAGACCTGGTAAAAAGTTCTGTGCAAATGCCTGATAAGGATGATAACACCGCGCCATATGGATATTCCAGACCGATGTATTACAGATACAATGGGAAATGGCTGGCCGATCTGATCGGAACGGAAATTATGAATAACAGTACGGTGACAGGCTTTAAGATTATAGCCAAAGACGGAACAAAAACAGAGATAAGCAAAGAGGAAGTGGCCGATTATTTTGTGGCCTACAACAATACCCAGTCCAAGACCAGTACCAACATTCCGGAAGGCAAGCGCGTCACAGAAACATATGAGGATGCCAGAATAATCATTCCCGGTGAGGGTGAAAACATCACCGGTTCTCTCAGCGATGATTACACCAGTGCCGGCAAGGACGTTGGTGTACTGGAGGCAGAAGCTGAAGGCATTGTTGCCATAGTTAAAAGCAGCGGATCACCCGGAGGCGGAGGCGGCGGAGGTGTTGTTACACCGACCGTCAGTAGTGTGAAAATTAAAACTGCTCCAGATAAAGTGGTTTACGATGAAGGCGATGCTTTGAAACTGGCCGGGTTGGAAATAACCTTAACTTATTCCGATGAGACGACCAAAGATGTGGCATATGCCGATTTTGCCGGCTATGATATTACTGTTTCACCGAAAAACGGCGACTTGCTGAAGGCCGAGGATGCTGAAATCCTAATTGCAGTCAATAGTAAAACAGCCAAACAAACTATTACGGTCAATGCCAGGAAAGTGACAGCGGTTGCTCCTCCACAAGCTGAACAAGCGGGGTTAAAAGATGTTAGCGGACACTGGGCGGCAGCATCAATTGACGAGATGATAGAAAAAGGCATAGTCAGCGGGTATCCGGATGGAACTTTCAAACCGGAACAACCGATAACCAGAGCGGAATTTACCGTGATGCTGGTTAAGGCTTTCAATTTACCAGCAGAGGGGAACAAGGTATTTGATGATACCGCTGGGCATTGGGCGCAGGGCTTCATCGCCGCAGCCAGTGACGCCGGGATAGTAAGCGGGATAAGTGTCGGGGAGTTTGCTCCTGATGCACTGATCACCCGTGAACAGATGGCAGTAATGATCGTAAATGCCGCGAAGATAGCGACATCTGATGAAGAACTGACCTTAATAGATCAAAACAGCATATCTGCATGGGCGCGGAATGCTGTAGCAAGCGCTGTTTCAGCCGAATTGATTTTTGGTTATCCTGATCAGACTTTCAGGCCGCAGGATAATGCTTCCAGGGCTGAAGCTGTTTCAGTAATAGCCCGAGCTTTGGATACACGGCAATAACAATAATCTTGCATCGGCTTCCTGGCCCTATCTTCGGGCCGGGAGGCCAATTTTTTAAATTCGGGCAGATTGCCGGTCGTAAATTGGAGCACCATGAACAGACTCCGGCAAGAAAAGATCGGAGGGAATGAATGTGATTTTGCCACAAGAGATAAAAAGAAAAATATTGCCTGTATTTGGACTGTTGGTTTTTCTGGCAGGAATTGCAGCAGTACCAGGGACCGGGCTGAATGCGGCCGTAACATTTCCCCATGGAGTAAGCGGCGATTTGGATAGTGATCCCCGGCACATAAGTTATTCTGAGGATTCGTCCTATGGTAAACCGGAATATATCTATGAAACCATCACCATCACCGGCTCAGGCATGGAGCAGGGTGAAAAGATTTATACGGTAAAGAATATTGAAGAATTATATTCAGATGATTCATTTGGCTGTGACATCACTTACAGCATTACCGGAAGTGAAGGAAGATACAGTTCTTATACCCATAGCGGGGTACGTCTTTATGAATTGCTGGTTGCGGCAGATATGGACGAGGGCTTGCCGGCTAATACACCGGTAACCTTTATCGCCCGGGATGGATATAAATCAGTACGGACACTGGGGGATGTACGAAATTCGGAACAATACGGATATTACGATGAAGCCGGGGAGATTCTGGCAGATGACCTGCCGGTTATGCTGGCGTTTGCTTCAAATGGCTATCCCCTGGTGGGCCCGACTGGGTCTCAAGGCTGGTTTGATACCAATATTGATGGTCTGAATGAGGAAAATGCCAATGGCGGCGGCCCGCTGAAAGTTATTTTTGGGCAGACTGCCCCTGGGAGCAACAATGCCCAATATAATGGTAAATTGCTGACCAAGATCATCGTCGGGGAAGATATAAAAAGCAGCCAGCATAATCGCCCCCCTTACAGTAAATATGGCGACCACCAGCTGACGGTTCAGATGATTGATTACTCAACTGCAGAAATTATCAGCACTGATACCTATACTGTCAGCCAAATTGAGTCAATGGTAAATGCCAAAAATAATAAACTTGTACGTAATTTTTATCCGGATACAGGAGCAAATTATTATGAAGGCATTGATTTATGGTATCTTCTGTCTGATATATTCGGGCTGACCGGCAACGAAGGTGAGTTTAGCCTGGTGGATGCCGGCGGTGAAGAATCCCGGCATATAAATCTGGAATATCTGAAGAATTCCGGCCAGGACTACTCAACCTATTATACAACCAAAGAGGATTTGACCATCAGCTGGATTAAACCGATGCTGGCTTATGCCAGGAATGGTGAGCCGCTGCAGGACGATGGACCTTTGATGGCAGCTTTGCCCCGGCATAAGACCTATTTGTCAGAGGGGCTGGTTCAGGCATGTGCGGGAATAAATGTATATCTGGTGCAGGATTCATGTATCCATTCCACTGAACCATATTCCAGCTGGAAGGATGACAGGATATCATTTTCCGGTGATGGTTTGAATACAACCCGTGATTTTACTGTGGAAGACCTGGAGAAACTCCTGGACCTGATTGAGGAAAACAGCTATACGATAGCTTCCGACACTACAGTCTGCCGGGGGATAGATCTTTATAGTCTGCTCACCAGTGATAAATTGGGCCTTAAGATGGAAACAGATATTATTGAAATATTATCCCAGGATGGCAGCACAGCCAGTTTTACCCTGGAAGACCTGCAAAACCCAGAATTAAGAGTAATGCTGGCCTATGGTAAAAACAGCAAGCCGCTGGTGCCTTCTGCAGGAGATGAAGGTTATGATGAAAGCGCTGACAACAGCGGGGGCCCTGTATATCTTGCGGTAAACGGGGATCCGCCACGCAGTCTTGAGCAGGTGGTGGAAGTAAAGGTTTCAGCCGTGGCTCGCGACAGCTGGAAACATAGCCGGGGGGCTCCCTATGATAAATACCTGGATACAACATTTCTGCGTATTTGCGGCAGCGGGATAGACCAAGCCGCAATATATTCACTCCGTGAATTGGAAGCGATGGATGAAGGGATTGTTCAGGAATATCTGGTGGCATCAGAAGTAATGGGCTATTATGAGGGGCTCAACCTGAAGTATTTGTTACAGATTGCGGGAATTAACAGCATTCCGGCGCAAATAACTGTTTGCAGCCCCAATGAGGATGGGACAGTATTTGCGAAACAACTGGTGGTTGATGATGTATGGTCAGGAATCAGCAGTACAGTTCAGCATGGGGCTATCAAACCGGTAGTTCTGGCTTATGCCAAGGATGGATATCCCCTGGTAAACAGTATGGAACCGGAAGCTGGTTATATAGAGGAGGCAGACAACGGCTTTGGTCCGCTGCGCTTGATAGTTGAAAATACCAAACCGGCCTGTGTCAAGTATCTGGCTGGAATCATTGTGGGAGATGGAATACCGGCGTCCTATACCGTAAATTATTGGGACCAGGACAGCGAAACAGCGCTCATTAGTGCCAGAGTCAGTGTGGGTACTGACGGGGAAAGCATTACGGCTGCCACTGAAATGGTGGATATAAAAGGGTATGCTTTCAGCACAGCGGATAAGGATAACATCACCCTGAGTGCCGACGACCCGGCCGGCAATATATTGAACCTATATTACCAAAAAGAAACTGAATATACAGGTATCACAGAAATCGGGCTGGTAATATCCGGCAGCGGCGTTCCCAGGATCATTTGTCTGAGCATGGATGAGCTGGAAAGCATTGCCGCCGGTGAGCATGGGACCATCGAAAGCGTATTCAGATCCTATTCGGTTATGGCCCGAGGCGGGATCAAAACTTTTATAAGTACCCGAGGCATAGATCTGGGAACACTTTTACAACAGGCCGGCATTGGAACTGATAGTTATGTTATTAAAACCATCAGCTCTGACAGCAATCGGGTAGACCTTAATTACAATGGTACCAGCAAGGGCTTCGAACCACAGCGATACTATTATGCCAGTATGCTGCCTGGTGACAATGGGGAAAACGGCCCGGTTGATCCCATCCTGGCTTTTTACCGGGCGGAAAGCAATGAAAACGACATTAATCCTCATTTGCCCACCCCGGATGAACTGGTGGAAGTGCATGAGTTCCCCTTGCCGACTCTGACCCTTGGCCAGACCAGCATAGGAGACTTTAATAATCAGTTTAATAACAAGTATGTACAGCAAGTAATTGCCGGCAACGAATGCATTGATGTATTCAGCATTGCCGGCGCCGGGCTGAGCAAAGAATTATCTTATAACATTCCCGAACTGATGCTGAAAGGCGTGGAAAAGAAAACCCTGCAGGGAAAAGCTTGTGAGGGCATATCATTGCTGCGGCTGTTAAGCGAAGTCGTAGATTTGGACGAATCCGCCACCGCCAGTTTTATTACTGCTGCCAGCGGCGGAATAACCATTTTTTATAAAGAGGGGAAACTGGAAAATGTAACCCAGCTCTTGATCAGCAGTGAGGCTGACAACCCGATACTTTTAAGCGAATTAATGAATCCTAATGAAGGTTATTTTGTGGCTTACACCATAGAAGGCAATACGACAACCCCAACCACAGGCGGCGGAAGCAGCGGCGGCGGCTCAGTGACTCCCCGGCCGGTTTATCTGGCAGAAGCAGAGACAACAGAAGCCAGCCGTGCTGATTTACTGGCTTTGCAGGATAGACCTTATGTGGATATGGAGCCCTGCACAACAAAATCCACCGATGGTGCAGATGAAGCGAAGAAAGAGAAGATATTACTTAAAGAGGAAGCACAAGCAGTGATACAGGAGGCTGAGAAGGGATCAGTTTTATTGTTCTCAGCCAGCCCCGAAATTACGGATGTTACCCTGGAAATCAGCAGTGAAATGCTGAAGGAATTGCAAAGTCAGGATATGTATCTGCAGATCAATATTCCCCAGGGTGCTTACATTATTATGGCTAATTCCCTGGATATCAGCGAAATAATAAACCCATCGGACAGCGAAGATTATATTTTGCAGATCAGAATAAGTGAACTGCCGGCAGAACAGGTGCAGGCCATTGAGGCATCATTACCGGCGGGATATACTCTGCAAAGTGTTCTCCTGAATACAGAAATAAACTGCATAATCGGGGAAGAGCAAATACCAGTTACTGATTTTTCGTCTTATGTTTGCCGGGATCTGCTGTTGCAGGAAAAAGTAATTCCGGCTTACAGTACGGTTTTATGCTGGGATGATATCGGCAAGGAGCCCAGGGTGGTACCCGCAGTTTTCCTGGAACGCCAGGGGGATGCCTATGCTCGTGCCTATAACCGCAGTAACAGCATATATGCTGTTGTCAGCGGCAGCAAGACCTTCGCTGATGTGAAAGAGCACCAAGACCGTGATGATATAGAAATGCTGGCCTCCAAACTGATTCTCAGCGGCCGGAACAGCCAGGAATATGATCCAGAGGCCAGTGTGAACCGTGCTGAATTGGCAGCTATGCTGGTAAGAGCAATGGGCTTGAAGGAATCAGGCCAATCGTCAGTGGTTTTCAGCGATGTAAATGGTGATGAATGGTTTGCTGAAAGCATTGCTGCTGCTGCTGCGGCCAAAATCATACATGGTATGCCGGACGGCAGTTTCCAGCCTTTGAGAACGGTTAACCGCCAGGAAGCGGTGGTAATGCTGGCTAATGCTATTCAAATAACGGATGCGAAATCCATACTCAGTGACCTGGAAAACCATGAACAGACCGCCGGATTTATAGATAAACAGGATATAGCTGACTGGGCCTTTTCGGCTGCCGCCATGGCAGTGAAAGCGGATATCATATCTGGCGAAGGAGCTTTTGAGGCCGGGCACCTGCAGAGCCGGGGAGAATCAGCCGCCGTGGTGGCTAATTTGTTAAGAACAACAGGTTTGATAGATGATCGCAGCACCTGGACCTCTGAGGTTTTAGATGCGGAGGCAACCAGTCCCACTGCTAATAAAATTAGCAGCAATAAACGTATTAAAGAAAGCGATCCAGGCGTTCTGGTGGTAGAGGGACCCGCTTTAGCAGAGGAGAGACTTTTCACCCGGGAAGATTTGCAAGCTATGACCGATATTGTGGTAACCAAGAGCTATTTTTCGCGGGGCAAGGTCAAAGGGGATTGGGCGGCTGAACAGCATGACACTTTTACCGGAGTATCTTTGTATCATCTTTTGCTGGATGAAATTGGTCTGAGGCAGATGCCAATGGAAATACAGGTTGTCGGTGATGATGGTTATACCAGGAATTTTACTCTGGACGAAGTAACCGACCTATATATTGATGAGACCAATCCCAAAGCAAAACTGGAAATGATCGTTGCCTGGTCTCAGAACGGCACCGGGTTTAATAATGCACAGCCCTTCAGGCTTGTATTTGGGCAGAAGTATGAAGGGGATTATAACCGTCAAAACTGGGTTAATTATGTAAAAAGAATAGTGGTTAACTAGTTTCTTTCGCCACTGACCGGTATATGGTCAGTGGCAATCAGTAAAACCGGATAAAAATAGGAATTAAAGGAGTTGGGCAGTTGAGGATCAAGGCAGGAATAATACTTATAGTATTAGCAGCGCTTATTGGCATCAGCGGCTGTATGAATCAGGAGAGGGGGTTCCTGGAAAAAGCTGCTGATCCGGAAATCGGTACTGTTCAGCAAAGTGAAAAATCAATACCTGAACAAGATGCTCCGGTCACAGCTATTCCCGGCGAAACCAGGACTGCACAGGATAAAGGCGATGATTCCATCACTGAAACCGGGGGAGCAAATACTGTAGCTTCCCCGGAGGAGAATTCATTATTTCAACAGGAGAACCAGGTCAAAATCAGCATCACTGGTGCAGGAATCAAAGCCGGCAGTGAAATTACATTAAATGAGTTAAAGCAGATGGATGACATCCTGGTATCAGCAAATTATTTTTCCCGCGGCACCGAAAAGCCGGGCTGGAGCAAAACCGCCCATACAGAATTTAAAGGAGTACTCTTGTATGAACTGTTGGCAGATCACGCCGGAATGAACGCCGAGGCCAGCCAGGTGCAAATTATTGCTGAAGATGGCTATACCCAGGTTTTCAGTATTGAGGATATCAAAGCGGATTACAGCGATGAAACCGAAGAAAATAAAAAGCTGCGGATGATTATTGCCTGGGAGCAGGATGGCCGGGAATATGATAGCAGCCAGGGAAACCCCTTTTGTCTGGTGATGGGGCAGCAATTCCCAGGGGACTATAACCGGCAAAAATGGGTGAACAACATTATCAGCATTGTTGTCGAATAGCGATGCTTAGATGCAAGTAGGAGAAAATAATATGCTGCAAAGAATAACTGCTGGTTTTTCCACATTCGATTTAGTCCTGATTGCTGTATTGGCTGCACTGGGGGTAGCTACCAAGCCGATTATTGTACCACTGGCTCACCTGATAACAGGGCCGCTCTTTATACCGGGAGGATCCCTGGCGGGGGGGCTTTATATGTTCTGGCTGGTGGTAGGATTAGGCTTGACCAGGAAATATGGGACAGCCACTCTGATTGGATTGGTTCAGGCCTTAATGGTTATGGGAACCGGAGTGATCGGCTCCCACGGCATCATGTCACTGCTTAGTTACACCCTGCCCGGAGTGGCAGTTGATTTAGGCCTTTATATAATCGGCGGACATAAGGCTTGTTGCTTGTTTTGTTGTTTTATCGGAGGAATGCTGGCCAATTTGACCGGAACGCTGACAGTCAATCTGATCTTTTTCCAGTTGCCTCTTCTGCCTTTGGTGCTAAGTATTCTTACCGCTGCTTTTTCAGGTGCGCTGGGAGGCATTCTGGCCTGGCAGGTTTTAAAAACTCTTAGAAAGTATAAGATAGGCTCCGGCATTGCCGGTTAGCAGCCAGGGAGGGAACGAAATCAGACATCACAAATGGGAGGCGGCAAGCATGAGTAATGGTGGCGGACGGGCAAATAATCGAAAACTTAACCGGACCATTGCAGTTATATTAGTGCTATTGGCTATTGGTATCCTGTTTCTGGCTTATTTTAACCGCCCACAAAATGCAGCCCAGCCGGGAACCATAAGTATCATAAGCCAGGGTGAAACAACAGCGGTCTTGACCATGAAGGAAGTGCAGGCTTTGCCAAAAGTTGAAAAAGAGGTGACCATCAATTCTGCCAGTGAGGGCAAGTCAACCGACATGTGGGGTGGGGTCAGTATGATGGATGTGTTGGATCATGTTGATCCGCAGTTGCTGCTAAATGCGGAACAGGTAATCACCCGGGCTGAGGATGGATTTACATCGGTCTTGCAGCCGGCGGAAGTTCTGGCTGGAGATGATGTACTGATTGCTTATGAAAAAAATGGGGAATTGCTGAAAGGTAAAACAGAGGGCGGGCTGGGACCTTTTCGCCTTATTCTGGCCCAGGACCCTTTTGGCAATCGGATGACCAAATATCTGAACGAACTGGAGCTCAAATAATGCCGGATATCAAGGTGGAAAGCCTTTACTATGCCTATCCCGATGGACCTCAGGTTTTAAAGGGGCTGAATTTTGAAATAGCAGCCGGAGAAACCCTGGCTCTGGCCGGATTGAGCGGCTGCGGCAAAACTACTTTATGTCAGTGCTTGTGCGGAATTGCTCCCCATGTGCTGGGGGGATATATGCAGGGACAGGTTTTGATAAGGGGAAAAGCCACGTTTGACTATAGCTTGCCTAAGCTGGCCTGTGAAATCGGGATGGTTTTTCAAAATCCGGATGTGCAATTGGTATGCACAATGGTTGAGGATGAAATTGCCTTTGCCCCGGAAAATCTCTGTCTGCCTCCCGAGGAAATCAGGCAGAGAGTGGAAGGAATTCTCAAGCTGCTGGGTCTTGATTGCTTAAGATTGCGTGATCCAGCGACTCTTTCCGGTGGGCAGAAGCAGTTGCTGGCCCTGGGAGGGGTCCTGGCCTTGCAGCCCTCTATCTTGGTATTGGATGAACCTATGGCACTGCTGGATAAAAAAGGACAGCGACTGGTGCGGGAAATATTACTCTCCCTGCGTCAAGAGGGGAAGACACTAATAATCGTCGATCATGATTTTGACAACATTGATTTTGCCGATCGTTTGCTGGTTATGGAAGAGGGAGAAATCATCTGTCTGGATAGCGCGGCAGCAGTTTTAGCAGATAAGCAATTCCTGAGCCGGCACCGGCTTTATTTCAGTTGATTGGAACTGATCAACCGTAGTAAGCCATTGGTTTTTAATCAAATAAGAAAAGATGGTGATTCACATGAAATATAAACAGATAAAAATAGCAATTTTAACGATGCTGCTGCTCCTGGGATTTGTTTCAGTATGTGGGGCGGCAAGTCCCCAGGTATATCTGGATGACCAGGTTCTTCAGTTTGATGTGGAACCGATGATTGAGAATGGCCGTACCCTGGTTCCGCTGCGGGGAATATTTGAAGCCATGGGTGCCGAAGTGGTCTGGGATCAGGAAAGTCAGACTGCCCGGGCGGTGAAGGGAGAAATCTCCGTTGTTTTAAAGGTGGGCAGCACCAGTCCGACAGTGAATGGACAGGTGCAAACCCTTGATGTACCCGCAAAAATTGTCAACCAACGCATCCTGGCACCACTACGTTTTGTAGGGGAGGCTTTTGGAGGCAAAGTCAGCTGGGAAGAGGCATCGTACCGTATTGATATTGTCAGCACCACAGACCAGTCCGCAGCTATTTCCAGCCAGAATATTTTAAACATTACCGGTGATAAAATAACCAGGCCGGTGAATTATAGTCTGCAGGATTTACGGGATATGGAGGATATTATCATAACCGATACTTATTATTCCCGGGGCAAGGCCAAGGAAAACTGGGCGGCAGCTTCCCATAATGAATTTACGGGGGTATCGCTGCAAGGACTCCTGGAAGATCAGGTAGGACTGAAAGATGTGCCGACCAGAGTTAAAATTACAGCTGAAGATGGTTATACCTTAATGCTAAGTTGGGATGAAGTTCAAGCCAGCTATATGGATGAAACAAATCCTGATAAACAACTCAAAATAATTTTGGCCTGGTCCCAGGA
>LSQX01013543.1_pt2 | contig 11392 bp, 6 predicted proteins | sample 654561 | NCBI WGS metagenome assembly LSQX01 (sample SAMN04489861, study PRJNA283612) | anaerobic digester metagenome | isolation source: 4 biogas reactors fed with cattle manure at either 37C or 55C with and... | place: Denmark: Kongens Lyngby | collected 2014 | reverse complement strand
CCAAATCCAACCATTCCATCAAGGCCACGGCAAAGGCTCCTTCATTGTGGTCCGCGGCACCCGCCCCTGACCCTGACCCTGTCCCTGCCGCCGCCCCTGACCCTGCCCCCGCCCCCATCGCCCCCTAAGCGACCCGCACTCCCTTGGCCCTGTCACTTGGAGTGTCATCAAAGACCTCTATCACGTGGTACACACAGGCCATTTTGTCGCCTTCACCACCATGGATGAAGTCATGAACCTGGTTTGTCCACTTCACCAAAAGCCGTTCATGCTCTGTCAGGCCTGGATTCTTTGGATGCAAAAGCTTGGGAATTGCCCTGATTTCATATGTCGGAAAATCCAAAAATGACGCCGAAGCAATTGGATTCGCCATCATGTTCAAAAAAGTGTGAGTTGGATAATCAGGCGTTGCAAACAGCTCCAGCGAAACTTGGGAACGCAGGTCAAACCTATCAACGTCGCGATATAAATCCTCCATGACCTTCGTTTTGGCAAAGATTGCATGGGCTGGAATCCCCATTGATGACTCGTCCGCCTTTTTTCCTTCATGTTCCAAAAGCTCAATCGTTTCGGCCAAGCGCTCCAGTTTAGGAGCAAACCCCATGCCTTTATAGGCGGTGTTCAAAGATATGGCAGAATCCCGAGTAGGACCGCCAACAGTCGCCACACATGCATTGTGGGGACCAGCCAAGTCTTTTTGTTGAAAGCCAAAACGGGCCAAACGCTGGATACGAATGATTCGTTCCTGAAAACTCCACCTAACGAAAGGGCCAGGCAATTCGATTGTTTTAAACTCCTGCCACTCGCCAGACACAAAGGCCTTTATGCGACCTTTGGAAAGACTAGTTGTATCTACTGTTTCGTGAACAATGTAGCCTCCAGGTTTCCACCAAGCTTTTGGGTCTGCATCAAGCGCAGATACTTGGGCACCAGGTTTTTGGGTCAAAGGATTGCACGCGGCAGCGACCCCTATCGTTCCAGTTGCAATAGCCCCAAGAGCCGCTCGTCTGGTCAATTTAGCCATGAGACCTCGCCAAAAAAGCGTAGCTTCAAATAGACCAGATAAACTGCTAAAGTCAAACTTCAAACGTGGAAAGAGGCGGTAGCTAGGCGCGATTTCTGCGGCGAATCAAAAGTAATCCAGATAGCAACGCAAGTAAGATGGCGCCTGGCAAAGAAGAAGAGCCAGAAGCAGAACAGCCGCTCTTTCCGGAGGGTTTCGGGTCGTCTGTATTTGCATCCACAGGGGTCTCAGCGTCTTTCGCGTCCACCGGGGTTTCAGCGGCGTCCGCGTCCGTCACTTCACCTGGCTCAATGCAATCTTCTGGCGTGGCAATAATGTCTTCGTTCGGAAGTGGCTCCTCGTCTGGTTCGTCAGGCTCATCTGGGTCCTTATACTTATCAGGGTGCAACGTGAACTGCAGCTTGCTGGCAACTCGCTTGCGTACGTCAAGCAGCACGTTTTCATCAAGGGTCCAAGGTTCGCCTTTGGCCGGACAGTAGGCTCCCTCGATCGAACAGTCCTCGTAGAATGGGGTGCCGAACTTAGTGTAGGCACGCCCGATCTCGGTTCTCAACCAGTCTCCCAAGCCAGCCTTGTCGGCCATAATGAAGAGTTCCCAGTCCTCCAAACCGTCGCGAATCTGCTTCATGCGATAGCTAGTAATCGGACCGTCAATACTTAACCATTCAGGCACACCACTTGGAATCGGGTTACCTTCATTGTCAACGTGGTAGCCGTCAGAATCACCCGGATACCACAACAGACCATCGCCGTTACGCGCAAAAAGGACGTCAAAATTGGCAATTGATTGCCATTCCACCCAGGGGCCAGCTTGGGACCAGTAGTTCGTGTGCCAGTACAAAAATCCGGTAGCCTTTTCAAACCACGCCCCCCACTTCAGAATGCGTGGCTCATAACCAATAGTCGTGTCGATGTCATAGCCGGCAAATGGCGGAAAGTTGGCATTGCAATTGTAAAACCAAAGCTCACCTCCATTCGCCATGTGCTCGTCGTAGTCTCCTCGACCAGCATAATCAGAATCGACCCAAAACCAGTCGCCGTACATGGGGGTGACTGGGCACCAGATGTCAACAACATCTTCAGCGCCTGGGTACATTGGACCAGTGACAAGCACACGCCCTTTCCACAGGTCAGACGCCTCGTGCAACAAGCCGGCATCGTGGATGACACGCGCCCAAGTCTCGTCACCACCGTTTAACCAAGGTTCGTCAGTCGAATATGTCCACATGCGGTGCAGCCAGCCTTTTTCATCCAGGTGTTCTACAAAGGCGCGTGCAGCCGCCTTGTATTGGTCCTCGGTCATACTGCCAGTTCCACCACCCGGTTCAAACATGCCACTTGCAAAGCGGGTAACTCCAACCGTGTCATCGAAGTACGTTCCATCAATGCGAGGCTGCATATGAGCATCGTAAGCAGTCCAGTCCACAGGCAACAGCTCACCATCGTCGTCAAACTTAAATTCAACTGGCCCCTTCTGATAGGTCAGATCCATACGGTGTTGGTGAAGCACCTTGTGGTACGTCCGAACGATCTCATCAAAGTTTGCAGAAGGAGCATCCGGGTCTGGTCCACCGTGATACCGCCGAAGCAACCAGTCGTGCATCCCATACGAAGTGCCGATGTTGCGCTCGTGTGGCATATCCAGGTCCCAGACCTGAAGATTGACATCCACACTTGGCATCGGTGTCTCGGCCTGCTGACCGTTTGCAGAGAATGCTCGCCAGGTAAAGTCGATACTCCCCCTGTATAGACCAGGCGCAGCGTCACGTGGAATGAACAGGTCCACCCAGATCAGCGCAAAACCGGGATTCTTCTCAAGTGAGAATGGGGCAGCCACCGGCACATCGCCAGGTTTGAATGGGTCTTTGAACGGAATGAGTGGATCGGGATAAAGGCCCGGTCTACGAAGATGGTTTGGGACCTCCGTCCCGCCACCAGAGTTTTCCTTTATGTCAAGAAACCACTCTCGATAAAAATCGAAGGCCGTGACATCAATAAACTTTTCGCTGCCATCTAGCATGAGTTTTGAAGGAATCACGTTCACGTCCTCAAGACTAGCGACGTTGTAGCCTAGTTTGATCAGGATTTGAAACGAGACCCATTCACCTCGCAGTCCTTCAAGAAAAACTTCAGGAGGAATCACCATTTCATCAGTTTTTCCAGGAACATACTTAGTGGTCGCATGAATGCCATAAACCACAACCTCACCCTCGTTCTTCTGCTCGTAACTTTCAGCCATCGCGGGGCAAGCGACGAGCAGGACTGCGGCTGCGGTCATTACCAGTAGAGCGTGTTTGAGACGAAACAGATGATGCATGTTGGGACTCCGAGCAAAGACGCCGCAAGTTTAGGAAAAAGTGGCACAGAAACTCAACACCTTAGGCACCAGATTTACGCAATCATCATACAAAATGACCAATAACTCTCCCTCTTGACCAACCCAGCGTGTCGTTTTTTGGGAATCCTCCCCAGCTTTTCAAAGTCTTGCTATCAAGGAAACTTGGAAGCAGGAGCAGGGACAGGGTCAGGTTTTATTGATCATCAGCCCAAGAATCACATCCCGGGGTCATAAGCACTCCCATTTGTTGGTTACCCAGCTCCACGCACAGACGTCGCCTGACCCGCAGCCCGGCGCTTTACCACACCTACAACCATCACTGCCAAAGCAAAACTCGCCTGGTCCGCAGAAGGGATTGTCCTCGCTGCAAGGCAACGATAGCGACAAGGTTACAAGTCTTGCGCTCCCTATCCCCTGCCATTTGGCGGCTTGGCAAACTGAACCTCCATCCGTATTGGTTGAGACGCAAACCTGGCCAGGTGAACACGGCTCATCCATGCTTCCACATCGACAGATGCGATCCGCTCCAGGCCATTCACTCTCATAACAGCCTGTGCCATCTTCGGAGTTATCCTTACATACGTCACCGCTGCACTCCCCATTCCACTTACACGGTTTGTTATCACCACAACGGCAAATTGGTCCAAAACTGCTGTATTCACCCAATGTCTCTTTGTCATAACAATAGGCGCTCGCATCACCTGGGAGCTCTTGACCAGCCGGAAGCCCACACATCCATCCTTGCCCTGCTTGATGAGGCCACTGCTCTGATGAAGTCTTTGTTGTCTTGCAATGTCCTGCTCCTCTGCAACTCTTCATACTCTCACCGCAGGTGCATATTTTTTGACCATCTTTACCAATTCCGAACAAAAACTCACCTGCACGGCAATTCGATGCGGCTAGCACGACATCATCGAAAGCGCCATTAGACGCGCATTGCCCCGGGACACCATAAAGATTCATTTGGCATCCCATCTCCCCCCTACAACCTAGCCCCTGCCCGCACATACAGATTTTGGTAATGCCGGCCTCAACCTTGCCAGTGGCATCATACACATCACCAAGCAGTTCCAGGTATACACTAGCATCGGCACAAGAGCCGCTAGCTCCACAATCCGCCTCAGGACCACAGCTTCTGACACAACCCATGCCATCCGAACAAAGCTCTTCTGCCGCGCATTCTTCCATGATTCGCCAATTCTCGCCGTTGCATTCGGCCCAGCCGACCTTTGCGCCCGTCTCGTTGCCTCTGCATAGCCGCACACCGGTGTGATCTTCGTCACATACAACACCCCGGATCTTGTTTTCAGCATCGGTGTACCATTCGGTCGCGTTTCCTTTATTTGTGGAGTAACTGAGAATAGGTTCCGAGCCTACAGCCTTCACGCACTTTCCATCGCTGCTATCGCAATCCGCACCGTTTTTACACCCAGGATTTGTCCATTCATCCTCATCTTGTACGCCGCACTTGCATTCGCCTTCAACACATCTGTTCGAACCACCACATTCGCCATCATCACCGCAAATGCACACACCATCCTTGCACGTACTTCCGTTGGTACAGGGGGCTTTATCACCACACTTGCATCCTTCGTTCGTGCACCTATTGCCATCCTTGCAAACGGTGGTGCTTAGTTGATCATTAAACTCGCACCAACAAGCCTCTGCACCTGATTCACCGTTGCATTCTGGGATACAACCCACATCTTGGTCTACTTCGGCACATACGCTGCCAGCACCGCAATATGTGCGTGCATCTCCACAAAAACACCCAGTTACACCAAGGCCAGGACACGGTTCTGCACAACCGCCATCCATTTCCGGAAGCCTGCAGTAGCCGCCCTCTCCGCAAACGTGCCAATCACCACTGAGGTCCCTACACTGACAGGTCGCGTCCGTAGCTGCATCAGGAGCACAAATGTCGTGACACGAGCCTACGTCCGTTGCTATTAAACAAAGTTTGCCGGCATCGCACTCTTTACCCCCGCATGTACAGCCATCTGCCCCTGCAATCTCTCCAGTTTCACAATCGGTCCCTACAGGCTCGATTTCTGAACACCCCCAAGCGTCTCCAGTCCTCGTGCAAACCAAGGCATCCTTGCACTGTTCCCAACTATCGCCCTGGCCACACGCGCAGTTACTTTCGCCCTCTGCACATACTTTCAAACAATCGCCCGCCAAACACATATTGCCGACGCCGCATTCACTGCTGCCACATATGCACAGCTCATCCGTTACCTTTCCCGCCTCGCACTCTGGTGCGTCAGCTATGGCCTCGCACTTACCAGCTACATCAGTTCCCTTGCAGACATTGCCTTCAGCGCACTTCTCCCAAACTTCGCCGCCACCACAGGCGCATTCGCCACCCTGCCCTTCTTTGCACTTTGGCAAACAGTCTTTCCCAACCACCACCTTTCCAGCGGCCTCGCACTCCTCGTCGCTAATCTGAGGCTCGCCCCCACCGCCGCAGGCGAAGCCAGCCAGCAGCGCTAAAGCAACCAACGCCCGTGAAAATGCGCTTTTCATGATACCCCCCAAATGTGTCAAAAAACCTGGTCCATGGTAAACCTTTTTGGCCCGAAATCATAACTAAAAGCTTGCTTTGTTACCTGCTTATCTTAAAAGCACCATCAAAAGCACCCCCAAACCCCAAAAACCACCCGGTTATAGCTAAAAACTCCAAACGAAAATTGTTAAGATTGGCGAAAGCTCTTTGCTTATTTGGAGGGCACGATGTTTGTGAGATGGTCCTTTGGTATGCCTGCTGTGGCGCTTACGACCCTTACTTTGGCCTCGATGCTTGCAGCGCCTTGTCTGGGCCAGGGATTTCAGCCGCCGTACTCGGGATTTTCTGACCAAGCTGCGGCCTTTCCTTATGGTGCGGCTTTGTCTGATCTCAGCATCGTGGTCAGCGCTGGCCATGGATGGCGCGAAGGAGTGAACGGCGAGTTCCAAAGGAAACTGTTCAAGTTTGAGGGCTGTGGATCCTGTGAGGGCATCATCGAGGACATATTCAACGCCGAACTTGTCAGCGATCATCTGGTGCCTTTGCTCAGGCAAGCCGGAGCGCGTGTTTACGTCGTCCGCCAACTGGATAAAAACCCTCTGTTCGTAGAGGTTGACGATGGGGATGAAGCGTTTTGGGAGGAAGGAGACTGGCAAGCTGGAACCAGCACCGAACTGGGATGGGGGCAAGACTATCGTTCTCACTACGCTGATCCCAATATCTGGGCAAGTTGGAATTTAACCGTGCCTGAGGCCGGATACTACTGGGTTCAGGCCAGGTGGGCCGCCGGGGCCAACAGATGCCAGTCGGCCAGATATACGGTGGCTACACGCTACAACGTCTCCCACCACTTCGTCAATCAGCAACAGAATGGTTCTATGTGGGTGCCCCTTGGACGTTTCTTCCTTCCTGCCGATACCGTTACGGTGACACTTGATGCTCCAGATGCCTCCGGGTGCTACATAATCGCCGACGCGGTCCGCATCGGTGGTGGCATCGACCCTGAATCAAAGCGTCCATGGTGGCAGGCCTCTGCACTGAAATGGCTAGGCGAGACAAGTCCTGCCGGCCTTGCAGACTATGGCGATGTCACCATAAGGCCGGCTTTTGCAAACAAAGTTGGGGCAGACTACTACATTTCGATTCATGGGAATGCCAACAATGACGCGACCTTGAGTGGCACATCTACTTATAGGTACAATTGCAGGACTGGAACCGAGCACCAGCCGCTTGATCCAGCCATATGTGATGAACCGTCAGGCAGCGCCGCGCTACAGTACGCGGTTCACGACGCAGTCGTTGAGGACCTTCGCGCATTCTGGGATCCTGCTTGGCGAAACGCAGGCAAGCTGGTGGAAAACTTTGGTGAGGTGAGGGTGCTGTCTAACATCCCTGGAATCCTGTTTGAGTCCGCTTTCTTCACGAACCTGACCACCGGTTCTGGCAAACGCATGTCAGACAATCAGGCGATGCATGACCCACGCTTTAGGCGCACCCTGGCCAGGGCGATTGTGCGTGGCCTGATTCAAACTGCGAATCCTAGCGCTGGAATGTTGCCTGAAACGCCGACCCATCTGACCGCTAAGAATATCGATGAAGAAATCGAGGTGTCGTGGCGGCCTGTGCCTGGTGCGTTAGGCTACCGCGTCTACATCACTCGAATGAGTCGCGGGTTTAACGAAGGCGATATAACTACTGACACCTCTTATAGATTTTCCCATGTCAATGTTGGAGGAATGGTACTAATACGAGTGACTGCGTTAAACGCGGCTGGAGAGTCGGAGGCCTCCGCTGCAGTTGCAGTGTCTCCCACCAAGCCTGGCCAATCGGCGGTTCTGGTCGTTAACGGTTTTGACCGTCAGGACGCCTGGGTGCGAGAGGACTTTAATCACGGGGATTACTCATACGAACATGGCTTGAGTTTGGTGAAGAACAAACTGGGCTTTGATGGGGCCTCAGACGAGGCGGTAATTGACGGGGACGTTTCCTTGGCAGGCTACGACATGGTCGACTGGATCCTTGGTCGGGAGTCGACTGATGCCGAGACCTTCGATGCGGCGGCCCAGTCCATCGTGTCCGCGTATCTCGATGGCGGCGGATGCCTTGTCGCCTCGGGTACTGAGATCGCGTGGGATCTTGGAAATAAGGGCACTGAAGAGGAAGTTGCATTCCTGGCCAGTGCTTTTGGGGCGCAGTACCTTGCCGACGATGCCGATACTAGATTGGCGTCTGGCGAGGCTGGAGGCCCATTTGCGACGCTGGCGGAGTTTTCGTTCGATGGGGCTGGGCGTTATGACCCCCGTTATCCTGACGTGCTGACGGCGGTGGGCGGCGCCGTACCTGTGCTGCGCTATTCGACTGGCGGAGTTGCCGCGGTGGCATTCGAGCGTTCAGTTGGCCGGTCCATACTGGCAGGATTCCCGTTCGAGAGCATCTCAAACGAGCAGGCGCGAACCGCCCTGATGAATCTTGTGGCTGATTTTTGTCAACTTGAGCGAATTGAAGACGACCCAGAAGAGCCGCAGGACTCGTCTGGTGGCGAGGACAATGCTTCTAATGATGGATGGATTGCTGACAGACCAGACGAAGAGGACGTTTTTGAACCAAGCGATGTTGGACAGGAAGATTCGGACCCCGCACCCTCGGATTTGCCGTCCAATGACCTAGCCAAGACGGACGTGAACGAACCTGACCACGGCAAAGAAGATCCAGCATCTTTTGCTGACTTAGACCAAATCAGCCCATCTGATGTCGTGACGGATACCACGCCCCAACCAACTTCCAAAAGTGGAGGTTGTTCTTCAGGCTCGCCATCTGGTGGATGGACGGTGCTGCTGATGGCCATGTTCGCTTCGTTGTGGATAGCTCGCAGGTCTCGAATTAGTCGCTAAGATTTCAAGATGTTAAGAAAAAGGTCACAGACGAGCACTAGCTAGCATACTGGTCCAATGCAGTCACAGCCCCATCTTTCAGACTCCGAAAACCAAATGCAAGCCTCATTGGCATCGAAATCACAGGCCGCATTGGAACCACACTTGCATTCTGTGCCCATACAATGTTCACCAGCTCCGCAAAAGGTAGGCCCGCCGCATTGAGATGACAACGTTACAGGCCTGCCATTGGGACCATTTACCCCGTGCCATAATGCCTGGTTACATGAGCCCGTGCTAGAATTGTCGGAGACGCAGATCTGACCTGGTTTGCATGTCTCACCACCAAAAATGGCCCCGCACAAACAATTCTGACCCGCATCCAGCCACTCACTCTCATAGCAGCCGGCGCCATCTGCTGTACCCTTACATCCATCTGCACTGCAATGACCTTCCCACTTGCAGGCCTTCTTTCCGTCACACTGGCAAATAAAACCGAAAGCACCGTGCTTACCTATTGTTTCCCCATCATAACAATAGGGTTCAGGAGCAACTGTATCGTCTAGCCCAGCCTTAGGCCCACACAACCACATATTCCCAACGTCATGAGGCCAGTTTGTTGCGTGAAGCGCCAACGTCTTGCAGTGTCCAAAGTTGTAGCAACTCTTCATGCTTTCACCGCAAGTGCAAACTTCCTTGCCACCAACAACTGGCAGTAAAACCTCACCTGCGCGGCAATTCATTGATATTCTTGCGACAATATCCGTCTCAGAGCCCCTCTCACCCTCACATCGTCCCAATTGATCTGTAGAATCCACGACACATTTCATGCTCCCTCTGCAACCAGCACTTTGTTTGCACGTACACATTGTGGAAATCCCGCCCTCAACTATGCCATGCCCATTGTACACATCACCAAAAATATATTTAGCCGCTGTCACATCCGTACACGATCCGCGATCACCACAATCTGCCTCAGCTGCGCAAGTCTTTACGCAACCCAATCCCTCTGTACAAAGCTCGTCTGCCGCACATTCTTCCATGATGCGCCAATACTCGCCATTGCATTCTGCCCAGCCGACCTTTGCGCCCGTCTCGTTGCCTCTGCATAGCCGCACACCCACATGATCTTCGTCACACGCAACGTCACCAATCTTGTTGTCAGTATCGGAGTACCATTCAGTCGGATCGCCAACGTTGCTGCCGTACGCCAATATGGCGGTCGAGTCTTTTGCCTTCTTGCATCCTCCAGTTGTTGGATCGCAATCAGCACCGTTCGTGCATCCTGGATTCGTCCAATCAGCCTCATCCTGTAACCCACACCGGCATTCACCTTCTACACAGCGGTTCGCGCCAGTACATGCATCCTTGTCACCACACTTGCATTCATCTAACCGGCAGCTATGCCCGTTAACACATGCTTTTCCACCACCGCAGCTGCACCCGTTTTCGTTCGTGCACACGTTGCCATCCCTGCAAATGGTAGTCATAGTGTAATCCCTGTAGTAGCACCAACAGGCTTCCGCATCTGGTTGAACTTCGCATTCAGGCATGCATCCCATGGTATCGCCGACAATCCTGGCGCAAACGCTACCTTCGTCACAATAGGAGCTTTCATCTCCACACAAGCACCGTGAGGTCCCCTGGGATTCACACGCTTCCGCGCACCCGGCATTTCGCTGCAATAGCCTCCTTCCCCGCAAACATGCAAATTACCCGAGTTGTCCGCACACTTACAGGTCGCATTTGTTACAGCATCTGGGCTACAAACCTCATGACATGAACCAACATTCGAGCCTTGTTCAATTAAGCAAAGTTCCCCAGCGGTGCATTCTGTATCCGCACACATACACCCCAGAGCCTGTGCGATATCTCCGGATTCACAGTCAGTTGAGGAAGGCTCCTTGGTCCCACAAGCCATACCTTCGCCAAGATTAAGACACACCTCCCCATCCTCGCACTTCTCCAAATGTTCGCCCTCACCACAGGCGCAATCCGACTCGCCTTCCACGCAGAAATCCAAACAATCATTTGCCAAGCACGTTTTGCCTAAACTGCATTCACTGCCGCCGCAAATGCAAAGCGCATCCACTACCTCCCCATCATCACACTTTGGAGCATCAGCAATGGCCATGCACTTACCCGCAACATCCGCACCCCTGCAAACGTTCCCCTCAGTACACTTCTCCCAAACTTGCCCACCACCACAAGCGCATTCACCACCCTGCCCTTCTTTACACTTGGGCAAACAATCCTTTCCAACCACCACCTTCCCGGATGCTTGACATTCCTCGTCTGTAACCTGTGGATCGCCATTGCCACCACATCCAATGGCGAAACCGATCATCAAAACCAAAAACGCACGTAAAAATGAGCCCTTCATCGAACCTCCCATACACCCTGTGATAAAAACCTGCCAACAAGGCAAACCGTCAATGGCTATAACCATAGCGAAAATGTCCGTGATTTCAACCCAAAACGCCCCCCTTGTTGATGTTTTGGGCTGGTCAGATGGAAGCGGGGATGGCGGCGGGGACAGGGACGGGAGCGGGGGCAAGGGCAGGGACAGGAGCGGGGACAGGGGCAGGGACAGGGACGGGAGCGGGGACAAGGGCGGAGTGAAGGGTGCGGGACAGGAAGACGATTGTGCTGTT
>LSQX01368076.1_pt1 | contig 11393 bp, 14 predicted proteins | sample 654561 | NCBI WGS metagenome assembly LSQX01 (sample SAMN04489861, study PRJNA283612) | anaerobic digester metagenome | isolation source: 4 biogas reactors fed with cattle manure at either 37C or 55C with and... | place: Denmark: Kongens Lyngby | collected 2014 | reverse complement strand
CTTGTCCAGGCGCTGATCGAGGCTGAGGCACGCATCACCCGGTTCCATGAACTGCAGATGGACAAATCGCTCTGGCTTGAGGAGACGGAACCGGGCATCACGCTCGGCGTTAAAACGACGCCTCTCGACCGTGTCGGCGCCTATATTCCCGGCGGTAGGGCGGCATATCCCTCCACGGTTCTAATGACCACGGTCGCGGCCCGCGTTGCCGGCGTTCCGGAGATCGTCCTCTGTACGCCGCCGCCGGTAAATCCGCTGACCCTGGTCGCTCTCGATATTGCCGGCGTTACGGAAGCCTACTCTGTTGGAGGAGCCCAGGCAATAGCAGCGCTGGCTCTTGGAACCGAAACGATCCGCCCGGTGCAAAAGATCGTCGGGCCGGGGAATGTCTTTGTTACGCAGGCAAAAATGCTCCTGCGCGAACATGCGGAGATCGACTTCCCGGCCGGACCAAGCGAGATCGGTGTTCTCGCAGATGAATCGGCAAACCCTGCATTCATCGCAGCCGATATTCTTGCCCAGGCAGAACACGACCCGAACGCGGCCTGCGTTCTGGTGGCTACATCCGAACAGATCGCTCAGGACGTCGGAGCCGAGATCGAACAGCAGATAAAGTCCGCGCCGCGCCGCGAGATCATGGAGAAAGCTCTGGTCCACTCAGGCTATGTGATCGCCGGGGATCTGGATCTTGCGATCGATCTGATGAATGAGATCGCTCCGGAGCATCTGTCGATCCAGACCGCTGATCCTCTTACCACGCTTGGAAAAATCCGTCATGCCGGTTCGATCTTCATCGGTCCGTACACGCCGGTTGCCTGCGGCGATTATGCATCCGGGACCAATCACGTTCTCCCAACGGCCGGATATGCAAAGAGCTATTCAGCACTGGACGTTCACCACTTCATGAAACGTTCGCAGGTCCAGATGGTCACAAAAGAGGGCCTGGACACGATCGGCGATGTCGTGGAGATACTGGCAAAAGCCGAAGGACTTGCCGCCCATGCCGCGTCGGTAACGATCCGGCGTAACTGATTTTTCTTTTTTTACCAAATTAAAAAAATACGTATCATTATTTTTGATTGCTCTATCTGCTGAAAAAAAGAATATTCAAAAAATATTAGAGCTTCTGTCCGCACTCGGGACAGAACTTTGTTCCGGCAGATACTTCAGCATTACACCGCGGGCATCTCCGAATAGTCTCGACTTTTGTACCGCACTCCGGGCAGAACTTTGCTCCCGGCGAAATGGCCGCACCGCAGTTCGCACATGTCGGGCTTCCGGCAGGCGTCATTTTCTGCCCACACTCCGGGCAGAACTTTTTGCCGGCCGAAAACTCAGCTCCGCAGTTACTGCATGTATCCATCGGTTCGGCCTGTTTTGGGGCCGGAGTCTGGGGTGCAGCTGCCTGGGGGGAAGCACCCGGCTGACCGCCGAACGGAGCAGGCTGACCGCCGCCGCCTGCCATACTCTGGGTCATCATACCGCCCATACTCATTCCGGCGCCCATTCCGGCACCCATCATGGCAAATCCGGAACCCTCGCCGCCCTGAGCAGCGCCCTGTCCGATCCCTTCGATGGCTTTACCTGACTGATACTGGAGATAGTTCACACCCAGAGCAGACATCGCTCCGCGCTTGTTGATCGCTTCCTGAACCTCTTCGGGCATGTTGATGTTCAGGCCGGCAAACTTCATGATCTTCAGACCGTAAACTTCCGTTTCGGCCGTCAGTTTGCCAAGGCAGAGCTGTTCGATCTCCTGCAGATATGCAGGCATATCCAAAACCCCCATCTGCTTCTTGGTCTTCAGTTCGCCGAGAGTATCGTTCAGGACCATGATGACCTGGGACTTCAGCCATTCAACGACTTCCTCGGACTTTGTCAGACCTTTTGTTCCGACGAACTGAGTGATCAGAAGCAGCGGGTCGACAACCTTGTACGAGAACTGACCGAAGATCCGGAGTTGAACTACACCAAAGTCCACATCACGGAATGCAAGAGGCTGCGGAGTGCCGAACTTATCCCGGAACTCACGCTTCTGCGCCCAGTAAAACTCTCCGATTTGGACGTTTCCAACCACAGTTCCAAGAATATTTTTCAGGACAGGGATATTCTGAGTAGTCAGAGCATAACGATCCGGCCGGTCAAAAACCGTGAGGGCTTTTCCATCGCGGAAGAAGATACCGTATTCATCCTCGCGGACGAGCACGTTATCGTTCCACATGACGTTTCGCGGGAGACGCCACATGATGTTGTCTCCCTTTTGATCCTCAACCCAGTAAAATCCTTTTCTGGAGTCTGCACCCTCGATATCCGACCCTGAGCCGATCGTCTTGTTTGTTTTTGAGAATAATCCCATTAGAATGCACCTATCTCTGCAATGTCAACGATGCGTTTGTCAAATGTCACGGTAAAATCCGTGAATCCTGATCTGATTTCCCGAAGCTGTTTCTGAACACTGTCAAAGTCGCCTGCATCGGCACTGCTGAATGCAGATTGTGCCAAATCACCGAGTCCGCGGACTCCGTTGATCAGTGCAAGATCATATTCGTACAGGTTGTTCAGTTCAGCTTTTCTGATACGGTTAGCCGGAGATATACCGGTGTAGCCCTGTTCAGCATGACGGATCTTTGCTTCCGTCGTCTTGGCCTGAGAGATGACGGCTGCCAGATCATTCATCAGATCAAGTTCAAGTGCCCGGCTGGCTGACTGGCGGGTCTGTTCCAGAGGAAGGAGGACGTTGTTTTTCAATTCGTCCGCAATCTGCTGGCGTAACAGAGAGTCCGCAAGGCGAATATCTTCTTTCTGCCGGTATCCCCGAAAACCCGGGATGCACAGCTGGATTTTTTTGATCAGACCGCGGTCATCCTCAACTTTGTCTCGTAAATCTACTGTCATTGTTCACCTATTTTTTGAGTACAAGGAATAATATGGCTCCGACTGCCGCTATCACTAATGCCGCCCCAATCAGGACCGGCGCTGTGAGAACTGGAAACACAGTGGTCAGCAACCCCTGAACGAGGAGAAGAACTCCGGCGAGGATAAGAAGGAGTGGGAAAACAGGGGATCTCCTTTCACCCATAAACATGGCAAGGAAGAACGAGATTACACCAATCCCCGTCAGGAAGATGCCGGTCCCCTCCCAGAATCCGACCGCCGGTACAAGATATGTCACCAGAATGGAAACACCGAGCATTAAAATGACCGATGCCCAGATCAGGTGTATGCGTTTATCATTAACATCACTCATAAGGAACACCTAATACATATTTGTCATTGGTTTTGTATGCAGGAAGATAAAGCACTTTTGTGCTGTTTATCTTAAAATCATACTCAAGTTTCTGGAGGGTGCCGGGAATCTCCGTTTCATACCGGAGGAAGAGAAATTCTGCATTTTCTCCGGCTATACCTTTCTCCATCGTCATCACTGCACGTTTTCCACCCTTGAAACCCGAAATTATATCCAATTTCGGCTGGCCGAGCGTGAGATCCATATTCCATTTCCGGCTGAATTCTTCTGGAATTGCGGCAGCGCAGACATAGAAATCGCGGGTACCCCGCATCTGTTTTTGGTCCGTAATAAACCGGGAAATTTTTCCGCCGGATATGTTTTCCTTCTTGACATTCAGATCGGCGTTCACGATCCAGAAGGGAACATAGGTAAGTTCCCCTGGGGATTCCTTAACGGATGCAGCGATTGAGTAGGCAACATCACCTACTTTTCCATCAGCATACATACTGATCCGCCCGCAATGACCACAGGCCAGCATCATGTCGCGTTCTTTAGATTTGAGCGGGGCGCCGCATCCCGGGCATTTTAGTTCTTTTAACAGCATCTTAGATCACCTTCATTTAAAGTAGTCGTATGTTTCGTTGTAAATGGACTGTACCTTCTCTTGGGTCCGACCTGACTTCAGACCTTTCCCATTCAGGGCTCCTTCCAGAATCTCGTCTCCATATCTGAATCTCTGGTAGAAATATCCGATAAGTACGATAGCTGCAACAATTCCAACCACAAGGACGCCGATACCAACATCCGCTCCGTCAGTTGCAATGGCGAGGCCGATTCCAAGACCGATCGCTCCGCCAGAGATAGCTCCGCCTACGCCTGCAGCAGTACTCTGACTTCCTGCATTTCCAGGAGCTCGACCCGAAACAACGTGTGCCGTAATACCGTCAACGGTTGCGAAGTAGGTTCTGTCTTCATAGGTGTATCTCACAATCCAGAATGGATAGTAGATCAGCGTGAATGCTTTTGGGAAGAAGAACGATTTCGAGAAATATACTCTCGTCATACGATCGCTGCCGTCTTTGACGGCCTGCTGGCTGATAGCTTTCCCTCCCACCTCGTATGCCGCATCACGCGAAGAGGTCACGCCGAATGTAACGATCTCCTGATCGTCATAGGATATGGCCTCGGCACGATCCGGAATCACGATGCTTTGGATCCCCAGATCTCCCGCCTCGCAGGCAATTTCCGAGTAGATGTACTCGCGGTTGATAAGTGCCTCGCGCGGGATCTCGACCTTCTGATTATCTTTTCCCGATCTCTGCTCTTCGATACCGCAGACACAGGCCTTCCCTCTGGCAATAAGACGCCAGAACGGAAGATATAAGGGATAGGCCTCGGTTACTGCTGCTTTAGCTGCGAGATCTTTTGCTTTCGGGCCGGACCCGAACCATGCCTTGACTTTTGCAAGAGCTTTGTCTTTATCGACGGTCATTTTGTACATGACCTTATTCGCGCCCTCGTCCGTGGTCAATGCGAACGCGGATTCGCAGAATTTACAGAGAACCAGATCCTCTCCTTCTTCACACTGCACCTGACCTCCGCACGACGGGCAGGTCATCGAAACAAGAATCTTCTGTGCTTCACTCATTCTGCCTTCACCTCCTTGGCGGGTTTTTGCCGCTCGACAACTTTACCTGCAAGAAGTTTTCCTGCGAAAAATCCGGCAATGATCAGAACGAAAAATATTGGATTCACCATAATGCCGAGAGCGCCGCCGAGAAGTCCCAGAACAAACGCAAGTCCCATGACGGCGATGTATGCGCTGGAACTGCGGGTAGGAGACGAGGTCGTATAGACTGCTCCGGATGATCCGTCGATGACTGCCTGATAGGATGAACCCTTGTAGTCGTAGGATATCTCATAAATCGGGAAGTACACGAGTGCCTGATCGATGGGCGTTCCGGTGAGTTCAGGAAGGTAGGAGTCGAGCGTGATATCCGGCTGGATCACTTCGGCCCCTCCGGTGGATGTTTTCGCATCATAAACTACAATGTTTCCCGGGGGGATCGTGAGGTCCTGCATTCCGGGGAGAAGGGTCCCTTTCGCAGGTTTTGCATAAACGGTCTCTCTTCCGTTCACAGTCCGGCGGAACCGGAAAACCGGGAAGAACTCTTTGGTGAGTTTCGTGATTTTTACTGTTGATTCGAGATCTTTGGCTTGGGCGGGACCGGCAGTCCAGCGTTTAAAAATTCCTTTTGCTGCATTCTCATCAATGGAGAATGGGAGCAGATAAAAGAATAACGCAGAACTTCGATCGATATAAGTGACCGTGCCACAGAACGAACATGTCGCCATCTGTGTGCCTGGTTTGACCGGTAGGGCCGCGCCGCACTTTGGACACTGAAAATCGGGCATATAATTTTCTTGGTGTCTTAGAGTATAAGCATATCTTCCAGATATGCGCTACAGATCGTTGATTCGGAGGATACAGGCCGTTTTTTTCTCAACCGCACCAAGCTTGTCAAAGCATTCGGCAAGTTTCTCAAGAGAAAATGGGTCATCGGGCAGAAGGATCAGGGCCCTTTCAAATGCGCACACGGCATCCCCGTATTTTTCCAGACCGATCAGCGCTCTGCCCCTGCCTTTCCAGGCGTCGGCATCATTCGGCAGAAGCTCCGTTAACCTGAGGTAGGCTTCCGCTGCTTTTTCATAGCGCTCATCTGCGAGAAGATTGTCTGCGGTCGTCTTCCAGAAGACAGGGTTGTTTGTGGGATGAAATGTCATAATAAAACTGCAGGAAAATACTCATGATCTATGATCATGTTTGACTTGGCAGCACACCCGTGCCGCTGATAAATGCTGATATCGGGATTCGAACCCGAGTCGCCGGCGTGAAAGGCCGGCATGATTGGCCTCTACACTATATCAGCTCAAACCTGCCTATAATAGTCTACGCTGATTTATAAAAAGATTGTGATTGATCCCGTATGATTTCAGGATCAGTATGCATCACCGGAGTTCTGTGTCTCCGCCTGGAATGCTGGAAGAAGTTTTTTGTAGACTGGGCCTGGAACGCCGGTTCCGATCGTTCTGCCGTCGATTTTGGTGATTGCGCAGATTTCTGCGGCCGTTCCGGTGACCATGACTTCGTCAGCAGTGTAGAGATCGAAGAGTCCGAGCTCGCAGACCTCGTAGTGGATACCAAGTTCCGCGCAGATGTCGAGAAGGACAATCCGGGTGATTCCTTTGAGGTTGTTGATGGTCGGAGGGGTGTAGAGAACGCCGTCTTTCACGAGATAGATGTTGTCACCTGAACCTTCGGCGAGTTTTCCGGTTCGGTCAAGGAAGATCGCTTCATCGCCGCCTTTATAGTTAGCCTCAATCTTTCCTAGAATGTTGTTCAGGTAGTTGAGGGACTTGATGTTCGGCGGGAGGGTATCCGGCGGATTCCTTCTGACACAGACCGTGACTGCGGTGAGACCGGTTTCATACAGATCGCCGTACATCGCTCCCCAGGCGGAAGCGGCACAGATGATCGAGGGGGTTTCGCAGCGACGCGGATCGAGTCCCATCGTCCCAACACCACGGGAGATGATCGGACGGATGTAGGCATCCTTCAGACCATTTTTGCGCAGAGTTTCTTTGATGATCTCGGCCATCTCGGCGCGGGTGATCCCCGGATCAAGGTCGATCGCTTTTGCCGAATCAAAGAGACGGTCGACGTGCTCTTTGAGGCGGAACACCCGACCGTTGTATGCTCTTATTCCTTCAAACACTCCATCTCCGTAAAGGAATCCGTGGTCAAAGATCGACACGGTTGCCTGCTCTTCAGGCACATATTTCCCGTTTATGTAAACTAACATGATAAATAATATGTGATGTGGTATGATATAGGATTTTGGTCTCTGCATGAGAAGATCCGGCGTTCGTGCGTTTATTTCAGTGATAGTGTCGGAAAAACGAGGGTTCATGCATGGTTCTATTTCTGGAGACGCAGACCCCGCCAAATACTTATACCGTTACGTCCCACCATCACGGTATGTCAGTACAAAATGGCGATACAATACGCGTACACTACATTGGAGAATTAACCGACGGCACACGTTTCGACTCATCGGAGGGTCGTGACCCCCTTGAGTTTACCGTTGGTTCCGGCATGGTGGTCCCGGGTTTCGATGCCGCGGTTCTCGGAATGGAGATCGGCGAAACGAAGTCGGTCACGATCCTCCCGGCAGAAGCATACGGCGAAAAGACCGATGAGATGACGGTTGATATTCCGCGTGCAGAGTTCGGAGAGGAGTTCACCGCAAATCCCGGCGAGCAGCTTATGATCCAACTTGGGGATGGAAACCAGATCCCGGTCACCATCACAAAAATCGATGAGAACACAGTGACTCTCGATGCAAATCACCCTCTCGCAGGCAAAACCCTTGTGTTTACGATCACGCTGGCCGAGATCTGCGCAGCGGAATCCGATGCGTAATTATTCATATCTTCAGCACAAACACCATATCAGTGAACATGCCACAGATAACCATCCGCTCATTTGCCAGATTCCGGCAACTCTTCGGTGAAATGAACACGGTAAGCGTTCCGGAAGGCACCTCTGTTTTAGGCGCCCTTCTTGCTTTTGCAAAAACACAGAAAGACGGAATGGATGAACTTTTTGCCGGCGGCAAACTTGGATCGCATATCATCCTTATGTACAACAGGGAGAGAATCGACTCAGACGATGCAAAAACTATCCATACGGCAGATGGTGACGAGATCGTCATTTATCCGCCGGTATCGGGAGGATAAGAGATGGTTCTCGCACTGCAGAAAGAGGATATAGACATCGGCGCTCTGATCAGTGCCTCACGGACGAACAACGACGGTGCCCAGATCGTTTTTATCGGCTGCGTCAGGGACGACGGGAATATGGATGCTCTTGAGATCGAGGCGTTCGTTCCGGTCGCTGAAAAAGATCTTGCCGATATTGCCGCCGAGGCGATGGAACGGTTCAGTTTGAACTCGGTCGACATCGTTCACCGGTACGGCCGTCTTGCTCTGGGCGAAACGATCGTCGTTATTTTAGTCGGCGCCGGTCACCGTCCCGAGGCGTATGAGGGCTCCCGCTTTATCATCGAGAAACTGAAGGAAAAAGTGCCGATCTGGAAACAGGAACTCTCAGGAAACGCCCGGGGAGAATGGGTGCACTAACCCTCATCTTTTTTTAGAAAAAAATCAGAAGACAATCGGGCATGCCGGATCCAGAAGGACTTCCTCCGGCTGTGATTTCAGACTGACTGCCCCGACTGCCCCGATGATGCCTTTTTTTCCGTAGACCTGAACGCCCGATCTTTTCGCAGTCTCGAGAACTTCTTCCATGGAAACACGTTCCCGACGGATCTTTTCGCCAAGCTTCAGCAGATCACCCGGCACGATGATATTTGTCAGGATGGCTACCCCCCATTCATCGGAGACGCTTTCTTCCTCGACAAATCTGCAGACCTTTGCGGCGAGCGAGGGGAGAGAAACCGGATCGACGGCAAGTTCGATGAAGCTGCAGGAGTTACCTGCGGTTTTTTCTTCGATGTCCTGACAGAGGGCGGCGACCTGATGTCTGATCCCAATCACACTTCCAGGATCCGTCAGATATTTCATCAGGGCATGGGACAGGGCAAAGGTCGCACCGCCGCATCCTTTCCGATCGGTATCATCCACACCGATCGTTACGGGAGTAAGTGCCGGCGTTCGAACTTCGCCGGTGACCACGCCGTTTCCAACCGATATCTGTACACCCTTTACCCCTTTTGCATGCCCCATCATCGCCGATAACGAGTATGCGGGCCCTCCGGGAATCGAATGGATCGTTTGTATGATATCGGCTCCATCTTTTTTGACCGAGGCAAGACCCACTGCTGCGAAGTCCAGTCTGAGATCATGTCCCTCGCCGATCCTCGCCCGCTCGCGAAAGATCATCCCGTCGCGGGTGACGGAGATCGCCGCTCCGCCGGCTTTCCGGTGATGAAACTCGCAGAATCCTGCACATCCGCTGGAAAGACACTCATGAAAAATTTCCACGTCACTCCCGTCAAGAGTGGTAAAAATGCGTTTGCAGGTGGTCTGAGGGAGAGCACTTCTCGAGGCGTAACGTGCGGGATTTCTGCCGTGCGGCTCTTCTTTTACGAAGATGCATCCCTCCTTGATCATCCGGTTAATCCAGTCCTGGGCCGTTGAACGCGGGACATTGGCGGCAGATGCCAGATCGGCAGTCGTGAAGTGGCCTGCTTCGAAGGTCATCTGCCTCATGGCTGTGAGAAATGCTCCGCGGCGTTCGAGGACGCCGCCGGGTTTTTCCTTACCGGTCATATTTGTCTGTGATAAAGAGGAGATCCGCCAGGATCGCACTCGCCGTCTCAACCGATCCTGCGCCCCGGCCGATGAAGGTGATCGCGCCGGCATACTCGGTTTCGACAGTCACTGCGTTCAACGTGCCGGCAACGACAAGCGGATTGGTTTTGGAGATAAGCCGCGGCGAGACCTCCAGAAGATTCTTTTCCGGATAGAGGGTTGCAATCAGGCGTATCGAGTGTCCTGTTTCTTCGGCCATCAAAAGAGCATCCACGGTCAGATCGGAGATGCCGGTACGTTTCACGTCTGCAAGCGTCACATCCATTCCAAGCATGGTGTTTGCAAGGATGACGAGTTTGATTGCGGCATCGGTCCCATTGATATCGTATGTTGGATCCGCCTCGGCATATCCGAGATCACGTGCTTCGGCAAGTGCCTGTACATAGGTCAGCCCCTCCTCCTCCATTCTGGTCAGAATATAATTGCAGGTCCCGTTCAAAACACCGTAGAGTGCTTTGATCTTGTTGCCGGCGAGTCCGTATTTTATCCCGCGAAGAATTGGAACGGCGCCGGCTACGGTCCCTTCGAAAAGGAATCCGACGTTATTTTCTTCCGCCAGTCTGAGCAGTTCGGATGAAGCGAGCGAGACAGGTCCCTTGTTCGAAGTGACGACATGCTTTCCCCGTTTGATCGCGGTTTTGATGATGGAAAGGGCCGGTTCCCCGGTGTCGGCATTTGTCGGGGTGACCTCGACAAGGATATCGTATTCAGCTTCGGCCGCTATTCGTGCCGCCGGCCAGGCAGTGTCCCCGCATCGTCCGGTCTTCTTTTTCTTTGCAAGAACCTCTTCGATATTGAGTCCGGCGGGATCAATGACACCGCTTTTCGAATCCGCTGCGGCAACGATACGGAACCGGCCATCTCCGGCGAGGACCTCGGCGACACCCCGTCCAACCGATCCAAGACCGATCAGCGCGACGTTCCATGTTTTCATAAGCCGCCCCCTATCTGGTTGATGATGAGAAGATGTTTTTCTACGGCGATTTCCTTGAGCGTTAACACTGCCTGAGTCATCTCCGGTTCACTTACCGCTTTTATCGTGAGTTTTGCAGTCGACGGCTCTTCCATACCGGGCATGACAATGTCGAGTTCAGTTACTTCAGCAATATTCTTCTTATCGATCCGGTTCACCGTGTCTGTCAAATCGGTGTGAAGGATATGGCCAATCAGGATGAAGGTTTTTGTACAGGTGAGATGTTCGGTTCCAATTCGTACAATGGCCACGCCGTTTGCACGGAGGGCATCCATCAGTTCAGCGAGCCGGGTCTCCGGAAGAGAGATGACGATGTCTACAATTAAGGCTCCGTTCACGGACTTGGTGTCGCGCTGATGGGAGATAGTTATGATATTTGCTCCGCTCTTTGATATTGGTTCTATTGCGGCAAGTAGCTGCCCAGGTTTGTCTTTAAGTTCCAGGCGTAGCGAGGTTCGGACATTTTTCTGCAAGCGTATCCCTCTGATTCTTATTATTTCTTCTTTTTGAAATGGATAAGGATTCCCATAAGCGTATATTGTCCTCTGGATGGAAAGGTAAACCCCTTCCTCTTCACCATTATTTTCGCAGTAGGCACTGATAATGTCCGGCATACTCAACGGAAGAACTTTTAGCCTGTTAAAGACTCATAATATTAATAGTATTAATAATGAAGCTCGTTGTCAATGAACGCCGGTGTAAAGGCTGCAATATGTGTACAAAAGTCTGTCCTTACGGAATTTTTCAGGAAGGAAAGAGACCAGGTTCACGCGGCTACATCATCCCGGTTTTGGA
>LSQX01015830.1_pt2 | contig 11393 bp, 11 predicted proteins | sample 654561 | NCBI WGS metagenome assembly LSQX01 (sample SAMN04489861, study PRJNA283612) | anaerobic digester metagenome | isolation source: 4 biogas reactors fed with cattle manure at either 37C or 55C with and... | place: Denmark: Kongens Lyngby | collected 2014 | reverse complement strand
GTCTTGGTTTGACCTTCAAATTGTGGTTCAGTTAGTTTTACACTAACAATGGCTGTAAGACCTTCCCTGGTATCATCTCCAGATAGATTGCTATCATTGGGTTTTATATAGTTATACTTTCTACCATATTCGTTTATCACCCTGGTTACAGCCGCTCTAAACCCACTAAGGTGGGTTCCCCCTTCGTAGGTATCTATATTATTAGCAAAGGAGTAGACATTTTCATTATAAGAGTCATTATACTGAAGAGCTACCTCCACTGAAGCAGTCTCTTTTTCCCCTGAAATATATATAGGGGGACTGTGAAGAGTTGTTCTACTCTTATTTAGATATTCTACAAAGGACACTATCCCGCCTTCATAATGAAAATCCTCTTGCTGTCCGTTCCTTTCATCTTTTAATGTTATCCTAACCCCGGCATTTAAAAATGCCAACTCTCTTAACCTGTTCTTTAAAGTATCAAAGGAAAAATTTAGATCATCAAAAATCAAATGATCTGGTTTAAAGGTGATAGTAGTACCAGTTTCATCTGTATCCCCTATTATCTCTAGATTAGTTTGGGTAACACCTCTCTCATATCGCTGGGTATATATATGTCCATCCCTTCTAACCTCTACTACTAACCATTCAGATAGAGCATTAACTACAGCTACTCCAACTCCATGAAGACCTCCAGATACATTATATCCGCTGCCTCCAAACTTTCCACCTGCATGGAGAACCGTTAAAGCCACTTCTACAGCAGGTTTTTGCAATTTTTCATGTATACCTACCGGAATACCTCTGCCATTATCCCTTACAGTAATAGATTGATCTTGGTGTATGGCGATATCAATTTTATCGCAGAAGCCTGCCATAGCTTCATCTATGCTATTATCTACCACTTCGTATACCAAATGGTGAAGACCGCGAAGGCTGGTACTTCCAATATACATTCCTGGTCTTCTGCGCACAGCTTCTAAACCTTCTAGTACTTGAATCTGAGACTCATTATAATCATTATTCATGTTAATTTCTTTGTGTTCCATCATATCCCCCTTGTTTCAATTTGCTATTTGTTGATGAAATGTTTTTTACAAATCCGGTTCTTTTTAATAGAGTAGAAGATGAAATAGGGGATAAAAATATCATAGTTTTATGATATCGTTCCACTAATACAAAAGTTTTTGGCTCATTTTCTGATATTTTTCTAATAAACCCTTCTTCTTTAGCAATTTCCAAAAATTCCTTATTTGTTTCTGAAGTCATCGAGGTCTCTATATCAAATATAGCGATAACATCTTTAATGGAGATGATAACATCTCCTCCTAAATGTAGCGTCACAAAATCCACCGGCCTCTCCTAGATAACTTAAACTTTACTTTTCTATTATACCTTATTTTATCCCATATTTAAAGAAACAATTAAATTTTTGCCACTTTTCCCCCAAATACTTCGTATATTTCCATATTGCTATTTATATCATTAGGAAGATCTGAATAATCCGTCATGGTCATGAAAGTTTGAACTTTGTTAAAATATGATAATAACTTAGATTGCCTATATTTATCAAGCTCGGACATTACATCATCTAGTAGCAGAAGAGGATATTCTCCGGTTTGTTTGTACATCATCTCAATTTCAGACAATTTAAGAGATAGTACTGTGGTTCTCTGCTGTCCCTGGGATCCAAAAGTTTTTACATCCATTCCGTTTATGCTTATGGATAAATCATCCCTATGACAACCCTTTTCTGTTCTACCCTTTTTTATATCTTCTTCATGATTTTGCTCCAGTATTTTTAAGTAATCCTCCATAATACCAGAAGCATCATATGAACTAAAATTAATGGAAGGATTGTATGTTACATTCAGTTCTTCTTTTCCAAGAGAAATTTCATTATGAATTTCTTTAGCAATTTTTCCTAAATTATCAATAAATGTCAGTCTTTGTATTATAATATAGGTTCCTACTTTTGCTATTTGTTCATCCCAAATAGGCAAGGTTTTTTTTAAGTTGCTGTTTCCATTAATTTCCTTAAGAAGATTATTCCTATGGTTAAGGAGCCTATTATATTGCTGAAGGCTATAAAAATACTTTGGCTTTACCTGGGATATTTCCATATCCATAAATCTTCTTCGCTCTGTAGGACTTCCCTTAACCAGCTTTAAATCTTCAGGTGAAAAGAGGACACTATTAATGTGCCCCATAAGTTCACCTAGTCTTTGTGCAGTCATACTATTTATATTGATTTTCTTTTTATCCTTTAAACTGAGCATTACCTCTATAAGACTGGAACCTTCCCTTTTTTCAACTAAAGATCTTATTGCAGATTCCTTTTCTCCCCATCGAATGAGTTCCCTGTCCCTAGGAGTTCTATGGGAGCGTCCAGTACTAAGCAAAAAAATAGACTCCAGTATATTGGTTTTTCCCTGGGCATTTCTTCCTGAGAAAACAATTAAATTAGAGCTAAATTTTAGCTCTAATTTAATATAATTCCTATAATTTATCAGGCTCAATTCCTTAAGATGCAACTTGCAATCATCCTTCCCTGACTACTAGGAACTCATATCCACCATCCAGCAAGATCTTATCTCCAGGATATATCTTCTTCCCTCTTCTTGTCTCCAGTTCACCATTAACTTTTACAAGGCCATCCTTGATCATTTGGTTGGCATGGGCGCCGGTATCAGCAATACCAGCCCACTTTAATAACTGGTTAAGTTTTATAAACTCTGTATTAATTATAATTCTTTCCAAAATCCTTTCCTCCAGTTATACTTTAATCTTTACACACTAATCCTCACAGGAAGTAAAAGGTATGTGAAGCTGTCTCCCTCTAAGGGTCTAAAAACACTTGGACTTACGTTAGTTGTAAAATCAATATATACTTCTTGGTTACCAATACCTTTTAATATATCCATAAAATACCTTGCATTAAAGGCTATAAGCATTTCCCTACCCTCCATATGGATAGGTATCTCTTCATGGGCTGTTCCCAGTTCAGAATTGGAATTTATTATTAATCTATCCTCTTTTATATTTAGCTTGATTAGGTTATTTCTACCTTCCCTTGCCATAAGTGAAGCTCTTTCAATGGCATTATAAAGAATTTTAACATCTACTTTTATTCGGGTCTTGTACTCCTGTGGAATTATTTGTGTATAGTTGATAAATTCACCGCTAAGTAGCCTTGAAATAATCCGTGTGTATCCCATATCAAATAGTACGTGTTTATCATCTATAGTTATGTTTATTTTTTCATCACTATCATCTATTATACGGCTTATCTCATTTAAAGTTTTGCCAGGTATTATTACGTCTATTTCTTGAGCACTATCTACCTTACCTCGTCTTACGGCTAAACGGTAACCGTCTAAACAAACCATATTAATATTTCCATCCTTAATTTCCACAAGACCTCCTGTTAGTACCGGCCTGGTTTCATCGGTTGCTACTGCGAAAATGGTATTTTGAATCATCTGTTTCAACAGGTTTTGCTCAATTTCCACAGGGGCATTTTCTTTTACATCTTCAAGATCTGGATATTCATCTGGCTGTATTCCCTGTATTTGAAAATGGGATTTTAAAGTTTTTATGTTAACTAGATATTTGTCGGATACTTCAATTTCAATTTCCTCATTAGGTAATCTACGAATAATATCTCCAAAAATACGAGAGGGAATAACAACAGCTCCTTCTTGCTGGATATTGGCATCTAAGAAACACTCGATACCTAAATCCAAATCATTGCCAATTAGTTTTAGCACACCTTTATATGCTTTTACGTAAATTCCTTCTAGTATGGGAAGGGTGGTGCGTGAACTAATAGCCCTTTGAACAATATTTATACTTTCAGCTAATTTTTTTTGTGAACATGTAAATTTCATGGAATACCTCCTGAGTATGTTGAATATATATAATATTTTAGTAGTAATAGCAGTAGGGGCTGTGATTTTGTGAATTATGTCAAATTAAGGCGAAACACTCGACAAATGGTTGTGGATAACTTTGTGGAGTTAATAATAAAATTTATTAAAGTTATCCACAATTCTTTCACAATTTGATCTATAGGGATTCTAGTTCTTTACGAATCTGACTTATGGTTTTTGCTAATTCAGGATCACTGGTTACGTCATTAGTAATTTTGTCATAGGCATGTATGACGGTGGTATGATCTCGGCCCCCAAATTCTTCTCCTATCTTAGGTAGAGAAAGATCCGTAAGTTCTCTACACAAATACATAGCTATCTGTCTTGGATGGGCTATTGCCCTATTTCTTTTCTTAGATTTGAAATCCTCTATTTTTACATCAAAGTAGCTTCCTACCACTTCCATAATCAAAGCTGGAGTAACAACTTTAGGATGATTGTTGGATATAATGTCCTTTAAAGCTTCTTCTGCTATTGTGAGATCCAGTCTATTGTTGTTGAGAGAAGAATAAGCCAAAATCCGTATCAATGCCCCTTCTAATTCCCTAATATTGGATTGTATCCGCTGAGCAATAAATAGGAGTATTTCATCATCTACCTCAATTTGTTCTTGTTCTGCCTTCTTTCTTAATATAGCCACCCTGGTTTCTAGATCTGGTGGTTGAATATCTGCAATAAGCCCCCATTCAAATCTAGATCTCAATCGATCCTCTAAGGTAGGTATCTCCTTAGGAGGTCGATCACTAGATATAATAATTTGTTTGTTTGACTCGTGAAGAGCATTAAATGTGTGGAAAAATTCTTCTTGAGTACTTTCCTTTCCTGCAATAAATTGAATATCATCCACCAATAACACATCTACATTACGGTATCTATTGCGGAAATCTACGTTTTTATTTGTTTGTATTGATGTAATAAGTTCATTGGTAAATTTCTCCGAGGTCACATACAGTACCTTGGCTTTCGGATTTTGATCCAAGATAAAATGTCCTATAGCATGCATTAAATGAGTTTTTCCTAATCCAACGCCCCCGTAGATAAATAAGGGGTTATAGGCATGAGCTGGAGCTTCGGCTACAGCTAGGCAAGCTGCATGGGCAAATCTATTGCTATTTCCGATAACAAAGGAGTCAAAGGTGTATTTAGCATTAANNGTTCTTGCTTTAAGTATTTTTCTGCCTCATTAGGCAGTACCAGTGTAACAACATAGTCCTTTGAAGATACTTGCTTTAAAGAATTTACTAATAGATCCATGTATCTGGATTCCAAGATACCTTTGGTAAAGTCATTGGGAACCATTAGGTAGAATAAATTATCGATTATAGCTAAGGGTTCTATAGTTTTTATCCAGGTATTAAAGCTTACATCAGTTAGTTCCAACTTAATAAGGGGCAGAGCATCTTCCCATAACTTAACAACCATATGATCCATCAAGGAAACCTCCTAAAAAATACCGTAGTAATACATATTTTTGCCAATTATATACTTTCTAAAACTATTTATATCAACGGCAATTTAAACAAAGGCTCCAAATTATCAATTTTTGTAGAAGCCTTTGTTGAAAAATGCCATATTTTTGTTAATAACCACCATTTAATAAATTTTGTATAAAGCAGGGATAATATTCTACAAAAGTGTAAAAGTTATAAACAGTATTAATAGCTAGAAAAAAGCGATTTTACACCAAAAAACAAAGAGCATAAAAAAGTTATACACAAAGTTATCCACAGAGTGTGTATAACTTTTAATCAATCCCTACTATTATATTATAGACAGGAAGTTATCAACAGTAAAGATATAATATCAAATAATCTGTGGATAATCAATTGAATTTGTTGATATTCTTGACAGCAAAAGGTTTGTTCGCTTATAATACTATAAGTAAAGTGCTATTATCAGCTTTATTATGCAAAAAGATAAGAAGTTTATATATAGATATAAGCTGCTTATTAACCATAAGAAAGGAGAAATTGTAAATGAAAAGAACTTATCAGCCTAATAATAGACGTAGAAAAAAAGTACATGGCTTTAGAAAGAGAATGAGTACCAAGAATGGCAGACTGGTATTAAAGAGAAGAAGACAGAAAGGTAGAAAGAGGTTGACAGCATAAGGCCACTTATATGGTGGCCTTTTCTACCATAGAGTTTGTTTATAAAATAAATGTGGCAAACATAGTTCAAGATATATAGTGAGTGGATTCTTTGTGAATAAAAAATATCGTTTGAGAAAGAGAAGAGATTTTAATTATACCTATAAAAAAGGTAGATCCCTTGCAAATTCTTGTTTGGTGTTAGTCTATAGAAAAAACAACTTGGGAGTTTCTAGATTTGGGTTTTCCATAAGTAAGAAATTTGGTAAAGCTGTGCAGAGAAATAAGATAAAGAGAAGATTAAGAGAAATTTGTAGACTTAGATTGGATAAAATAAAAACAGGTTATGATCTCATTTTCATAGCCAGAGTTGGAGCAAGGGATGCAAATTTTCAGAAATTAGAAAATCAGGTTGAAAATTTACTTAAAAGGTCTGGTTTATTCAAGGAGTAGGGATTAAAAATAAATGAAAAACATTTTAATTAGAGGTATCAAACTTTATCAGAGATTCATATCTCCATTGTTTCCAAATAGCTGTAGATTCTACCCTACTTGTTCTAGCTATGCTATTTTAGCAATAGATAAATATGGTATCATAAAAGGTTCTTTTTTAGCAGTTAAAAGAATTCTAAAATGTAATCCCTTCCACCCAGGCGGATATGATCCCTTGGTTTAAATTTCAGTATTGGTAAAAACTTTCGGAGGTATTGAGAGGAATGAGTTTTTTGGATATATCATCAATAAAAGATGTCAAGGGGCAGGTGTTGTAATATGTGGTCTGCTTTGGTAAGCTTTCTTCAATCAATTATTACGGGGATAGATTCAGTAGTTGGAAATTACGGAGTTTCAATAGTATTATTTACTATCTTAACTAGGCTGGCACTTTTGCCTCTTGACTTAAGAGCAAAGGCATCCACTAGAAAGATGGCTGAACTGAATCCAGAGCTACAGAAGATAAATGAAAAGTATAAAAATGATCCGGAAAAAAGAAATAAAAAGACTATGGAGTTATATCAAAAGCATCAGGTAAATCCTATGGGAGGTTGCCTTCCCATGCTACTACAGCTCCCCCTTATGTTTGCCATGTTTGCTGCCTTAAGGGCCATAGCTAGCGCACAGCTTGAAGTTTTTTATGTAAATCTTATAAATTTTACTAACAGTGATATAGCCCCGATACTTCAGGAGTTTATTGAAAGTGTGCATAGTTCATCTGCAATAAAACAAAATGTAGGCGATATACTTACCAGTTTGTTTAGTAATCCCAACAATGAGCGCCTTATTAATCAGCTAAGTGAAGTAGCAGGAAATGCTAACACTGCTGCTATAGTGGAAGCAATTAAGAATATTAGCACAGCTCAAGCTTTAGAATTTTTAAAAACTTCTGGGTCAAGCCTCGGGTTTTTGTGGATTAAAAACGTATGGATTGCTGATTCACCTATGAGGGATATAATTGGTAGAGCCATACCCTTTATGGGAAGTGGATGGAATGGATTATTTATTCTATCGGCTTTAGCAGGTATTACTTCCTATCTATATATGAAGTTGTCTACCCCAGCTGGAGGGAACCAACAAACGTCAAGCATGAGTGCAGTTATGCCTATTATGTCCGTCTGGTTTACGTCAATGTATACATCGGCATTTAGTATTTATTGGGTAACTAGTAACATATTTCAAATCGTACAGCAGCTAATTTATAACCGGATATATCCTGAAGGAAAAACAGGTAAGGAAGGTGCAAAAAAATGAAAACTGTTGAGAGCAGCGGAAAAACCGTTGATGAAGCTATTTTGATGGCAGTTGCTCAATTGGGTGTTCAAAGAGATATGCTGGAGATTGAGGTTTTAGAAGAACCGGTGAAAGGACTTTTTGGGATTATTGGGTCAAAAGATGCGAGGATAAGAGCTACTGTAAAGAAAACCAAGGGCGAGATGGCAAAGGAATTCTTGATGGAACTACTAGATTTAATGAATATTGAAGCTATTGTTAATGTATCAGAGGATGATGAGCAGGTAAATGTAGAGTTAAAAGGAAGAGGTATGGGCCTGTTAATAGGGCATAGAGGGGAAACTTTGGATGCGCTGCAGTATTTAACTAGTTTAGTGGTTAATAAAGAAGGCCAGGATTACAAGCGAATCTATTTGGATACAGAAAACTATAGGAAAAAAAGGGAAGAAACCTTAAGACGGCTGGCAAAAAGACTAGGATATAAGGTAGCTAAGACAAGGAAAAAGATTACTTTAGAGCCTATGAATCCTTTTGAACGAAGAATAATTCATGCATCTTTGCAAAATGATAATTATGTAAGAACTTACAGTGAAGGGGAAGAACCTAATAGAAGAGTGGTAATAACCCTTAAATAAAGAATTTGATTGTTTAATATATGAAAAAATAGCCCAGTATAAATATACTGGGTTAACTTTTTCTAGCTTTACGGGAGGAAGAGTAGATATGTTTTTTGATGATACAATAGCTGCTATTGCTACCCCTCCAGGAGAAGGAGGTATAGGGATTGTTAGAATTAGTGGTTCTAAAGCCTTAGATATTGCAAAGGAAATATTTATATTTGGCAGCAAGAAGAATCGAACCTTTAAAGATAGATATCTACATTACGGAAAAGTAGTAGATGGAAAGGGAAACATTATTGATGAAGTGCTTCTTGCCTATATGAAAGGGCCAAGATCCTATACTGCAGAGGATGTAGTGGAGATACACTGTCACGGCGGTATAATTCCTATAACTAACATTCTTAAAGAGGTTATAAAAAAAGGAGCCAGGTTAGCTGAGCCGGGGGAATTTACTAAAAGGGCTTTTCTAAATGGAAGGATAGATTTGGTTCAAGCCGAAGCAGTTATGGATTTAATTTGTGCTAAGACCGAAAAATTAGCCAATGCATCCATTAATCAAATGGAGGGCAGCCTATCTGGACATATAAAAAGAATGCGGGCGAGGCTTATTGATATCATGGCCCATATCGAAGTTACTATAGATTACCCAGAGGAAGATATTGATGAAGTTGCCAGCCAGTCAATAAAGGAAAATATAACTGATATAGTAAAGGATATTGAATATCTCCTTAGTACTGCTGAGCATGGCAGATTAATAAGACAGGGAATTAAAGCTGTTATAATAGGCAAAACCAATGTAGGAAAATCTTCTCTATTAAATGCTCTAGTAAAGGAAGACCGGGCAATCGTAACGGATATACCTGGAACTACCAGAGATGTGATAGAGGAGTTTATTAATATAAAAGGCGTTGCTGTTAGGATAATTGATACTGCTGGTATAAGAGAAACCTTAGATCAGGTGGAGCAAATTGGTATACAAAGATCAAAACAGAATATAGAAAGTGCTGATTTAATTATCACAGTTTTAGATGCTTCCTCTCCATTAGAAGACCAAGACCGAGAAATATTAAAATACCTTAAAGACAGAAAGTCATTGATTATTTTAAATAAAATAGACAAGCCTGTTGTGCTAGATAGGAATGAAATTGAAGAGTTAATAGGCAAGGAAAGGCCAATAGTGGAAACATCATTAACCCTTGGAAAAGGCATTGACAAAGTTGAGGATATAATATATAAAATGTTTTTTAGAGGGGAGCTAGAAATGTCTAATGATCTAATGATAACCAATATAAGGCATCAAGAGACATTAAATAAAGCGCATAAACACCTTTTAGACGCTTTAGAAGGTATAGATAACCTACTCCCCATGGATATAGTATCCATCGATTTAAGAAGTGCTGTAGATAGTCTAGGCAGTATTACAGGTGAAACGATAACTGATGATTTAATAGATAAAATTTTTTCCGAGTTTTGTTTAGGAAAGTAGGAGAAAGAATGAGACTTAAAGCAGGAGATTACGATATAATTGTAATAGGCGGTGGTCATGCAGGGTGTGAGGCAGCTTTAGCAGGTGCAAGAATGGGCTACCGCACTGCTGTATTTGCCACAAATCTTGATAATATTGCAATGCTAGCCTGCAATCCATCTATAGGTGGTACATCAAAGGGTCATTTAGTTCGAGAAGTTGATGCCTTAGGAGGGCAGATGGGACTAAACATAGATAAATGCTTTATACAAATAAGAATGTTAAACACAGGCAAGGGTCCGGCAGTCCATTCCTTACGTGCTCAAGCTGATAAGCATGATTATCATAGACTTATGAAAGGCACCCTTGAAAAACAGGAGAATTTAGACATTATTCAAGGTGAGATTACAGAAATTTTAGTTGAGAATGGCAAAGTAAATGGAGTTGTGACAGCTATAGGCGATGTTTATACCTGTAGAGTTGCAGTAGTAGCAACAGGAGTTTATTTAAAAAGTAGGATAATAATTGGTGAATATAGCGTAAATAGTGGTCCAAATGGATATTTTCCTGCGAATCATTTGTCTGACAACTTAAAAGACCTAGGTTTTAACCTCCAAAGGTTTAAGACAGGAACCCCTGCTAGAATCGATGGTAATTCTATAGATTATGAAAAAATGATACCTCAGCATGGAGACAAAGAAATAATTCCCTTTTCCTTTTTAAATGACACCATTGAGCGAGAACAGGTTCCTTGCTGGTTAACCTATACCACTAAAAAAACCCATGATATTATCAGAGAAAACCTTCATAGAGCTCCTATGTATTCAGGAAGTATAGAAGGAGTGGGGGCTAGATATTGCCCTTCTATTGAGGATAAGGTAGTTAGATTTGCAGAAAAGGAAAGCCATCAAGTTTTCATTGAACCAGAGGGGAAGTATACAAAGGAAATGTATCCTCAAGGCTTGTCTACCAGTATGCCCATAGATGTTCAAAGGGAAATGTATAGAAGTGTTCCTGGCCTAGAGAATGTAAGGATTATGAGACCTGCATATGCAATAGAGTACGATTGCATTGATTCAAGGGATCTGAAGTTGTCTTTAGAAAGTAAGGCAATTGGTGGGCTTTTCTTTGCAGGTCAAATAAATGGAAGCTCAGGTTATGAGGAAGCAGCTGCTCAAGGCATAATAGCAGGTATTAATGCAGTCCAATATATTCGAGGTGAGGAACCTGTTATTCTAGATCGGTCCCAGGCTTATATTGGAGTTTTGATAGATGATCTTGTGACTAAAGGAACCAATGAGCCCTATAGAATGATGACATCTAGGGCTGAATATCGTTTACTACTTAGGCAAGATAACGCAGATATGAGATTGACTGAAATTGGGCATAAAGTGGGATTAGTCGACGATAAACGTTATGACTGGTTTATGAAAAAGTGTGAAAGAATAGAAAAGGAAATTGAGAGACTTAAGGAGTTTATTATTTCCCCTACTGATGAAGTATTAAAGTATCTGGAAAAGAGAGGTACTGCACCAATAAAAAGCGGTATTAGTCTATATGAATTATTAAAAAGACCAGAAAT
>LSQX01108772.1_pt1 | contig 11394 bp, 11 predicted proteins | sample 654561 | NCBI WGS metagenome assembly LSQX01 (sample SAMN04489861, study PRJNA283612) | anaerobic digester metagenome | isolation source: 4 biogas reactors fed with cattle manure at either 37C or 55C with and... | place: Denmark: Kongens Lyngby | collected 2014 | reverse complement strand
CGCGGTGGCTGATACGGCTTTTGGTTTCCAGATCCATCTCCGCAAAGGTTTTATTTCCATCACCATAGATAAAAAGGGGATCATAACCAAATCCCTGATTCCCGCGGGGCGAGACAGCCAGGAATCCTTCACAGCATCCCTCCACCGTTTGCGTTTCCTTCCCGGGGGCGGCCAAGGCCATTGCACATACAAACCGCGCTCTTCTTTGAGGATGCGGAATACTTTCCATCAATTTCAGCAAAAGTACGTTGTTTCGCTCATCCGTTGCTCCGTCCCCGGCAAAGCGGGCTGAATAGACCCCTGGTTTGCCGCCCAGGTGAAATACTTCCAAACCCGAATCATCTGCGAGGACAAGCTCACCTGTCAGCCGACTGACAGTTTCCGCCTTAAGCACGGCATTTTCTTTAAAAGTCGAGCCCGTTTCTTCGATTTCCGGCAGATCGGAAAAATCTTTCAGGGAATGCACCTCATAGGGAAGCAATAAGAGAGTGTTTATCAGTTCTCTCTTTTTCCCTTCATTGTGTGTAGCGATGATTAGCTTCTTTTTTTTCATGTTTGATAATTTACCTTTGAGGCAATTTCTCCCAGAGAAGCCCCCTGCTTGGAAATCAGCTGTTGGATTCCCTCGGCTCCCAGATCAAGAAGAGCGTTTAATTCTTGCCGTGAAAAAGTTTTTCCTTCAGCGGTACCCTGTATTTCAACCAGCTCGCCGCTGCCGGTCATCACAATATTCATATCCACATCCGCCTTGCTGTCCTCTTCAAAGGAAAGGTCAAGCAAAGCTTCTCCTTTTAGCATTCCAACGCTTATGGCGGCTACAAAATCGGTTAACGGAAATCTGTATATTTTCTCCCCGCCGTGCAGATACTCCATGGCATCGGCCAGGGCAACGAATGCTCCGGTAATTGCAGCTGTCCTCGTGCCCCCGTCCGCCTGGAGCACATCGCAATCCAGCCAAACAGTCCTCTCACCGAGCGCTTCTAAATCCACCACTGCACGGAGAGACCTGCCGATAAGCCGCTGGATCTCGTATGTACGACCGCTTACCCGTCCACGAACAGCATCCCTCACATTCCTTTGGTGCGTTGAACGTGGAAGCAGGGAGTACTCAGCGGTAACCCATCCCCGCTGTTCCCCTTTCATCCAAAAGGGTACACCTTCTTCAACTGATGCAGCACAGATTACTTTCGTATTACCCATTTCAATTAGAGCGGAGCCTTCCGCATATTTTAAATAGTTCCGGGTGATCTGGACCTGCCTGAGTTCTTCATTGTTTCTTCCTAAAGAGCGCATTCAATTATCCTGCTTTCTAAATTAGTTTCTATTTCCATGATTTCCATGTTTATTATAACTTACCAGCGGTAAAAGATACAAGCGCATTTCTGTGCCAACCATCAATACGTAAACCATACTCTTACATTAACGGGTTGATAATGAGAGGCCGTAAAAAAGGTTCATCCAGTGGAGTGCCGTAGTCCAATTTAACTTTTTCTCCTTCAACAAGCAGCTGCACTTCTTCTACCCCTGGTATTTGGGTCAGGGTTAAGACCACCTGCGTAATAACATTTTTCTCCCCGCTGAGGCCGCCTTTATAATTCATTATTTCATTAGAAAAATCGACTGTCAATGTATTATCTTGCATGACAAAATTTCGCAGTTCTGTTCCTGGGGGCAGCTCGGTAAAAAGAGAGCTCTCCTGCCGTGGGCCCTTTAAAAGCTCTTCCAGGGTAGCCTTTATTATCTCCCTGTCAGCTGAAATTACACGGGTTACAGGAATGTAAAAAATGTGGTTTTCACCTAAAACGACATAGTAATATAACATTACCGGTTGTGTATTTTCAAGCTCGGTTACTTCATCGGCCACGTGCAGGTTTAATCCCCGTTCCCAGCCAAAAGTCCCCTTCCCCGATGTACCCCCGGGAAATTCGTCCGGGAGAAATCCCTCTGCCATTATCTGAACCTCTTCCACGCTGGGAAACTGTAACAATGTAAAAATTATGCTATTTAATACGTTCCTTTCATCCCCGGGATCATAGCTCATAATATCTTCACTAAGGTCAACTTTAGCAAGGCCATCCCTGATGGTCAACCCCAGGACTCTTATTGTTGGCGGCAGCGGGGAACTTAAACCGTAACGCATCTCCTGTGCCGGGGTCGGGCCTTCAATCAATTCTTCCAGCGCTGCCCTGGCCACACCCTGGGTCCAGGGGACAGGCACTGTTACCGGCACAAGATAATTATCTCTGCCATCCACATAATACACCTGGAGATAGAGAATGCCTTCAAGAAGCTCTTCTTGCTGTTGTCTGATACCTTCCCCGGTCTGTTCTTCTGGAATAACATCCTGAGGGGCTTCCGCTTCCCTTGACAGGTATGGGAAAAAATCCTGTGCACATCCCATAATACAAAAAGAGCCAATCAAGCAAAGAAATAATGCAAAGTATTTAATTTTTTTTACTGCTTCGCAAGCTGTCTTCATTTTTTCACTTCCTTAGTGTACAAACATAAGTGTACAAACATAGTCTTATAATATATATATCCACTTCTGCATAATTATGAAAAAAAAGCAGCCTTTAGGCTGCTAAAAATTATTCAATATAAGATGTAACTCCAAACTTATTTAATTGACCTGCCCTTTTAATTGACTCGCTCTAAGCCTGCTCCCTGCCAGGATCCCCGCAATCCGCTGCCGGATGGCTGGCGGCAATTAGCCCGGTGCTACCAGGGGAGTATCACCTGATAAACCTTAATTGTCCTTTTAAGTACATTCTGGGCAAGATCAGCGAAGGGTTTGGCAGGACCACTAACGAAAAAACGCCTGTTTGACAAAGCTTTGCCGTCACCACACAACAGGCCTTTTCCTTCCATAACTTTTCTCGCCTCTCTTGCGGTTTCTTCAGCAGAACTGATCAGCTTCACCCCAGGGCCCATTACCTTCCCAATAACATCCGTCATAAGAGGATAATGAGTACATCCCAGAATCAAAGTATCTATCCCTGCATTTTTAAGGGGCAGCAAATATTCTTCTGCCACTCTAACAGCTTCAGGTGAGTTCACCAACCCATTTTCCACAATAAGAACAAATAGCGGACAGGGTTGGCTGTATAACCAAACTTCGGGAGCAAACCTGCTAAAGACATCCTGGTATGCTCCGCTTTTTATTGTTCCGGTTGTGCCGATAACGCCAATTTTATTATTTCGTGTTTGTCCCAGTGCTGCCCTTACGCCGGGCTCAATTACTCCGAGAAGCGGAAGATCTGTTTTTCCCTGGTAGTAGTGCAGTCCTGCCGAAGTAGCAGTATTACAGGCAATAATAACAAGTTTAATCTCCTGAGTCTTTAAAAAGTCTAATATTTCATAAACAAAGCCTCTCACCTGTTCGTAAGGACGCGGCCCATAGGGCATATGGGTTGTATCGCCAAAGTATACAATATTTTCATTGGGAAGCTGATTAAATATTTCTTTAACTACAGTAAGGCCTCCTACCCCGGAATCAATCAGGGCAATGGACTTGAACTGTTCCATTGCCAAACAATTGCTTTTCATTCGGAAAAAACTCCTCCCATAAAGCATGCACTGCAAAATTTTCCTTGGATACTCAAATAATACTTAAATAATGAACTGCTCCATACCCGCATACAAACATGCAATTTGCCGTAACAACAACAAAAAAAATGCTCAAAAAATTATACTATTTTGCTTTCCTTTTTGAGAAAAAACCGCCAATTATTTTTCTTGTATCAGTGACTGAAACAAAAGCCTTCTTATCCTCGGAGTTGACTACTTTCATTAATAGAGGAAAATCGCGTCTTTTAAGCAATACATTAAGAATATTATGAGCCCCATCTCTACCGTATCCTTCGAGGGAAGTCACTCCGAAACCTTCCTCTCTTATTCTTATCTGCAAATTTTCAAAATTATCTATGGAAATTATCTGAACGTTAACATAACCCAGCGCAATACGCTCTTCGATATAGCTGCCGATGTAAGTTCCCACTCCGAATCCTGCAGCATATAGGAGTATGCTTGAAGGGCTGTTGATATTTTTTACTACTTCAGTCAGAGCAATAATGTAAAGACCCGATTCAATAAAACCAATCAAAGAAGCCGATAAGCTTTGCCCGCGCATGATTAAAAGTATCCTGAAGGTTGCCAGGGACATATCAATTACTCTGGCGAAAAAAATAAAAAGTCCACTAAATAACAATGGCATCTCTCTTCCTCCTTAAGATTCCTTACTTAGCAGCTGCCCTAATTCTTGTTAATTTTCTTCATTCAGTTTAACAACTGTAATTGTAGATGTCAATACGAGGCTTTGCCTTTTGAAATAGACTGGAAAACAGCTCTTTTCTGGGGAAATTATTTGAATTTATAAACTTCCTGGCTTGAGGAAAGAATTTGCGTTTAGATATAGAATTATTTAGTTATCTATGTTAAAATGTTAATTAAAATAAGCTTTTCTTTCAGATACCATTTATCAACACTATGATAATGGTATTTTTGTCTCACCCAAACACAGGAAAAATGGGGAAAAACCAATGCTGGCAATCATGCTGGTTTTCTAAAAATATGTTTGCCAGTAATTATGTTTGCCAGTGATATTGTTACTAATTTTCATATATGCTTTCATAAACTATTTAATTACTGATTAAACCGGGTAAGCGTTTCCCCACAGTTTAGGTGCAGCAAACGAGCGACTATTAAGGAGGTTTCTTTTTATGGCAAAAGAAGTTATGGAAATCCGCTGGCATGCCAGGGGAGGTCAGGGCGCTGTAACGGCAGCAAAAACACTGGCGGAGATGTCCCTCACTAAAGATATGTATTTTCAAGCTTTCCCAGAATACGGACCGGAAAGAATGGGCGCACCCATTCAATGCTTCAATCGTATAAGCAAAAAGAAAATTTCAACTTACTGCGGTATTACCGAACCGGATATTATTATAGTTGTAGATTCATCTTTGCTGGGCGTGGCGGATATTACCGCAGGGGTCAGCAATGATGGTATTATTATTGTCAATACCACCGATGAACCGCAAACCATTCGAAAACAGCTTAATCTAAACGGTCATAAGTTGTTCGTTGTCGATGCAACGCATATTTCGTTAAAATCGCTGGGACGTTTTATGCCCAATATACCTATGCTGGGAGCTGTATTAAAAGTAACAGGCCTCCTGGAAAAAGAAGAGGCGATCGATTTTCTAAAGGAATCCTTTGGTAAAAAATTTCCAGCTAAGGTAGTAGAAAATAATATAAAAGCTTTAGAAGAAGCCTTTAGGGAGGTGAAAGGCGAATGAGTTGGGATATCAAAGATATTCAGCAATGGAACTGGAAAAAACATCCGGCTGGTGCCATAATTAGAGATCCCGGCAACTCCCGCCAGTTTGAAACAGGAAGCTGGCGGACTTTTAGACCTGTGCGTAATGAAGAAAATTGCAGTCAGTGCCTCATCTGTTTTGTTTATTGTCCTGACAGCGCGATCCTGATCAAAGATGAAAAAGTCATCGGAATAGATTATGATTTTTGTAAAGGTTGCGGTATCTGTGCCGCAGAATGCCCGCTTGACGCTATCCAGATGATTGATGAATCAAAAGTTCATAAATAAGCGATGATTTAAATGAAAGGAGGCAATTAAATGGCCATAAGCAATAAAGTAATAAATAGCCAAATCAATAAAGGTATATTAAACAGCGATAAAGATATTATTAACAGCAAAGCTCTGGCTATAGTCGGAACTGACGCTGTATCAGAAGCTATGCGGCAAATAAACCCGGACGTGGTTGCAGCATACCCCATTACACCGCAAACCGCTATCGTTGAAACTTTTTCACAGCTGGTGGCGGATGGGATTGTTAAAACCCATCTGGTAGCGGTAGAAAGCGAACATAGCGCAATGAGCGCTACTATCGGTGCTTCCGCCGCAGGCTCACGGGCGATGACCTGCACATCCTCCCAGGGCCTGGCCTACATGTGGGAGCTGCTTCATATAGCATCCGGTTTAAGATTACCCATAGTTATGCCTAATGTTAACCGCACGCTCTCGGCACCGATCAACATTCACTGTGACCACAGTGACAGTATGGGAGCAAGAGATGCGAGCTGGATTCAGCTTTTCTCAGAAAATGCCCAGGAAGCTTATGATAATACCCTTCAGGCAGTCCGTATTGCTGAAAATCCTGATGTTCTTTTGCCGGTTATGGTGCTTTTAGACGGCTTTATTATCTCCCACTCTATCGACAGAGTTGAAATAATCGATGACGAACCTGTTTCTAACTTCATCGGCGAATTCAATCCGCCATATTCCCTTCTGGATTCACAGAACCCTGTCAGTGTAGGAACTTTTGACAGCCTTTACGGTTATTTTTTTGAGTTCAAGCGCCAGCAGGAAGAAGCTATGTCAAATGCTGTTAATGTTATTAAAGATGTAGGGCAGGAATTTGGAAAAATATCCGGCCGCTCTTACGGGCTTTTTGAGAGCGTAGGGATGGAAGATGCAGAGTTTGCCTTTGTAGCCATGGGTTCGGCAGCGGGAACCATACGTCATTTAGTGGAAGAAATGCGATCCAGGGGGATTCCAATCGGAATGATCAAATTACGTGTTTTCCGGCCTTTTCCAGCAAAGGAACTTGCAGAAGCCCTTTCAGGCCTCAAGGCAGTAGCTGTTTTCGACCGTTCCGATACTTTTGCCGGAAATATGGGGGGTCCGGTCTTTGTCGAACTTCGTTCTTCTTTGTATGATCTGCAGCAGCGCCCCTTAATGATAAACTATATTTATGGTCTGGGTGGCCGCGACCTTCCTATCGAACTCATTAATAAAGCTGCCGGTGAATTAGGCGAGGCAGCCCTCAGCGGCCGAGTAAAACAAACCGTCAATTACCTGGGGTTACGAGAATAGGAGGTGAAACAATTTGTCAGCTAATTTAACGGAACAAAAAATGTCTACCAAAATAAGAGATCTGGTTAAAAAACCTCAGATCCTCACGGGAGGACACCGCATGTGCGCAGGATGCGGAGCACCGATTGCTGTCAGGCAAATACTCCTGGGAGCACCGGATAATGTTCAACTGGTTGTAGCAAATCCTACGGGATGCCTGGAAGTATCTACAACCATTTACCCTTACACTTCCTGGAATAGCTCCTATGTGCACTGTGCTTTTGAAAATGCCGCTGCTACTTTAAGCGGGGTGGAAACCGCATATAATTCCTTAAAAGAGCAGGGTAAAATAGAAGAAGATTACCGTTTTATTGCTTTTGGGGGTGACGGCGGGACCTATGATATCGGGCTCCAGTCCCTTTCGGGTGCATTGGAAAGGGGACACCGCCTGATTTACGTCTGTTATAACAACGAAGCATATATGAACACGGGCATCCAGCGCTCCGGGGCCACTCCAATGGGAAGCTGGACAACAACCAGCCCGCATGGTAGCAATAGTAACGGCAAAAAGGAAAACCGCAAGGATCTTACTGCTATTGCCGCCGCCCATAATATTCCCTATGTAGCCCAGGCTTCAATCAGCCACTGGAAGGACTTGGTGCGTAAAGCCCAGAAAGCCTTTGCCGCCGACGGGCCGGTTTTCATTAATGTGCTCTCTCCCTGCCATCGCGGCTGGCGTTTCCCGATGGAGAACACCGTAGAAATAGCCAGAATGGCCGTCCAATCCTGTGTCTGGCCACTTTTTGAAGTGGAAAACGGCAAATGGAAACTGACAACCAAGGTGCCAAGGAAAATAGCTGTTGAAGAATACTTGAAACCGCAAGGGCGTTTTGGTCACTTATTTAAAGAGAAAAACAAAGAAACCCTGGCATTATTACAGGAAAATATAGATGCTGAATGGAAAAAGCTGCTTCAGTTGTGCGGAGAAAAAGAAAAATAAAACTTATAATCAGCAAGGAGGAGGGATAAAAGCCTCCTCCTTTTTTATGGGAACATCTTTAATCACCTCTCACAGATCTAATATCACTGCCGTTGCATAAACAAAAAATCAATTTGTCAAGTAACGAAATAATAAGGAATTAAAAGAAACAGCTAGAAATACCGATTAAATTTGGATATATACCTTGCATTTTGGCCTAAGAACATCATTTCTTGAATAACAAATTCACCCTTAGGATTTTTCCTAAGCTTTATATCTTCCGGTCGCAAGATGTAAAGCCTGCTATCCGCATCTTTGATGAAATTGGACTTTCCAACAAAACTTGCTACATATTGATTAACAGGATTGTAATAAATTTCCTCCGGTGTGCCGATTTGAACAGTTTTCCCATGTTCCATAACCACAAGACGGTCTGAAAGACTCAACGCTTCTTCTTGATCATGGGTCACAAAAATCATGGTCACACCTGTCTTTCTTTGAAGATCCTTTAATTCTTTCCTTTCAGGCGGAATATCTACATTCCTATTTGCCATAATCCGAGCGTCTGCTTCCATGAGAAATGTTTGCCCATGCTCTGAGAGATAACAATCGACTAAAACCTTGGCTGCTTCTTTGTTTTCTGAGTTCTCAAATATGGCAATGGGTGCAGGGATCCAGGGAATATTTTCGGTTGTATAAATCGGGGTAACCGGTGCAGTTTCCACCAACCCAAAAGTCTGTCCATGAATCGCAGTGAGCCCAATGGCAAATTCTCCTGCAGCCACTTTTTGCTGAGGCTCTCCACCACTTTGGGCATAATAATCTACATTTTTATTTAGCTTCTCCCAGTATTCCCAGGCTTCTTCCTCACCCATCGCTTGGATTAAGCCACTTAAAATTGCATATTGTCCCCCGGAGATATTTGGATCTGCCATAATAATTTCACCGGCATATTGGGGATCTAAAAGGTCTTCCCATGTTTCAGGCATATCCAATGCCAGCTCTGCAATTAAATCATCATTTACAATCAAACCATGGGGCACAAGGGATAAAGCGCCAAAATAACCTTCAGGATCAAGGTATTTCGCATCAATACTTTCAAAATTCGGCGACTCATATTTATAGAAGTAACCTAAGTCACGTGCGCCTAAGTAACTATCTACACCACCGCCAAACCACACATCAGTCGTTGTTTTTCCTTCTTCCGCTTGCAGCTGGGACAGCTTTGCTCCTGTTGATAAGCTGACCCATTCAATCTTAATTCCCGTCTCTTCGGTAAATTGGTCAAAAGAACCATCAGCACCGCCATAAGCAACCGATAGCTCCAGAACAGTCCCTTCAAATGGCCTTTCGCCATTGGCCTCCTCACCATTGGCCTCCTCGCCATTAACCTCACCTGGAGCTTCCCCATTTTCTCCACATCCAACAAGAGAAAAAGTTAAAAGCAGTAGAAGCATCAGTATCCCAATTTTCTTCATTCTGGTGTCCCCCTTTTATATTTATATGTTATATTACATCAACGAGAGCTTTACATTGAAACTCTCGATATACACCCCGCTCATAATACACCGGCTTTGTACCTCCTGCTTTTATTGCCTCCACAAGCTCTTCCATTGAAAAGATCCGTTTAGGAAATTTTGTAGCGTACTTTCCCACACGGTCAAGTCTATGGGCATCACTTCCGCCAAAAATGGGGAGGTTTCGGCAAAAGGCCCCATCACAGGCCTTTAAGTTTAGCTCTTGCGGTGTACTCCCATTAAGACCTTCAATGCCATCAAGATGAATATCTGTTCGAATCAGATCTTCCATCCCCCCTATTATTTTTTCGGTAAGGATGGGCACTAATAATCACACCACCTCTACAATGAACATAATCGCTTAATTCGTGACTATGCATTTGTTTCTCCGGAAGTTCATCGATACCAAAAACCAATGCATCGCCTTCATATGTAAGGATTTCAGCGCCAACAAAAATTGGGTATTCAAGATCGCGAGAAACTTTCTGAGCATACTCTGTTAAACCATTGCTTTCATGGTCAGTAATGCAAATTCCATTCGCTCCCATGCTTTTGCTTTTCTCTACAATGTCCTCTAATTGTATAAAACTATCAAATGAAAATGTTTTTTCATGTATATGCATATCAATGATCATTAACTCACTCCTAAGCTTAGCCTAAGGCTAAGGCTAAGCTAAAGCTTGTTAAAATAATTATTGTACTCCATAAATTTCATTATTGTTTCTTCGCTATCAAATGTAAAATTCGTTTTTTCTATACAAAGATGCCTTTTTATAGTAAAATCAAATAATTCAATAAGCATATTCTATGATTATAAACTTATCATCGCAACTTTAATTTTCAAAGAGAAACAGCGTTAGCCATTAAAGTTAACGCTGTTTCTCTTTTCCACCATATCGTTATAATTATTTCTATCTAATTGAATCCCAAAATACTTCTGTCTATTTCTTTTCTTTTCTTTTCTTTTGTAGATTTGGTTGCGGCATCATTTTGTAATTCTACGTTCTTAAGGTTTCTTTTTACTCTCCGTTGGCCTTTTCTGCTATTTCCAAGGCATTGATATCCGAATCCCTGTCAATTTCGTCACTGGCTATTTCGATGGCATGCTCAACCTTAATCATGACGACTTTGTCATCTTCTAAGAGCAAGGTGCCACCAGTTGGAACAATGATGTCACTACCTTTACGTTGCACCATGATGAGGAGGAGGTTGGGCGGTAATTCTAAGTCTTTGATGTAGTGGTTTTCCCATTCGTGACCACTTGGAATAGTGAACTCAATTAGTTCTTGCCCACTTTCATCGAAGTGTATTTCCCCACCTAAGACGATCAGGTCATTTTCTTCGATAGTTGTTTCTCCTCTGGGAACAATCGTTTTACCATTGCGCTCAATCTTCGCGACGATGAAATCAAATGTGAGGTTCAAATTCCTTACCTGACAACCAATTAAGCTGCTATTCGGGTGAATTCTTGTTTCCAAGAAGCCAATTTCCGCTTTGTTTTGATAGAAGTTAAAGGTCTTCAAGACAGTATCATTAGGATCAAGCATATCCAATCGGCTTGCCGCAGGTGGCATTAAGGAACCTTGAACCAATGAGGAGAGTACACAGATACCAAATACAATATGGAAGATATCGACAGAGATAACCGCGTCACTGTTCACAGCCATAATCGCGAAGGCAATGGCAGCAGCACCACGAATACCCGCCAATGAAATCATGTTCAATTGATTGAATTTGAGGCGAAATGGCAACATGAGGCCATAAACGGTTACTGGGCGAGCAATGATGGTCATAAATAACATAATCGCAAGTGCTATAGGGAATGTCTCAATAAAATTTGCGAGGTTGGACAGTAGACCCAAAATGAAAAACAGACCAATCTGCATAATCTCGGTAAAGCCGTCAAAGAAGAAGACGACGTCACGCTTACCTCGGAATTCCATATTGCCAAGATAAATACCTAGAATATAGAGGGCGAGGTATCCATTGCCGCCAAGAAGGTCTGTCGAAGCGTACACAATAAGCAA
>LSQX01095067.1_pt2 | contig 11394 bp, 13 predicted proteins | sample 654561 | NCBI WGS metagenome assembly LSQX01 (sample SAMN04489861, study PRJNA283612) | anaerobic digester metagenome | isolation source: 4 biogas reactors fed with cattle manure at either 37C or 55C with and... | place: Denmark: Kongens Lyngby | collected 2014 | reverse complement strand
AAGTATTGGAGAGGGGGAGGAAGAAGTAATGACTTCAACAGTTGATATACCCGATGATAGCTTGCAGGAGGATGATAATGTTGTATTTGTAGAACAAGACGAGGGATTAAAGGAGGATGAAGCTTTGAGCGAAGTTATAAATTCGCCGGTCGGTGATCCGGCCGACGATGAAATAGTAATTAATGACTTGACAATCGAGGAAGGGGATGAATTTTCAGATTTGAATTTTGGTAGTTTATCTATCAATGCTGATGATGAATACATAGTAGACGAAGCTTAATACGGCAGTGGCAGTTATTAAAGAGGGAGGGGATGAATTAATTAAATTTCTCATTGCAGCTTTGTGTTACATAATATATTATTTGCTTTGATGTTCTGGATAATATTATTTAATTTTGAAAGGGGTTTTTAAAAATGAAAAACAATTCTAAGGTTTGTAAGTCGGTAAAAATGAGAAAGCTTTTGGTCTGCTGTATCCTTGTGTTTGTGGTAATGTCCATGATGTCCGTAGCTGCTTTTGCCAGTGGTGCCGGTACTGGTGGTGTAATCAACCCTAACACAAGCTTTGATACCATTATTAAATTCATTGCCGGATGGATTGGAAAACTTGGGCTTGTTGTGGGTTTCATTGGAGCTATACAGGTTGGCTTTGCATTTAAGAATGATGACGCTGACGGTAAAACAAAAGGGCTGCGTACATTGATTTCCGGATTTGTAGTTTTCGCTCTGTGTTCTGCAACTTCTCTGGCTATGTTTGGCGTTATTTAATATCGTGGGTAGGCATGGCTTATATAGCCCCTTTATCCAAAGGGGCTATATTTGTAAATAATATATGGGAGGTTCAGCATGAATGGATAAAAATGACCTTATAGCTTATATAAATGGGATATTCAGTGACCTTAATACAAGTATATCAAATGCAATTAGTGTTCTGATTCAAACACCGTCACAATTTGCACCATCTACAGATTCAGTCATAAGCTTAATATTTAATACAGTATTAGGCACAGCTTATGTACTGGCAGCACTATTTTTCATAATTGACTTATGCAATAAGACGCTTATGTTTGAAACGTCCAATTATGAAGTAACCGTTAAGCTTTTACTTAGATTCATACTTGCAAAAGTTATAGTAGAAAATTGCAGGGGTATAATGGGTATAATTTTCAATGCCTTTAGTGGTATTGCTACTCAACTTGGCGGCGGCAGTACACTATCTAACCCTTTGGGTACAAATGTTGCACAAGGCTTAATAGACCATGTAAATACAATGGACGGTGGGGTATTCGGCATTAACTACTTAGGTTATAAGCTAGAATTAATGCCAACTATGCTATTAATATGGGTTGCAAGTATTATAGCCGGAGTTATAGTATTAGGGCGTATGTTTGAAATAATGATTTATACCGCAATCGCACCCTTGCCCTTGTCAACACTTGCAGGGGAAATGTCACATGATACAGCTAAAAAGTTTTTACAAAATTATATTGCCGTATGCTTGCAAGGTATTATTATAGTCATTGCATTTAGACTATTCGGGGGTGTTATTGTAGATTCTTATAGCGGTAATATAGGTGTACTGACATATCTAATGCTTGTCGTTGTCCTGTGCTTGACATTATTCAAGTCCGGCACCTGGGCGAAACAAATAGTAGGTATCGCATAAGGGGGGGATTTGCTTGATAGAGGTTAGAATACCAAAGGAGATAAGGGAATACAAAGAAAAGCTGTTTTTTGGTTTAAATCTTAGGCAAACAATAACAACTGGGCTTGCTATTGCCGTTTGTGTTCCGCTATATATCTTCGGACAGAAATACATAAATGTTGATGTTTTAAGCTGGATGATAATTGTTATAGCTGCACCACTGGTATTGATTGGTTACTTTAACTTTAATCAAATGCCTTTTGAAAAGTTTATAATGGCGTGGTTTAGAATGAATTGGAATCCACAAAAGAGAAAATTCAAATATCAACCGGCTTTTACAGCGATAAGGAACGAAATTATTAAAGAGGATAAAGAAAAGCTAAGGCTTGAATATGCTTCCGATAGAAAAAAAGAAAAGGAAAAACCGAAAAGAAATAAAAGCAATTCTGATAATAAAAATATTTCTGCGTAGGCAGGGGGTATCAAGATGATTTTTAAAAGGAATAAGAAAACGGAGCGTAAAAAATCTGCTAAGGAGCTTGACAGGGAACGTTTAAAAAAGAAAGAAGTTAAAAAGACTAAACGGAAGCTTGTAAAAAGGCGTAACGTGCCTAAAACCGCACAGCAGACAATCCCATACATTAAGGTATGTGATGACAGCATAATTGAGGTAGAAAAGGGTAGATACAGCAGAACCTATGAATTTGATGATGTAAATTATCAAATTGCAAAACAGGTAGACCAAGAGGACATATTTTTAAGGTACTGTAGTATACTTAATTCCTTTGATACGACTGTTGATGTTCAGATTACCATACTCAATAATAAAATCAATAAGGCTAATTTCGAGAGTAAAGTTTTGCTTAAACAAAAGCAAGATGATTATGACGTTTTCCGAAAAGAATACAATGACATGCTTCTTGAAAAAATTTCACAGGGGCAGAATGAAATATTAAGAAAAAAATATTTATCTCTTTCTGTTGAAGCTGAAAACCTACAAATAGCAAGGAATAAATTCAGCTCTTTTGAAACAGAACTTTCAGCGAATTTTAAACGCATAGGGAGCAATCTTAATGAATTGTCAAGCAACGAGCGTATAAACGTTTTGAAAGATGTGTTTAGGGGCGTAGATATTACCATACCGGAAATGGCTATAAAGGACTTCATGCGTGGAGCAGACAAAGGGTATGTTTCACCAGACTATTTTGAAATTAAGAATGACTACTTCATGTATGAAGATAAATATGCAAGGTGTATGTTTATAAGGGATTTTCCATCTTTTCTTTCGGACAAGCTTATTTCCGACATTACAGATACTGGATTCAATATGCTACTATCTATAAACATGCAGCCAGTAGACCCACACGTTGCTATTAAAGTTGTTAAAAGGCAGCTTACATCTATGGAAGCTAATAAGTTACAAGCTCAAAGAAAAGCTGTTCAGAGCGGTTATACATCGGAATTAATATCACATGACTTACAGTTTAGTTTGCAGGAAGCCGAGGAATTACTGGATGACCTTAGAAACAAAAATCAAAAGATGTTTATGGCGAATTGCGTCATCATGCACATGGCAGATTCACATGATGAACTTAACCAAGATACAGAAACCTTAAAAGCTACTGCACGTAAGTATTTATGTAATTTAGGCGTTCTGAAATTTCAACAAGAGGATGCCATGGCTTCGGTGTTACCTTTAGGGTATAGCCGGTTAAAAATTAGACGGACGCTTACAACCGAAAGCACAGCTATTCTTATGCCATTTAACACACAGGAATTGATACAAATAAACGGTATGTATTATGGGCTAAACGCTGTTTCAAGGAATATGATAATGTTCAACCGTATTAACCTTAAAAACCCAAATGGTTTTATTTTAGGCAGCCCAGGTAGCGGTAAGTCATTTAGTGCCAAGCGAGAAATGGTTAATATTCTGCTCAATACGGACGATGATGTAATGATAATTGACCCAGAGAGAGAGTATACACACTTAGGGCTAAATTTTAAGGGAGAAATTATTAATATTTCTGCCGGTAGCAAAAATTATATCAATCCTCTTGATATGTCTCAAGACTATTCCGATGACGAAAACCCTATTACTTTAAAATCCGAATTTGTACTATCTCTTTGCGAATGTCTTATTGGTGGTACTTATGGTTTATCGGCAAAAGAAAAGGCTATTATCGACAGATGTGTGCAGCTTACTTATGTAGAATATATGCAAAATTTTGATCCGGATAAACTGCCTACATTGAAGGAATTCCACCATCAATTAACCTTACAGGCAGAACCCGAAGCAAAGTCTATAGCGTTATCTTTGGAACTATATACGCAAGGCAGCTTATCTATATTTGCGAACAAAACAAACATTAATATCAATAACAGGTTTGTAATATTTGATATTAAAGACTTAGGTAAGCAGCTTAAAACTATGGGTATGCTTATCGTTTTGGATAATATATGGAACAGAATCACAGAGAATAGAGCAAAAGGGAGAAGAACATGGATATACATGGATGAAATTTACTTGCTGTTTAATAATGAATATTCTGCTAACTTCCTGTTTGAGCTTTATAAAAGAGCCAGAAAGTGGGGGGGAGTACCTACCGGTATTACACAGAATGTCGAGGACTTGTTACGTTCAGAACTTGCAAGGCGTATGTTGTCGAATTCTGACTTTATAATGATGTTGAATCAAGCACCTTCCGACAGGGCGGAGCTTGCAAAGCTGCTTAATATCTCTGACAACCAGTTAAGCTATGTTACGAATAGCGAGGCCGGTCAAGGACTATTGTTCTGCGGCAATAGCATCATACCATTTATGGATAAATTCCCGAAGAATACTAAGCTGTATCAGATGATGACAACCAAGATTGACGAACAATAAAGCTAATGGGGGGCGGTTGTATGGCTAAGCCAAATATTAAAACCGGTGGTTATGCGAATAATAACAACAATATACGAACATCTAAAAGTACCGGTGTAAATACAGGACATAACAATACCATACCTCATAATACCGGTAAATTTAGTGATAATTTAAGCGGCTGGATAGGTGAACCGAATACCAATTCTACAACCGATACCGGAATAGAAGCTGCTAATGTTGCTGTTTTACCTGCTACAAAAAAAGTTGTGGGTAATGCAGTTAACAAAGTGGTTGATGTGGTGGTTGATAAAGCCACTACAAGTATTGCAGCTCCTAAAAGGTATAAGATATCTCCACTACGTCAGAAAGAACCGACTGGCCGTGAAAGAATAGGTAATGCTATTAAGACCGGCATAAAAATTACGTATAGGAGAGCAGCAGCTCCAAGAAGATACACAAATCATACATCATCCGGTATTAAAACACGCCGCCAGAATATACCCTCTGGTCGTGTAAGGGTAGGTAATGCAATAAAAACCGGCAGAAAGGTTACGTATAGACATGTTGCGGTACCAAGAATTTATACAAACCATCCTTCATCCGGTATTAAAACACACCCAAATATACCGACTGGTCGTGAAAGGGTAGGTAATGCAATTAAGACCGGCAGAAAGGTTACGTATCGAAAACCGGATAAAGTAAAGAGAGCTGCATGGAATAAATCCAAGCCGCCTAAATCCTCTAACGCACAGATAGACAAATGCAAGGTTTCTGATACTGGTTTTGAAAGCATTCAAGGCGTAAGGACATCAAGAGATAAGGTTAGAAATGCCGCACATATTGGTAAAAATATTGCTATGGCCACTGGTGCTGCTGCTACTATTATGACCGGCAGATATATAAATGAACACGCAAAAATGTCTTTAAAGGGAAACGCTTTTCAAGGCAATACATCTTTTAAAAGGTTGTATACGAGTAATGCTAAAATAGATAAACAGAGTACCACAAATACCGGTACTGACGTTATACAAGGTACACGTATTGCAATTAAGACCGGTAGAAATGTGGTTGTTGGTGTGAAAAACACTATCAAGGGAGCTAAAAAGACTTATACGGTTGGTAGGAAGATATACACTAAAACGAAAACTGTAGTAAGGAATACGTCCAAAACAATTAAAGCTATAAAAAATGCAAAATCTGCTGTTGATAAAGTAAGGTTAGCAGCAAAGGCTATAGTAAATACCGTCAAGGCTATTATTCATACGATAAAGGCTTTAGCAAATCCACTTGTATTAAAGGGCTTAGCCATTATTGCAGCGGTATTATTGATTATAGTTATCATATCGATTGGTGTTCAAGCCATGTTTTCAATAATTAATTCTAACTTCGGTTGGCTTTATAATCCATCTGACCCTACACAAATGGTTGATACTGTTTTAGATGGTCATAAGACTAAAATCGTTGGCTTTATAAATGCTGTTAATACCGATTATACCAATACTAAAAACAATCACTCCGGCTATTTATATGGGTTGGATGATGCAGGTAGTGAATACAGTGTTAAGGCTGATACATATAAGGATATATTGGCAATACTGATTGTACAAAAACAGAAGCTGCATGGTGTCTATGGTGATACTGACCCTAATGGTGTCTATGATTTGCTTGATGTTAAGTTTAAGGATAATGAAATTAAGGACGTTTTAAAAAGGTTCTATACTATGTCAACAAGAAGTGGTACACATTATTGCAGCGGTTGTGATTGTAACGGACACAGCCATAGTTTTCCTTCTTGTTATAAGAAAATATGTACTACTAACCATACCCATACTTCATCCTGCTATACTTTAAACTGTTCAAGTAGTCATTATTGCAGCGGTTGTATCTGTCCGAGCGGTCATTCTGCTTTATATGTAAAAATCATTAACCATAGTAAGGAAAGCGTTATGGCTACCTTTGGATTCACGCCGGAGGAAGTTGAACGTGCTACTATAATATCTCTACAGTTAGACGCAATTGAAGCCGGTAATTTTTAAAGGGGGTAGCCATAATGAGTAATTTCTTTTCAAAATGGAGGGACGATAGGGTAAAGGCATACAAGAATAGGGGCTTTTTATCTAAATTTTCTGATTACATCGTTTTTATTTTAATTTTGGTTTTTGCTATTTCCTATGCTTATCAGAGTATTGCTAAACCATCTGATTCTAACATTATGCCGACTATAGAGGTTAATTCCACTGACAACAAAGATAACTATACACAAACACCTAATACCATGCCGCAAACTGATACATCTAAGCCGAAGGGTTTTGACCTGTTTCATATCAGTACAATTGATATTGTTATTGTTGTTGTCTTGGCCGGAGCTTATTGTTATTTTAAGTTTGGGAAAAATAAGAAGGACGAGAAAGAAGGTGATGTATAATGTCTAAAAGAAGGGGAGGGCGTAAAACACGCAGCGAAAGGTTGGAAATTTTAAAAAATGACCTCAAAAAGAAGCTTGAAGATAAGGATAAGCTTAATGAGGAAATAAAAGAAATTTCAGCTCAAATAGCCGAAATTGAGCAATACTTTTTGTTGCAGGAAGCTGCAAAGCTGAAGGAAACACTTGGTAAAAAGGGTATGTCTATTGATGACGTGACTAAGGCTATTGAAAGCGGTCTTCTAAATCTGCCTAATGATAATCAAGGTTAAGGGGGGTATTTTAAATGAAGCTTGTTGTTGCCGAAAAGCCCAGCGTTGCAAAGGAATTAGCAAATGTTGTTGGTGCCAATAATAGAAACACCGGTTATTTTGATGGTAACGGATATGTTGTAAGCTATGCCGTTGGTCATCTTTTGCATCTTGCAGAAGCAGCGGCGTATAATGAACAATATAAAACATGGTCTATCGGTGATTTGCCGATTTTGCCAGATACTTTCTTGTTGACTGTTTCAGAGAGTACCAAAGCTCAATACAGTGTGCTTAAAGGTTTATTTCTAAGGGATGATATAAACGAGATTATTTGTGCCACTGACGCAGGGCGTGAAGGTGAGCTGATATTCCGGCTTATTTATAATCATATCGGGTGTAACAAGCCTTGTAAAAGGTTATGGATAAGCTCATTGACGGAAGAAAGCATTTTAAAGGGTATGCAGTCTTTAAAAGACATAAAGGAGTACGATAATCTTTATGTATCTGCATATGCCAGGGCAAAGGCTGATTGGATTTTTGGTATTAACTTTACCAGGCTGTTTTCTGTGAAAAATAGCAATAAGTTAACTGTTGGGCGTGTTCAAACACCTACCCTTCACTTGATTGTAAAGCGTGATTATGAGATTGAGAATTTTATCAAAGAAAAGTATTTCACCTTGAAGCTTGATAATGGAGCTGCATGGTTCAATAAGGATTCTGATACGGATTGTATTAAAACAAAGAATGAAGCTGAAAGAATTAAGGCTAAATGTACCGGCAAAAATGCCGTTGTTGCAGAAGTCAAGAAAGAGAAAAAAACAGAGAACAGACCATTACTTTATAGTCTTACTTCCTTGCAGCAGGACGCTAATAAAAAGCTTGGATTTTCAGCTCAAAAAACTTTGGATATTGTGCAAAAGCTTTATGAATTAAAACTTTCTACATATCCACGTACTGATAGCAGCTATCTATCTGATGATATGAAGGATGATGTTATAGCCACTGTTAACGCATTGGCAGGGTTCTATAAGCCGGATATTGTAAACTCTATTGTAAATGAGGGGCTTAATCTTGACAGCCGGTTAATCAATGATGATAAGGTTACAGACCACCACGCTATTATTCCTACTAATGACATTTCCAAAATGGATACCTTGACGTTAAGCATGGATGAAAGGGCTATCCTTGAAATGATAATTGACCGGTTCGTTATTATTCTTTCAGTACCGCATATCTACAACGTTTTGACTTTTATCTTTGCTGTTGAGGGAGAGTTTTTTAAGGCTTCTTCAAAAGAGATCCTTCAAGATGGTTTTAAGCGTTTTGTTAAGCAGGATAATGTTTCAAAGGATGACGCTCCAGATTCCTTTGTAGAGGGTTTTTCTTTTAAAGAAGGGGATATGTTCAAAGTTTCTTCTGTGTCTATTCTGGAGCGTTTTACAAAGCCTAAAGAGCGATTTACGGAAGCGTCTTTGCTCTCGGTCATGGAGAACATAGACAGAGTGATGGAGGATGACGAACTAAAACAGTTTGTAAAGGAGCGTGGATTAGGTACACCGGCTACACGTGCCGGTATTATTGAAAAGCTTATACAGGTAGGTTACATTGAACGGAAAGGTAAGCAGCTCAATAGTACAAGCTTGGGAAGAAAGTTTATCGGAGCTGTTCCGGAAGCAGTAAAGGATATTGAAATGACCGCAGCTTGGGAACAGACCTTATTTGATATAGAAAAAGGGCTTGCTTCTGAATCTGATTTTCTGGATGACGTTATCCGTAATGTTACTGTTGTCGTTGCCTTGGAGGGTGACAGAGAAGGGGAACGGATTGTTATGGATAAAGTGGTTGTCGGGGTTTGTCCACGTTGCGGTAAGAATGTTTTTGAAAATAATAAGGCGTTTTCTTGTGAAGGTTATAAGAATGACCCGAAGTGTTCTTTTGCTATCTGGAAGAATGATAAGTTTTTTTCCGATAGGGATAAAGCAGTTTCTAAAGACCTTGCCGGTAAGCTTTTGAAAGGTGGTAAGGTGCTTGTCAAGGGTTTTAAAAAGAAGGATGGCAGCGGTTCTTATGACGCTTTTGTTTCCTTGCAGGACACCGGCACGTATGTTAATTTCAGTATTGTTGAGTATGCGAATCAAAATAAATAGTCTTTGGGCGTTCCCCTTCGGGTCGGGCTATCCGGTCCAATCCCATATTCTGAAACGCTCATAAAACTAAATTGAATATCCCGTTTTCCTCCCGTCAACCAGTCTATTCAAAGTTTTATGGCATTTCAAAACACGTGATTTCCCCTACTATCCCTAACGCATTGAGCCTGTCTTTGCAGGCTTTTTTGCTATGCTGAAAAAGAAAAATTGGTTCTCTGCTTTTGAATATTATCTTTCAAAATATGTTGACTTTATACGTATAAAATGATAAAATATACGTATAGTAAATATTCAAAGGAGATTCTTATTATGTGTTACAAAATTATCTATGACTATGAGGACGAAAATACAAAGGTTTCCGGCATAACCGAAACTGCCGATACCTGGGCAGAAACTCAAGACACAATTAAGGCTTTAAGGCAAGATGATAATTGCTCAAATATTCAATTAATACAGCCGGAGGTTTAAGCAGGGCTTCCCCTGCTTCCTCCAACGAAAGGAGATGGAACATGAAAAAGGGAGATTACGTTTATACGCCGAGGTTTTGCAAGGTTATGATTTCGGAAGTGTACGAAAGCAGCGATAAGGCGTGTAGTGATGGTTTTACAGAGCCTACACATTATGATGATGAACACTGGCATATTAGGGGTAAATCCACCGGCATAAACAGAATGATATTCGCTGCAATTAAAAAAACGGTTTAAAGGGGGGATTTTGATGGCTGAAAAGTACAGGGTGTGGCTGCATGGTTCAAGCATGACAGCAAGCTATGACGGTTATGTTGATGTTCTGGCTGATGATGAAGGGGACGCAGAGGACAGGGCTTTAACAAAACTGACTTCAAAAAACGGTAGTTTCTCTGATTGGAGCCGGTCAATGTTCAGAGTAGATAAGATTGAAAGATTGAGGAAGTAAGCCTGTTTTTACAGGCTTTTTCCCAAAAAATAAACCGGATGGCACTTTGAAAGTTAATGTAATACAAATACTTTCAAAGGATCCGGCTGCAGCTGAAAATATTGTATTACAAATTGGAGGGTTAAAATGGCTAAGAGTGTACCAAAAACAATGAGATTTGAAAAGGACGTTGAGGATTATATTAATAGCTTTGATGGAGATAATTTCTCAGATAAGTTTCATAAACTGGTTAGATACTTCAAAGATACCGAGAAGGAGAAGAAAGAGGAAATAAAGGCTCTTGACAAAGCTATTAAGGACAGAGAAAAAAGGCTGCAAGAGTTGAACAAAAAGCTAAGTAGTGTATCATGGTTAGAAAATTCTTTTAGGCAACTAAGTGATGATATGGAACGATTGAAAAGGGGAATTGGTAACTGTGATAAAGCAATAAAAGATGTAATACAAAATTAATGTGCAGCTCCTGGCCGGCCGGAAAGTTTTGTATTACAAGGTAAAAGAGGGAAGGGACTTAATAAGTCCCCCCTGTGATGGTGCCCGACAATCTGCCAAGACCAACCGGACACCAACAACAATTAATTATATCCTCTTTTACCCCATCTAACAATATGGGGGTGCTTTTTTGGATTCATTGGAAAAATGCCGTCTTGAATTATATCATACTTAAAGAAGTGGCTGAAAGTCATGGTTTGATTATAGAGTATAACGAAAAGTTAGGGTGGAGCTTATCACGCCTTAATGACAATACAAAAAGCATCGTTGATTCAATGGGCTTGAATAAAGAAGCTTTTAGTTTGGCAAGAATGGATTTCAGTAATCTTTCTGCCGGTGGAAAATCTTCTACAAGAAAATATGTGTGTCCTCAGTGTGGGGCAATTATCAGAACAAGCAAGGAACTAAAGGTTATTTGCGGTGAGTGTTTAGTACCATTTGAATTATCCTAATTTTAATAAAAAGGAGTGTTGAGCGGTGACAAGGAACCAGTTAGAAAAACTTTATGAGGTAAACGGATTGACCGACTACAAATTACGCAGCACAGAGAACTTATTAAGAGTGCATGGTATAGACTTTAAAGAAGTTGCAGGGTACAGCAGCCTTGATGATATTAACAGGGCTATCTATGAGAAATTCATTGTCAATATCTTCAA
>LSQX01317698.1_pt1 | contig 11395 bp, 9 predicted proteins | sample 654561 | NCBI WGS metagenome assembly LSQX01 (sample SAMN04489861, study PRJNA283612) | anaerobic digester metagenome | isolation source: 4 biogas reactors fed with cattle manure at either 37C or 55C with and... | place: Denmark: Kongens Lyngby | collected 2014 | reverse complement strand
CAGGATCTGGGGATACCTTACCACCGCCGTTTCAACAATTTTTTGCAGCAGGTTCAGGATGAAAATGCTGTCTGCGGTGGAGCGATGACCGATCCCAAGGGTGATCGAAGCAAGCGCCCTCACGAGCAGGCCGATCCCGATCTCTATCTGAGGATAACCGGAGAAAACAGCGAGGGGATCACCGTCAGAGGAGCGAAATGTCACCAGACCGGAGCGCTGAATTCGCAGTACATTATCGTTATGCCCACCCTGGCGATGAGGGAGGAAGATAGGGATTACGCGGTCTCCTTCGCCGTGCAGGCCGATGCACCGGGGCTGCTCTATATCCTTGGCCGGCAGCCTTCGGACACCCGCAAACAGGAGATTCACCGTGCCGATATCGGCAACCGCGATTACGGGGGTCAGGAATCCCTGATCATCTTTGATGATCTTTTCGTTCCCTGGGAGCGGGTCTTCATCTGCAGGGAGCACCGCTATACCGGGCGCCTGGTGGAACGCTTCGCCGGCTACCATCGCCAGAGCTACGGCGGCTGCAAGGCCGGGGTTGGCGACGTCCTCATCGGGGCGGCAGCGGCGCTGGCGGAGCTCCAGGGTGTCGATAAAGCGGCGCATATCAGGGATAAGCTGGTGGAGATGGTTCATCTGAACGAGACCCTTTTCTGCTGTGGTATCGCCTGCTCCGCCCGGGGGCAGGCCTCTTCCTCCGGTGCTTACCTGATCGATCTGCTGCTGGCCAACGTCTGCAAGCTCAACGTGACCCGTTTTCCCTACGAGATCGCCAGGCTGGCCGAAGATATTGCCGGGGGGTTGATGGCAACCATGCCCTCCCTGGCAGATCTGGAACATCCGCAGCTCGGACCGCTGCTGCGCAAATATTTTCAGGGTATTGCCGGCGTCGAGAGCACCTGCCGGCTGAAGATGCTGCGCCTGGTGGAAAACCTGACCCTGGGACCGGCCGCAGCGGCCTACCTGACCGAATCGATGCACGGGGCCGGTTCTCCCCAGGCCCAGCGGGTCGTCATCGCCCGCCAGGCCGATCTGGCTCACAAAAAGATGCTGGCCCGGAGGCTCGCCGGCCTGGAGGGAGGGAGCAGTTGATCCGGCCGCCGGAGATCTTCCGGCAGGGAACAGGGCAGGCGATGGGGAAATGATCAGTTGGTAGAAAACAAGACGGCGTTTCATGGAGTGGGAAGGGAGGTGGCGTTTCGTGGAGAGCAAACCGGATTACTCGATCAGGGTTATCGGGCGGATGGCCAGGGTGTTGAACTGTTTCACCCGGAAAGAACCGGTGCAGTCGCTGATGGATATCACGAGGCTGACAGGCCTGCACAAAAGTACGGTCTTTCGCATTCTGGACACCCTTGAACAGCTGAAATGGCTTCGCCGCGACCCCAAAACCGGGACCTACCGGTTGGGGTTCGGCTTATTTGAACTGGGCTCCCGGGCGATCCAGGGATTGGATTTTTACGAGGCCAGTTTTCCCCACCTCAAGGAGCTGGTCAAGGTTACCCAGCAGACGGTTCATCTGGTCGTCCACGACAGCGGGAAGGCCCTGTACGTAAACAAGGTGGAGGGTCCCAGCGCCGTTGTGGTACAACCATCGCAGATCGGGCTGCGGCTGCCGCTGTACTGTACCGCTGTGGGCAAGGTATTGCTCAGCGACATGCCCCCGGAAATGGTGACTGCCCTTGTTGAAAAAGAGGGGATGGCCAGAATTACAGAGAACACGATCGATCAGCCGACGGCCCTGTTCGAAGCTCTCGCCAGGATTCGCGAGGAGGGCTATGCCCTGGATGACGAGGAGATCCAGGTCGGATTGCGCTGCGTCGCTGCACCGGTCAGGGATTTCACCGGAAAGGTGGTTGCCGCGATCAGCGTAAGCGGATTGTCCGCGACTTTTTCCGAAGAACGGCTTCCTTTCTTTATCGAAAAGCTTAAAAAAACAACAGTACGGGTCTCGGCCGAGCTGGGCTGGAACGGTCCGTAGAACTGGCCGGGCTCTCCCCCGGGTGTGGCATAAGTTGGTAGATCGATCGGGGCAGGGAAAATCAAAAAAAAGGCGAATAATCATATAGCTATAAAACTTTGTTTTGTTGTATGAAACACAGCGGCTGAATACGGCTCCTGCCCGTTGAGCGATGACCGGGTGATCAAGAATCGTGCGAATTTAATTACTTAATGAAACTGTAGTTCATTGATTGAAATAAGGATGGGGAAAATGAAAAAAGACTATATCATGGGTAACAAGGCAATCGCCGCCGGGGCCCTCGAGGCGGGCGTATCTTTTGTCACCGGCTATCCCGGGACACCGGCCACGGAAATTGTCGAGGAATGTCTCCATGGTGAAGCGATCTATGTGGAATGGTCGGTAAATGAAAAGGTTGCCCTGGAGATGGCGATGGGCGCTTCCCTGTGCAACCTGCGCTCCCTGGCAGTGATGAAGCATAACGGGACCAATTTTGCCGCGGATTTTATCATGCACCTGAATTTTACCGGTGTCCGCGGAGGGATGGTGCTGGTCTCGGCCGATGATCCGGGGGCCAATTCTTCACAGAATGAGGAAGATACACGTATTTTACTCCACACCTACGGTCACCTCCCGATTTTTGATCCGGCAACACCAGCCGAGGCGAAGGAGATGGTCAAGGAGGCCTTTGCCCTTTCCGAGGAGACAGGTTCAAGCTGTATCCTCCGCCCGGTGATGCGAATCTGCCACTCCCGTTCCGTTATTCAGCTTTCCGGGCAGAAGCAGCTGGTGCGGATCCCGGAATTTGTCGATGACCGTTCACGTTTTGTGATGAGTGCTGTCAACGAGCCCCGGGCCGGAGGGAAGATGCGGCCGCTGTGGCGGCATGCCCTGCTGAACCGCAAACAGGAATGCTTCACCAGATACGCCGAAAAGAGCATCTTCAATTCGATCGAGGACGGCGCCGGGCGGATCGGTTTTGTCGGCTGCGGGATCGGGTACAGCTATATCAAGGAAGCCGAGGCAATTCTGCAGCGTAAAATTCCCATTCTGAAGTTGGGCACCTTGCCGCTGCCCAGGCAGAAGGTTCTCACTTTCCTGAAGGGACTGGACAGGGTGGTGGTGTTCGAGGAGATCGAACCGGTGGTGGCCGGAATGCTCCGCGGCATCTGCAGCGAGGAGGGGCTCGCGGTGAAGATCCTGGGCCGGGACGGATTTTTGCCCGGAGAGGGAGAGTTGACCGCAGAAGAGGTTATCGCCGCCGCTGCCAGGCTGGGGTTGATCGAGCGCCCCGCTGCTGTGGCAAAGCCTTCCGCGGTGGAGGTTCCCGTGCGCACGCGGACCCAATGTATTGGCTGCAGTCACCGGGGCTTACTGAGCGCTCTTAAACAGGTTTCCCGGAAGAATAAGGCCATCGTCACCGGTGATATCGGTTGTTACGATGCCGGCAGTTTTCCCCCCATGGAGCTGCAGTCGACCATCTTTTGCATGGGCTCCTCCATCCCCGTGGCTTCGGGGATTGCCCGAACCGGGATCGAGCGCCCAGTCGTGGCCGTTATCGGCGACTCCACATTTTTTCACAACGGGTTGCTCGGACTGGTCAATGCTGTTGCCAATCGCTCCAGGATCACCGTGGTCCTCTGTGACAATCGCACCACCGCCATGACCGGTTTTCAGCCGCACCCCGGCAGCGGAGAGAATATCCACGGGGAAAGCGCCCCGGCCCTTTCTCCGGAAAAGATCGGCGAAGCGCTGGGCGTGAAAACGCGGATAATCAACCCCTATCTTTTGGACGAAAGTAAAAAAGTGCTCGATCAGGCGATCAAGGAAGAGGGTGTTTCCCTGGTAATCTCCAGGGCGCCCTGCCATCTTTTGCGTACCCGCAGGGGTGGGCAGCCCTATTTCAACAAGCGTGAGGTAAAGATGCTCCCGGAACGCTGCAACGGCTGCAAGATCTGCATCAACGATCTGGGCTGCCCTGCCCTGTACTACCTTGAGGATGAAAACAGGGTCGCCATCGATCAGAAAAGCTGCGTTCATTGCGGTTTATGCGCAGATCTCTGCCGGAGAGGAGCAATAATAACAATATGAAAATGGATCTTGTTATCTGCGGTGTCGGCGGTCAGGGCAATCTGCTGGCCTCGGTAGCGATTGCCAATTACGCCATGGATAAAGGGCTCAATGTGATCGGCACCGAGACGATCGGAGCGGCCCAGCGCGGGGGATCGGTGGTCTCTCATCTGCGCTTATCCGAAGATACGATCTTCTCCCCGACTGTACCTGCAGGGGCGGCAGATGTCATCCTCGGCTTCGAGCTGGTCGAGGCACTGCGGCATCTCGACAGGCTTGCTCCGGAGGGCTGTTACATTGTCAATTCCGAAGCCGTCCCGACGGTGCTCTGCAATATGGGGCTGGATCGGTACCCGCCCGAGGGGGAGATATCGGAAGAGCTGCGCCGGCGTTCGGCAAACGGCTACCTGATCAACGCTTCGGAGAAGGCACGCGAACTGGGTGGGCTCATCATGACCAATATGGTCTTGCTCGGCGCTCTCAGCGGCGTTATCCCATTTTTCGATCGGAATGATCTGGCCGATGTCTTGGCGGGGCTCCTTCCGCCAAAGGTGCTCAGGATCAACCTGGAGGCCCTGAAGGCCGGTTATGATCTGGTTGCTTTGCTGTAGCAGAAATTTGTTAACTTGAAAAAAAGGCCCCCTGAACCGGGCTGCCAAAGGAGAGGTTGCTGTGGATTTCGATCTAACCGAAGAGCAAGCGATGATCAGGCAAATGGTACGGGAGTTTGCTGAAAAAGAGGTTGCTCCCATCGCTGCGGAGATGGATCGGCTCGGGGAAATACCGGCGGAGCTGATCGGGAAAATTGCGGAGATGGGACTCTTCGGGATATCTGTACCCGAAGCATACGGCGGGGGCGGAGGGGACTTTCTGAGCTATATTTTAGCTGTTGAAGAGCTGAGTCGTGCCTGTGCCTCCACGGGGGTAACCGTGGAGACTCATGTCTCGCTGGGGACGGAACCGATCCTGAACTGGGGTACAGAAGAACAGAAACAGAGATATCTGCCCCGATTGGCCGGGGGGGAGATGATCGGCTCCTTCGGGTTAACCGAACCCAATGCCGGCTCGGATGCCGCAGCCATTGAAACCACCGCCGTGCCCGATGGTGACCACTGGCTGCTGAACGGTTCCAAGATATTTATCTCCAACTCCGGATTGGCCGATCTGTGCATCGTGATGGCGATGACCGATAAAACCGCCGGCACCAGGGGGATCAGCGCATTCATTGTGGAGACCGCCTTACCGGGCTTCAGTGTGGGCAGGCAGGAGGAAAAGATGGGGATCCGTGCGGCAAAGACAGCATCATTGACCTTTGACAATGTTCGCGTTCCCCGGGAGAATCTTCTGGGCAAGATCGGAGAGGGCTTCAAAATTGCGCTGCATTCCCTTGACGGCGGCCGCGTCGCCATTGCCGCCCAGGCGCTGGGCATAGCCCAGAGTGCTTTCGATCAGGCCCGGGAGTATGCCAGAATGCGGCAGCAGTTCAACCGGCCGCTCTCTGCTTTTCAGGCGATCCAGTTCATCCTGGCCGAGATGGCCACGGAGATCAAGGCTGCCCGGATGTTGACGTACCATGCAGCATGGCTGAAGGATCAGGGTCAACGGATCACCGAGGCAGCGGCGATGGCCAAGTACTATGCCTCGGAAACAGCGATGAAGCAGAGCAGCAAGGCCGTTCAGGTATATGGCGGTTACGGCTATATCCGTGAAAACGGGGTCGAGCGGCTGATGCGGGATGCCAAGATCACCGAAATTTACGAGGGGACCACCGAGATTCAGAAGATCGTTGTTGCCGGACAGCTGCTGCGATAGCCGGTTCCTACCCGGCTCCTCGGAGCACCACTCAATTACAGGTCAGGGGGCATCAGGATGACAAAGAAAAGAGCAAAGGTTTGGGAATATCCCGATTTTCAACTGGGGTTGGGGCTCGGTATCGTCAGCCTATTGATCATCTATTATTCCTCGGTCATGCCCAGTGCGGCAAGGGCGGGGTTGTTCAAGGCCAGTTCATATCCGCTCCTGCTGGCGGTACCTCTGCTGGTTATGGCGGCGGGAACATTGCTTGGCCCGATCATCAACCGCAAGGAGCTCTCCGGACCCTTTATTGCTGTCGGCAAGGAGGCTCTGGCCACCATCCTGGGGGCGGTGCTCTATGTGCTCCTGATCAGATATCTGGGGTTTTATCTATCAAACACCCTCTATGTTGCCTTTTTGCTCTATCTCTTCGGGGAAAGAAAGATCTGGCAATATATCCTGTTTCCGGCAATCCTGAGTGTCATCATCGGGGTGGTCTTCAAATACTTTTTTGGCGTGTCGCTACCAACATTTCTAGGAGGATTTTAGATGAGCGCCCTGCTGCAAATAATATCAGATCCTTTAACGATCTCACTGCTTATCGGCGGCACTGCCCTGGGAATTGCTATCGGGGCGATGCCGGGTTTGACCGTACCGATGGGGCTAGCCCTGATCATCTCCTTCACCTATGTCCTTGAGCCGGTTCCGGGCCTGGCCATGCTGATGGGGATGTATTGCGGAGCGGTCTATGGCGGCTCGATCACGGCAATTCTGATCAATGTGCCCGGAACGCCCGCAGCAATGTTGACCGCCGTGGATGGAAACAGGATGGCCCTCAAAGGTGAAGCGGGCAAGGCCCTGGGGATTGCCACGATCTGCTCCTTTGCCGGGGGGATCACCTCGGCGGTAGCGTTGATCGTGGCGGCGCCGCTGATCGGACAGTTTGCGCTGAGGTTTGGCCCGCAGGAATATTTTGCCGTTGGGGTTATGGGCCTGAGTATAGTGGCGGGCCTATCCAGAAACAATATCGGCAAGGGGATCATGGCTGCATTGATCGGCTTGCTTATTCCGACCATCGGCCTCGATCCGATCACTTCGATCCCCCGTTTCACTTTCGGAAATACAAACCTGTTGACCGGCTTCGAGTTCATCCCCATGATGATCGGGATATTCGGCTTCCGGGAGCTGTTGATCCAGGCTGGCAAGCCGAAAGAGGGGCGCCATCTCCTGAAGAAGGTCACCAGGGTGATCCCCACATGGAAAGATCTGAAAGATATCTCCGGCATAACGCTGATCGGCTCGGCCATCGGGACCCTCATCGGAGCCCTGCCCGGCGCCGGCGGCCCCATCGCCTCATTTTTATCCTATGATACCGCGAGCCGGTTGAACAAGAAATTGGAATTTGGCACCGGGATCAAGGAGGGGGTGGCGGCCTCGGAATGTGCCAACAATGCGGTCACAGGGGGCGCGTTGATCCCGCTGCTGTCACTGGGCATACCCGGTGATGCCGCAGTTGCGATCATGTTTGGCACATTTCTGATGCACGGCCTGACCCCCGGGCCAACACTTTTCGTGAAACATCCGGATATCGTTGAAGGAATCTACGCCAGCTTGATCCTGGCCAATATCGTCATGCTTCTGATCGGATTGGGTTGTGCAAAATATATCGCCAGGATATCGAACGTCCCCTTGAAATATCTGCTGCCGGTTATCGCCAGCCTTTGTATCATCGGCTCGTATTCACCAAGGAACAGCATCTTCGATGTGGGGGTTATGGTTGCATTCGGGATCGCCGGATATCTCTTGACCAATTTCGGGGTGCCGATGATCCCGCTGGTGCTGGGGATAGTGCTGAGCCCGATCATAGAACAGAATCTGAGAGCGGCGCTCATCGTGAACAAGGGCAATCTGCTGGATTTCTTTACCAGGCCGATCAGCGGGACAGTGCTGGCGTTGACCGCGCTGTTCCTGATCTGGCCCGTTCTGGCAAGAGGTCTGGCCAGTATAGCGCGCAAATAATCTCAAGGGGGTGGAGCCTCAAGGGTAATCGCGGGGTCAATCAGGCAATCCAGATCAGACAAAATTAGGAGGGACCCAGATGTTGAGCAAGCAAAAAATTAGCATCATCGTTGTTGTTGCATTGTTGATCGGTGTATTGATGAGCGGATGTGGTGATAGTGGGGATGCTGCAGATTTTCCATCAAAAAATATCACAATGATCATCCCGTTCGATCCGGGGACCAGTTCTGACCAGTCGGGCCGGATGATCGCCCAGCTGGCCGAGGATATTCTTGGCAAAAAAATTGTGATAGTGAACAAGCCCGGCAGTGCGGGTGCGGTGGGCTATGAGGAGCTGTCCAAAGCGGAGCCGGACGGCTATACCATCAGTTTTGCCACATCAACGCTGGTAACCCACAAACTGCTGGGTAACCTTGATTTCAATCACAACGACGTTGCCCCCATCCTTACCTTTTTACTTGATCCCTCGGTGGTGGCGGTTAATGCAGACAGCGAGATCAATGATTTCGCGGAATTCGTGGAATATGCCAAGAGCAATCCCGGGACTACCCACGGAACCGGAGCGCCGGGAGGGATGCTTCATATCGCCAGCCTGGCAATAGAGAACGCCACAGGGATCGAGTTCGATCTGGTTCCGGCCGGTGGCGGCGGGGCTACGCCTGCCCTGCAATTGGCCGGTAATCATATCGATTCGGCGATCTTGAGTGTCGGTGAATCCAATGCACAGTTCGAAGCCGGGAATATCAAGATCCTTGCGGTGATTGCCCCGGAAAGGGTGGAACCGTATCTCGATGTACCGACAATGAAGGAGCTGGGGTACGATGTTGATATCGGCACCCTGAGAGGCTTGATCGCTCCCAAAGGGACCCCCGGTGAGATCCTCACAAAGCTGCACGATGCTTTCAAGGAAGCTTCCGAGACAGATGAATGGAAAGAGTTCATTTTGACCCAGGGCGGAAGTTATGTTTACAGCGGCCTTGATCAGTGCAAGAAGCTGCTGGATCAGCAGGAAGTGGTATTCAAAGAGATACTCAAATAAGGATAACGGGTCAGTCGCCTTCCCGGCAGCTGTTACGGGAGGGCGACTGAAGATAATATATCTGGTGGAGGGTTATTCTTGATGAAAATAACAGAGGTTAAGATCACCGTTCTCAGGGTACCGTTGAGCGAACCGATTAAGGCCTCCTTTGGCTATATGACACACCGGATGAGTGCTCTGGTCCATCTGGCCACGGACACCGGGATAACCGGAGTCGGTGAGACCTGGATTAATTTCCCCTACTGGAACTACAAGGAACGGGTTACCACCGTAACCGACGGTTTGCGGCCATTGCTGCTGGGGGAAGATCCCCTGAGGATCAGCTATTTATGGGAAAAAATGTACAGCAGTCTCCTGGGGCCGTTCAGACAATACGGCTGCGAAAGTGCTCTGTTCCAGGCGATCAGCGGAGTGGATCAGGCCCTGTGGGATATAGCGGGTAAAGAACTGAAAACACCGGTTTACCAGCTCCTCGGAGGCAAGTACAACGACAGGATACCGGCCTATGCCAGCGGTCTCGGGCCGAAATTATTTCCGGATATCATCGAGTCGTGTCTGAACAGGGGATACCGCGCCTTCAAACTGAAAGTGGGCTTCGGCGAGGAGCTGGACGAGCAGAACCTGAAAACCCTCAGGGAACTGATCGGCGATGATGCGACCCTGATGATCGATGCAAATCAAGCCTGGGACGTTAAAGAGGCCCTGGCCAGAATATGCGATTACGAGAAATACAATCTGCTCTTTGTCGAGGAGCCCATTCCCGCCAGGGATCTGGCCGGATACAGGGAGCTTGTCGAAAAAAGTCCGGTCCCCATTGCCGGGGGCGAGAATATCTACGGCAAGGAAAACTTCAAAGCGGCGCTGGCGAACAGATCCCTGGATATCGTGCAACCGGATCTCACCAAGACGGGTGGATTGAAGGAAGCGAGAGATATCTGCAGCCTGGCAGCTTGCTGGCGCATCCCCTATGCCTTGCATATGTTTGGCAATGCGGTGGGGCTGCTCTCCACGCTTCATCTGGCAACAGCGGTTCCCGGCGGGCTGTATCAGGAAACTGATGCCAATCCAAACCCCTTGCGAGAGGAGCTGTTGAGCGAGCCGCTCAAGTTTGCGGACGGCTGTTTCTACCTTTCGGAAAAACCCGGACTTGGCGTTGAGCTGAACGAAGATGTGATCAGGGAATACAGCTATTCCTGAAAAATTGGTTCGGCGATCCAGGAGGGGCATATCTCCAGGTGCTGCAACGATAGCGTCTGGAGATATGCTGGATTGACCCGGGAGCGGCAAAGAGCAGGCCATGATCAGACCGCGCCTCGACGAGGCGGCCAGGAGCGGATCTGGCGAGAACAGAACAGATGCAAAAGAGCAGCGCGCGAGGATTGCTGGAGGCGGTAAAACATTGGCTATTGATGGGGTATTGTTGGGTGCTATATTGCTTGGAGTAGGTTTATCTATCGGGGTGATCAGCGGATTTTTTGGAGTTGGGGGCGCGTTTATCCTCGTTCCCACCTTGAATATACTGGGCTTGCCCATTCCGAAAGCTATTGCGACAAGCCTCGCTTTTACAGTGGGCGTCTCCTCCGTTGGCGGTTACAAGCATTACCGGGCCGGGAATATCTCTTTCCCTGTTCTTGCGGGGGTTGCAATTTTCAGCTTTGTCGGAATTACCGCAGCGAAGCCTTTATTGCTGCATCTGGAGAGGATCAATCTGGCCGAGAAATATGTTCAGTACACCTTCATTGCCCTGCTGTTGGTTTTTTCCATCGGGATGTATCTTGAGCAGCGGGGATGCCGTTTTTTCAAGGCCGGGGCCAGGGCCGATTCCGGCGGGAATCGGATTGCTCCGGGAGAAAAAGGTGCGGCCATGAACAACGCTGCAAGAACGGGCCTCAAGATAATCTTGATCGGCCTATTTGTCGGCATGATGAAGGGCTTTCTAGGAATTGGCGGGGGATTCATCCTGCTGCCCTTGTTTGTAATATTGCTCCGTATGGAGGCGAAGAAGGCGGTGGGAACCAGCATTGTCGTACTGTTCATCTCATCGGTCTATGCGACGATCCTTTATTTTATCGCCGGGGAAGTTAAGATAATCATTGCCCTGATCTTGATCGGTGGTTCCTTTGCCGGGGTGCATTACGGGGTCAAGGCAGTGGAGCATATCGATGAGCGGACCTTGAAATTGTTGTACTCTTACTTCTTGTCTCTGGCCGCGCTGTCGATAATCTTGAAACAGCTCCAGCTTGATCTGATCTCGGTGATCTATACCTTGTTGTTGATCTCGTCTACCAGCATCTATATCGTGTACCGTTATTACTTCAGGCCTGATCCGAAAACCGGGGATCGGCGGGTGGTTTGAATATCGATCAGGCAGCAGGACAGCGGATTCAAGCCGTTAACAGAATGAATCATTTTCAGCTGGGGGTAAGGATGATGAAGGGAATTGTATTTGCCGGGCCGGGAAATATTCAATACAAAGATGATCTGGGGAAACCCGGGCCGGAGAGTAA
>LSQX01316448.1_pt2 | contig 11395 bp, 11 predicted proteins | sample 654561 | NCBI WGS metagenome assembly LSQX01 (sample SAMN04489861, study PRJNA283612) | anaerobic digester metagenome | isolation source: 4 biogas reactors fed with cattle manure at either 37C or 55C with and... | place: Denmark: Kongens Lyngby | collected 2014 | reverse complement strand
TCGGCAATTCGCCTAATTGGAGCCTTACTTATGGAAATTGACGACAAGTGGATAAGCGGCAAAAAGTATCTGGATATGAGTGAATACCTTCAGTGGCAAGAAGAGCAAAAACAAATCAATGATCAAAGCAATATTGCGTATATCAGATAAGCTTATTGATAACTGAGGAATTTACACACTAATCTGGACTTGATCCGGTATTCTCTTAGGACTAGGCATTGCTTGGACGGTCCTTGGCTGGATTCCCCTCTTGGGCCTCAAGGTGATTAAGCCCGAGGAAGCGTTGGTGCTGACACTGTTCGGAAAATACATTGGTACTCTGAAACAGCCAGGCTTCTATTATGTAAACCCGTTCTCCACGGCGGTTAACCCAGCAGCCCATACGAGATTGGGGCAGAGCGGAGATGTGGAACATGCTGCGACTACCGTTGTTCAATCGGGGAGCAATGTCTCCTTTTCAATGCCAGCTGGCAAGAAGATATCGCTTAAGATCCTGACGTTGAACAACTCTAAGCAGAAGATCAATGACGCATTAGGTAATCCTGTGGAAATTGGTGTCGCCGTCGTATGGCGGGTTGTGGATACGGCTCAAGCCGTGTTCAATGTAGATAATTACAAAGAATATCTTTCTCTGCAGTGTGACAGTGCGGTGCGCGACATCGTGCGCATCTATCCGTACGACGTAGCTCCCGGTATCGACACAACAGGCGATGGAATCCCTGATGAAGGAAGCCTCCGTGGTTCTAGTTCAGTGGTAGCTGAGCGGATTCGTCAACAGCTTCAGGAAAAGGTAGAAAACGCCGGCCTAGAAATCCTCGAAGTCCGCATCACCTATCTTGCTTACGCACCAGAAATTGCAGCAGTTATGCTCCAGCGGCAGCAGGCCAGCGCCATCGTCGACGCACGCAAGATGATTGTAGATGGTGCGGTCAGCATTGTCGAGATGGCTCTGGAGAAACTCGAGGAGAACGAAGGGCTACAACTTGATGAGGAGCGGAAGGCCGCCATGGTATCCAATCTGCTGGTTGTTCTCTGCGGCAATCGCGACGTGCAGCCAGTAGTGAACAGCGGCAGCCTATACTAATGTCCAAGAAAAAACAGGTTCCCCTGCGGATATCCGAGGAGCTTTATGACGAACTTGCCGCTTGGGCTGCCGACGACTTCCGTTCGATTAACGGCCAGATTGAGTATCTCTTGACCTTATGCGTCCGCCAGAGAAAGAAAAACGGCAGGTATATCCCTGAAGAATTGACCAAGCCGCAGGCAACTGAGTAATAATAGGAACCACCAGCGTACGTAGTCATTCCAAGTATGCTGGTGGTTTTCTGCAATTTGTCACCAACATTTTTCCCTGTTGGGCCGTTATATGTATGCAAGGAGGCCTTCTCATGAAAGACATCGAGGCCTGCTTAGTTGAAATCGCCCAGGGCAGTATGACATCGCTGCAGCGGCTTTATCAAGAACTGCACAGACCGATCTATGCCCTACTGCTGTCCATTGTGAAAAACGAGCCTCTGGCAGAGGATCTCCCCCAGGAAACGTTCATCACAGTGTACAACAAGGCGCATCTGTATCGTCCTGGAACCAATGGCAAGGCTTGGGTTTACCGGATAGCCAGAAACCTTGCCTACGATGCCTTGCGCAAGGCGAAACACACGGCACAACTTCAAATGGATCTAGCCGATGGTGGAGCACTTCCTGATAGCCGAGTCGAGGGTCTGGAGCTTATCTGCTCTTTACTGGAGCTCGATGCAATCGACCGCCAGATAGTGGTGCTGCACGCTGTAGGTGGCTTCAAGCATAGGGAAATCGCTGAGTTCCTAGGCACTCCCCACAGCACTGTACGTTGGCGCTATCGGAAAGCCCTCAGCAAACTGGCCGCGATCTTAGGAGGTGAGCACGATGACGAACAGTCCATTCCAGATAGTCCATGCACTGAAGAGCGAGTTTGAGCACCACACTCCTAATGTGTGGCCAGATATTAAAGCGAAGCTAGCCACGCAGGTAGCCGAACAGCTTCTGAAGGAGCTGAGTGGTTTGCCCTCGCCAGAGGGGCGTCTTTTCTTCGAAATGCACTCGCAGAAAACAAGACTAGGAGCGTGAGGTAATGTCAAGCTTGGAAAGGGATATCCTGCTGGAGCGCTATCGGATGGGTGAGGAGGATTTGTACGATACGGTCGTGGAACTGTTTGACCAAGCTCTCAAAGAGAATCCAGGTGATCCAGAACTCTATCATTCCCGTGGGTTTATTGATGAGATCCGCGGCAGGAGACTGCTGGAAAGTGCCGCTGCGTTCTATGAAAAAGGTGCTGAGGTGGCCCGGAAAGATCCTCAGTACTTCGATTACGTCAAGTGTGATGGGCAACTCCTTGGTGTACGCCGGGCTCTGGGGCAGTTAGATCAGTCCATCGAGTATTTCAAGCAGCGAATCTCCGAAAACCCTGAAGATCTCAAAGCGTACGCCCTCCTAACTCAGGCCTACTACCTTGCTGATCAACTGCCTGAAGCGCAGAAGGTAATCGAGGCCGCTTACAAGATCGACAGCGAACACCCCTTGATCACCTACTGGAAGGGCTTGATCTACTCAAGACTAGGGCGGCTCGACCAAGCTCTGGATTTGATGAACCAGACAATCTCTCATGATCCCACCTTCATTGATGCTCGATACACCCTTGCCAACCTGTACGAACGCCTCCAGAAGCTCGAAGAAGCGGTGGAGGAATGGCAGTTGATCATTGCTTATCACCGTGAGCACTTCCCCGAAGTTTCGATGGATTGGGAAGAAGAGCAGCTAGCCCGGCTGAAGTCGAAGATGGAAGAACACTAAAACCTCTGATGCCCTGGTTCAAGCCAGGGCACTATTTTTGTTGTGGAAGCGTTATGTTCGTGGAAGGAAAGACTCCGATGGCAGAGAAGGATGTACCAGGAAAAATCACCCAGGGGGAGATTGCATGGGAAAGGTATCGATTCCAATAACAAATGATTTCTGTCCACAGACTCTTTTCTTGTATGGAACTTACAAAGAAGACGGTACTCCAAATTTCGGTCTGTTCTGCTGGTTCAGCTACATCTGGGATTCAGAACTCGGTGTCATGGCCTGCATCGGCGGGGAAAAGCTGACCAAGGACCGCATTCACGCAACCGGTGTGTTTTCAGCCAATCTGGTAACCGAAGCCATTCTTCCACTTGCGGACTACTTTGGCAACACCGACGGGCACACCGCTGAGAAGATGGACATTAAGGTGCAGACTCGGAAAGGAGCGGTGCTCGACGTCCCGATCTTAGAAGCCAGTCCACTCGCGTTTGAACTTGAGGTTTTTCAGTCAGTTCCGCTGCATGATGGCGAAGTGTACTTATGTAAGATCCGCAACGTCTTGGTTGATGAAAAACTAGCTGATGATGGCAAGACAATCGAAGAACGGCTCCAGGCAATTGCGCCTGTCCGGACAACCTGCCGTACATACTTCTCGTGGGCCGGCCAGTCCATGGGGAAGTGGGGCGAGCCAGGACAGACGGTGAAGCATCCATAGAGAAGAGGAGAACACTATGAAAACGGACATTTCAGCGCCATTCAATATGTAGTCTACATCACTCTAGTAACGAGCTTGCTTTGCATCCTAATTCAAATGCCAGCGCTTCTGCGGGGTGGGAATAGTTGAGAATACTGATCATTGAAGATGATACCCATATTTCCTTTGCACTCGAACGCTTCTTTACTACTCAAGGTGATGAGGTAACAACCTGCGTCGGTTTGGACGAGGCTTTCGCCGTACATCCCGAAAGTCACGACTTTATCATTCTCGACTTGAACCTGCCTGATGGGGATGGATTTGAATATCTCTCTTATATCCGGGCCGAAAACATTAAGACGCCGCTCCTGATCTTGACAGTGCGGGATCAAGAGCAAGAAATCGTGAGGGGCCTGAAGCTTGGGGCAGATGACTATCTCACCAAGCCCTTCTCGCTACCCGTACTCAAGGCGCGCGTGGAGGCCATTCTGAGGCGGGCCTCAGGGGGCGATGGGGGAAATGTACTCCGCTGTGGACAACTAACCCTCGACAGAAAGGCTAGAATGGCCTTTCTTTCTGGGCAGCCCCTTGAACTCAGCTCCAGAGAGTATGAGCTCTTAGAGCTGCTTATGGAGAATAAGGGTTTTACCGTGCCACGGGAGCGCATCCTGGATCGGATCTGGGGTTGGGAGCGCGGAGACGTGTACGATAACACACTCTCTGTTACTGTAAAGCGCCTGAGAGGCAAGATTGCGCCCTATCACGATTACATCCGTACCGTGCGGGGGATCGGTTACCGCCTGATGGAGGGTGACGAATGAGGTACCAGGCACTGAAGACTCCCTTCTTTTCGGTGGTTTCCTTTTTGGGAACCTGTGCTATCCTTTACTATAACCCCCGCTTTGACTGGGTAACCATTCTTTGGCTCTTGGCATTTACTGCGGTTTTGGGTCTGCTGCATAGCTTGTGGGAAAGGCAAGAGGCGGACTATATGCGGAGAACTGTTGAGTATGTGTCCAGCCTATTCCATGCGCCTGAGGAGCGGTTAGAGGCGGTTCCCCTGAGGCAGGGCTACTTTGATGTACTAGTGGATGAGATCCAGAAGAGTCTGGCTGCTCAGGAAAACCTCCGGGAACAGGCTCTGGGCGCCCGGGAACAGATGAAACGGAACATGGAGGACGTGACTCACCAGATTAAGACTCCCCTGACGGGGATTCTCCTCTTTCTTGACCTTTTAGAATCGGATCCAGAGCATGGACAAGAGTACATGCTGCGCATCCGCCAGGAAGTTGAGCATCTCTACAACCTCAGTAATCTTCTCTTGAAGATATCGTCCTTCGATGCAGGTGCTGTTTCGTTGAAGATGGAGCCTTTTTCAGTTCAGGGGCTCTTGGTGGACGTGGAGTTCAGTTTGGAGCATCTGCTGCGGCAGAAAGGAGTAGCTTTGGAAGTTGTTGGTGATGACTACTCTTTGGTCGGGGATCGGGTGTGGCTGATGGAAGCCCTGCTCAACATAGTGAAGAATGCGGTGGAAGTCTCGCCGCCAGGCGAGTGTGTGAAGGTAAAGCTAAACAGCAACTCTATCTTCCAAAGCATAACAGTGGCGGACCGGGGGCCGGGGCTTACGCTCGAACAGCAGCAGCGGGTGTTCGAACGTTTCTACAAAAGCAATCCCCGGTCCCCAGGGTTTGGTATCGGCCTGCCCTTGGCCGAGTCTATTGTCCGGCAGCATGGAGGAGAGATTCTAGTTCGTTCCTCGTCTCAGGGTGGTGAATTTGAAGTGCGTTTTTACCGAGTCTGAAGGACTTCTGCAATGTTTTGACTCAGTACCCGCTGTCTGCAGCTTCTTAGAGCTGCCCATACTCCCGCCAAACTGATAGAAAAGAACAGCACCAGCAGGGGGAAGTTCAGGTGGAGGGCAATCTGCCAGGGAGTAAACATGAACCGTTTCTTAGCCGCCACTGCCACGATGCCCGCAGCCAACATCAGGATGTAGCTGTCAGCTACTCTGCGTATCAAGAAGTATCCTTCGTAGCGCAGCATGCTTCGCAATTGATCTCCGGTCATTCCTACACTTCTCAAAAGGGCAAAATCTCTAGTACGGGCTTTGAGATTCATGTTCACACTATTGTAGGCGTTGGATGCGCCGATCACAAGCAGCATAATCTGAGCTGATATCGTGAGGAGCAGTTCATTTCGGTACTGCTCCTTTTTACTTGCAGCTTCGGTCAGCTGATTGTTCGCAAATGCATCGGACTGCGGAACGTACCTGTACAGTACATTTAAGACAGAGTCCGTTGCTTCAGATAGCTCGTCTAGGGGGGCATAGGCTCTAATCCTGTAGGTGAAGGGGCGATCCTCGTCCACCAAGCCCTGCTCCAGTCTAAATTCCTCCAGCCAGGACATGGACGTAAAAAGAGCTATCTCATCCGGCCAGAGGGGATTGAGCTCATAGGGAAACTCCTCAATGCGTCCGGTTATGGGCAAGTTCCAGCGTTTCTTAGTCCCTTCGTCCACTACAACCAGTTCGTCCGCTTCCGGGGACGAAAGGGGAATGTAGCTCCGCCGACTGTAGGCTTGGGTAGGATCCTGGACTGTACGATCCAACAGTAAGAACCCTTCGGCAGCATCCATCTGGAAGCCATGACTTCTGAGCAGGGCCTGGAAATCAGAATCCACCAGCCCGTAAACTGTCACCTTGAGACGGTATTCCCTCTCAGCCTCCTCGAGTACCGTTCCTAACTCGGTTGACAAGAATCCTGCGTTTTCCTCCGGTAGATACCCAAAGCTGTAACTAGAAAAGGCATGGATATCCTTGATCCCAATCTCCCTCAGATCATCCCAGAGAGCTTGGGGTGCCTTCTGCACAGAGAAGAAGATCGAGGTTAGGTTATAGGGTAAGCTTGGCGTGTCGTACTTCTCTTCTAGGCTCCGGTGAGCTTGTATGATGAGCACAGTGCTGAATACGAGCCCCGCTAGAGCCATTGCCAAGGCGGTGCCTCTGAACGTGTGCCTAAAGCTCAGGTTGTTATCTAGAGCTAAGTCCCGGCTGATGTTCTGCCCGAACCTGGTGGAACGGGGCCGGGCCTTATTTGTGTAGTATGGGTTGCCCTTGACTGCTTCAACAACGGACAACTTGCTGCTCTGCCGGGCGGGTCTTAGAGCAGCCCCAGTTACGCAGAGAAGGGCGGTGAAGAAGAGGGACCCAAAAACCAGGGGATTAGGCGAAACCAAGCTAAATCCCTGGACCACAGTGGCAGAACCGGACGTCTGTCCGTTGAGCCACATGAGAACGAAGAGAGCATTAGTAAACGCGTAGGCTAAAACCAGCCCCAAAAGGATAGGCCCGATACTCAGCTCGAGAGCTTCCCTGATCACCATGCTGCGTACCTGTCTGGGAGTCATACCGCAGCTTTTGAGTAGGCCAATGCGCCGTAGGTCCTGACTGCACCAGACATTGAAAGCGTTGCGGATCATGATGATAAACAGGGGAACCGTGCAGACCAGGAGGAAGACGCGCACGCTCCAGCGCTCGGCAAACTCCCGGGAAGGGATGAGCCCAGATTGGAATATCAGCTTACCTTCTAGGTAGCGGGTGTTGTAATTTATGGCACCTTCTTTGAGAAGCTCTTCCTCATCGCCCCTACCCAACTCTGCTAGGATTTTGCGAGTGAGGGTATAGGCATCTCGTTCGTTTTGGAACCAGATGGTGACATCAATGGTATCTCCTCTATGGAAGAGCTCTGACGGATGGCTGAAGGCCAAAAGCCCAAAGAACCTGTAGTCCTTCTCAAAACTATACAGGTGATCTTTGTAGATGCCGCTGATTGTGTATGCTTTCGAACCTAAAGTAATGGTGCTTCCCAAGGTGTACTCGGGGTTTTCCAGCACAAAGAGGTCTGGTACGAGAATCTCATTGGCCTCTTGGGGAGGCCGTCCCTCTAGGGAGCGGACTTGGCTGAAGAAGCCGGTCTTAAACAGCGGAGAAGACTCTAGATAGAGAACCACACCGGGACGCTGAAAGGGTAGGTCTTCGAAGTAAACTCCCTGGGATGGTTCCATTGCCCTTATGTTTGGGTTACCCGCTAACTGCTCGTATTCAGAGAAAGTGATGCCGAGGAGCTGGACATGAAAGTCGCCAACCAGTTCTTGGTGGTACTTCCATTCACTGATCTCCAGCTCACTGTAGATAAATAACAGGGTTCCCAGCATTACTACTGCTACCAAGACGGCGGCCTGCATGGCGAGAGAGTTCCCCCGGTATTTCGTGTTTGCCTTGGCTAGTTGGGAAATGATGCTCATGAGTCTCACCTTTCCTCCAATTTACCATCGGCCATCACCAATACCCGCTGGCAGGATAGGGCTACCTTCTCATCGTGGGTGATGAGTAGCAAGGTAGTCTGGAAGCGCTGGTTGACGAGGCGGAACAGGGAAATGATTTCTTCAGTGTTCCGGCGGTCCAGGTTTCCGGTGGGTTCATCGGCCAGCACCACCGCAGGCCGCGTAACCAAGCTGCGGGCGATGGCAACGCGCTGCTGTTCGCCACCGGAGAGCTGTTGCGGAAAGCGTTCTAGTTTGCCTTCGATACCCAAGGTGTGAACTATTTCCTGGAAGTAGCTAGGGTCTGGGCGCCGTCCGTCCAGGAGTAGGGGAAGCAGAATGTTCTTCTCCACTGTTAGGTTGGGAACCAAGTTCAAAAACTGGTAGATGATGCCAATATTACGACGCCGGAACACTGCCATGTCCGTCTCATCGAGAGAAGTGATATCTATTCCCTGAATAAAGACTTGGCCTTCAGTGGGCCGGTCCACCCCGCCTAAGAGATGCAGGAGAGTGGACTTACCTGAACCACTGGCGCCCATAATGGCCACGTGTTCGCCCTTTTCCACTGAAAGGTTTACCTGGTTCACTGCGACTACCGGTTCGCTGCCGGGGTAAACCTTGCTGAGGTTTTCTGTTCTTAGGACCGTCATGGCGTTCTCCTTTCCCGATTATTTACCCGAATTGTACTACTGCAAGATGACAGAAAAGTGACATCTCTAACAGGTTCAATGGTGTCTTGCGTCTTGAGGTCGGATATGAGAACATGAGCAGGCTAATCCACACGTGGCGCGCAGCTGTTCGGGGTTTCCTTACAAGGGGAGGAAATGAGTCTGTACTACAAACAACGAGCGCGTCATTCGAATGTGTGACGCGCTCGCCTGTTATTGCCCACCAAAGAGTGCCTCTCTCTTTTCTGTGATCTCTCTCCAGTATTTCGGTATCTGGTTCCACGCGAAAATACCGACTATAACTAAAACTAGAAGGCCATATTCAGGTTATCTCTCATACATCAGGAAAAGCAAAAACGTTGTCAACGCGGCTCCCGCCGACATGTGCAGCCAAGCGAAGCGGACCGCAATGCGGTTGACTACCTCGCTGCCGCTTGCTTGAACAAAGAATGGCCGCATTAAGGTAATCGCCAGAGGCCATAGAACAATAAACGGATAGGGGTCTTGATGTATCACGAGTAGAAGGACCGCCACAGCCAAGGCTAACTTACCGAGGTGAAAATACCCTTTTCATGATGGTCCTCCTTTCAAAAATATAATATCATAATTTTCACTAGAACTGTGACAATCATTGCAAACGCCCACCAGATGGGCAGCGGAAAGGTGTTCCTTATTTTCCAGCACCTTAGCTCGGATTTTTGTCACTTTATGCAGGAAAAATTAGAAGCAGCACGAATTAGATGAACGCTGTACTTTATTGCAAAAGGAGGAGTAAAATGAGTTATCGTGTAGGAAAGTTTGTTGCTATGTTGCTCGTTGCTGTTGTCTTATCTGTACCGGCATATGCCCAGACACTTGACGTGTACAGCATCATGCCCGAATCTTTTGCGGTGCCTTTCTTTGAGGCGTTCGAAGAAGCTACAGGCATCAAGATCAACTTTGTCCGTCACTCTGCTGGTGAAGTTCTGGCCCGACTGATTGCTGAGAAGAACAACCCACGTGTATCTATGGTTTTCGGTGGACCCGCTGACACCTTCGCTGCTGCCATCAGTGAAGGCGTGCTGGAGCCATATGTTCCGAACGGTGTAGAAGCTATTCCGGCAATGTACCGGCAACCAGAAGGTTACTTTACTGGCATTGCCCTGAATCCGATTGTTTTCTTAACGAACCGGGAGTTCTTAGAAGAAAACAACATGAAGGCTCCATCTTCATGGTATGACTTGCTCGATCCAGCGTACCGGAACGGCCTGCAGATGGCTGACGCGCGTACTTCTGGAACCGGTTTCAATCGCATTGCTTCTATCGTTCTGGCTCTCGGTGGCGAAGATGAGGCGTTTGACTACATGGCCAAACTCCATGAAAACGTCCAAGTCTACACCAAGAGCGGTGGCGGCGGAACGGTCCCTGTTGCTACTCGTCAAGCAACATCTGGTGTATTCTTCCTGGTTGACAGCATTGAAACCGCAAGCCGCGGTTACGATGTTGTAATCAGCTTCCCCAAAGAGGGTTCTGTAGTATCCGTTGAGTCTATGGCCCTCGTAAAGAACGGTCCAAATCAGGACTTAGCAAAGAAATTCATGGACTGGATGGTAACTCCTGAAGCTCAAAGCCTGTATGCAAAGAATGGCATCGGTTTCCTGCCTGTGCATCCTGAGGCTGAGGTCTCCGAACTGGTCAATCTCGAAGGAGCTAACTTCTTCGATCTCGATCTGGAATGGGCGGGCGAACATCGTCAGCGCTTGATCGAGAAGTGGGTTGACGAGATCGTAGGGTTCTAGCTGTGCATGATTGGCTTGGGCAGGCTGGGCCTCCAGCTTGTCCCAAGCCATTTGTTTCTTAGGTCTGTTATCTCTGATCCGCGACTGGAGGGAACAACGTGTTCGCTGTTTCAGGCAGAACTGCTGCCGAAAGGCAACCGGGATTCTTAAAGAATGCCAGGGCACGCTTAGGCAGGTATAATCCCTCGGCTTTGGTATTGGGAGCCGTCTTGTGGATATGCTTGGGCGTCTTCATTCTTTACCCGTTATATCGACTGCTGTATATGGCGTTTGTTACCAATGGAACGATATCCTTCGAATCCGTATCTCGGATTATGAGCCGCCGTGGGAACCGCCTTGCGTTTGCTAACAGCTTGAAGCTGGGCGTCTTGGTGGCGATTTTTGCAACCTTTATTGGTTATGTTTTTGCTTTTGCCCGCACTCGTGCAAACCTGCCGCGGGGTTGGCGGATCTTTATTGATTCCATCATTGTACTGCCTCTTATCTCACCGCCATTTACTCTAGCTTTGTCAATGCTGTTTGCCTTTGGGCCTAGAGGGTTTATCACGTATAAACTCTTAGGTATCACCGGGTCGAGTATCTATGGCATGTGGAGCACGCTCTGGGCTGAAGTCCTGACATATTTCCCACTGGCCTATATGACTCTCCGGGGTGTTTTAGAAAACATCAATCCCAGTCTCGAGGAAAACGCGTTCAGCCTTGGTGGTTCCCGCTGGCATGTTTTCCGGACTGTGACGGTACCATTGACCATTCCTGGGATCGCCAACTCACTACTGCTGGTTTTCTCAGCATCACTCGCTGACTTTGCCATTCCTTTAGTCTTGGCTGGTCACCAGTTCCCTGTATTAACTACTCAGGCTTATCTGCAGATCACCGGCTTGTACGATCTCAGAGGTGGTGCTGGTCTGTCGTTTATTCTCTTGGTGCCATCGCTGATTGTGTTCCTCCTGCAGCGTTACTGGGTAGGGCGCAAGAGCTATGTGACAGTTACAGGCAAGAGCTCTTCTGGAACCGAGACTGCTTTAGTGAGCAACTGGGCGAGATACGCTCTACTTGCCTTCTGTCTGATCGTGTCTGCTTTCATCTTCCTACTGTATGGCATGATCGTGTTCGGATC
>LSQX01239566.1_pt2 | contig 11396 bp, 12 predicted proteins | sample 654561 | NCBI WGS metagenome assembly LSQX01 (sample SAMN04489861, study PRJNA283612) | anaerobic digester metagenome | isolation source: 4 biogas reactors fed with cattle manure at either 37C or 55C with and... | place: Denmark: Kongens Lyngby | collected 2014 | reverse complement strand
AGTATTTTTTTCAGATCCCTGCGGGCTGGCATTCGAGCGCCTCCTTTTTCGCGGCATACGAGGCGGCGGTGTTCACGAACTCATCGAATATCCACAGGGAATCCCGGGGGCCGGGGGCCGCCTCGGGGTGGAACTGACAGGAAAGCACGGGCAGGGTCTCGTGGTACAGCCCCTCCACGGTGCCGTCGTTGGCGTTGCGGAACCAGATCTTCACTCCGGAAGGGAGGGAAGCCCCGTCCACTTCGAAGCCATGGTTCTGGCTCGTAACCTGCACTTTTCCCGTCCGCTCGTCCCGCACGGGGTGATTGCACCCGTGGTGGCCGAACTTCATCTTCCGTGTCGTCCCTCCGAGAGCATGGGCGATCATCTGGTGTCCCAGGCAGATGCCGAAGACGGGGATCCTGCCGAGGAGATCCCTGATACCCCCTGCTATTGACGTCAGGACAGCCGGGTCACCCGGTCCGTTGGAGAAAAGGACTCCGTCCGGGGATGAGCGGAGAATGTCCCCGGACGACGCCGTCCAGGGAAGAACAGTCGCAGAAACGCCCCGCAGGGACAGCTCCCTCAAGATGTTCCCCTTCAGTCCGCAGTCCACCACGGCGAACCGGAGATTTCCCGGTGCGGAATATCTCTTCTCGCTCCTCGTTCCCACGAAGGAGAGAAGATTCTGCCCTGCCATGGACGGCATGTTGTTCAGGCACGAAATGACCAGGTCCATTTCCTCCCCGGAGAGGGAATTTCCGGCAGAGGGGCTCACGAGAACACCGCGGCAGCTCCCTTTGTCCCGCAGCCGGAGGGTCAGCGCCCGCGTATCCACGTCCTGTATCCCCGGGACGCCGTGGCTCCTGAGGAATTCATGGAGTGGAATCCTTCCCTTCGGCACCGGTCCTGTGTACAGGGAGCGCACCACAAGGCCGGAGAGCTTGATCTCCGGCATGGAGAATTCGTCAGGACCCCGCTCCGACCATTCGTCCAGGCAGCCGTAGTTTCCCGCGTGGGGACAGGTGAGCGCCACGATCTGGCCGGTGTAGGACGGATCGGTCAGCATCTCGTGGTAGCCCCCCATGGCCGTGTTGAAGACCACTTCCCCCGCTCCCGCAGCAGCCCCCGCCTCCGGGAAGAGCTCGGAAGCCTTCGGAGCCCTGCGTCCGAAAGAAATCCCCCCAAAACATTCTCCGTCCTCCAGAACAAGATAACAGTCCCTCATTTCAGATCGATCTTCCTTCCTGCTTACATAAATGAATTTATTTACATAATAGATATTAGAATGAACCTAAGTTTCTCTTACGGTACAGGAGGGTGAGGGATTTGTCAATCCGAAAAGAAAACACAAAAAAACGCCCCTCCGGAGAGGGGCGCCTGCGGAAGCCATGGGGCTACATCTTTCCCTGCAGTCCTTTCTTCAGGACGGAGAATACTTCCTCGTTGGCGTAGTCTTCGATATTTCCGCTGTCGGCCATTTCAGCCAGCGAAGGATCGAGAGGAAGGCTGCCCCAGAAGGATGCGCCAAGATCCTCCATGAGGGCAGGCGAATGGCTTTTGCCGAAAAGCTCCACCCGTTTGCCGCAGTCGGGGCAGACAAAGGCGCTCATGTTTTCCACCACCCCCACGAGGGGGATGGAAAGCATCCCGGCCATCTTAGCCGCCTTCCGAACCACCAGCGAAGCGATCTCCTGGGGAGACGTCACCAGGAGGAAGCCGTCGAGGGGGATGGTCTGCATCACCGTGAGCACGGCATCGGCCGTTCCGGGAGGAAGGTCGATAAAGAGAACGTCAAGTTCGTCCCACTTCACTTCGGTGAAGAACTGGGTCACGGCGTTTCCGAGCAGGGGTCCCCGCCAGACCACCGGCTTCGCCGGATCATCCAGCAGAAGGTTCATGGAGATGACCCTGATTCCGAGCCGTGTCGCGGGGGGCTCAATTCCATCGGCATTCCCGAAGGGAAAGGAGTTGAGTCCGAAAAAGGTTGGTATGGAGGGGCCTGTGATGTCCGCGTCCAGAATGCCCACCTTCATGCCTTCCCTGGCGGCCGCTACGGCAAGGAGCGACGTGACGGAGCTCTTGCCGACTCCTCCCTTTCCGCTTCCCACTGCGTAAATCTTTTTGATCTGCTTCTTGTCGCTTTTCGGCGGTAATGTCATGAATAACGTCCGCTCCCTCTATTTGTTTATTTTTTCAAGGGACGAGCTCTTGTACTTGTCCAGAGCCTCCCTTACAGTCATTCCTTCAGCGCAGAATGCATCCATATTCGCCTGTTTGATAAATCCGAGCGCGTTCGGCCCCATTCTGGGAGCGAGAAGCACGGAAACCTGTTTCTGCGACAGGTTCATAAGGGCCTTGGAAGCAGCTCCGTGCTGTTCCAGGCCGGCATCGTTTTCAAAAGCCTCCAGAATTTTTCCTTCCTCGTCCGCAATGATAAAAAAGGGCGCACGGGCAAATCTGTCCGCCACCTGTGATGTTTCCTCTGTGCCTGCTGCGGCCACTCCGATCCGGATCATTGTTCCAGCCTCCCTGCTTTCTGAATTGAACGCCACACATCCTCCAGGTCTCTTCCCATTTCCCCGGCGGGAATGCGTCCGGCTCCTACAGCCTCCGCTATTCTCTCGTCGAAAGGGATGGTGCCGAGAAGAGGCCATCCTTCATCTCTGCACGCTGTCTTTATCGTTTCCGTCAGCTCTTCCGAGAGAGTCCACCGGTTGATCACGATTCCGAAGGGCACCGACAGTATACCGCATAACTCAGCAGCCCGCCGGAGATCCGACAGGGCCGACCGGGATGGTTCGGAAACGATTACCGCAAAATCGGCTCCCGTAACCGACGACGTCACAGGACATCCGATGCCCGGAGGGCCGTCGGTGACGATGAGCGGCGCCCCGACTGCTTTCGCTTCCTTTCGCGCTTCCTTCCGCAGAAGGGCCACCATCAGGCCGGTGTTCTCTCCGCCCGGGTTCAGCCGGGCATGCCACAGGGGGCCCATGGCCGTATCCCCGCGGCGTATGGTTCCCCTCTCAAAGCTTTTGAGCGAAATGCACTGTTCGGGACAGACATGAAGGCACACCCTGCACCCCTCGCAGAATCCCTCGTCCACCACGGCTTTCCCGTCCCGGACATGAATTGAGTCATACCTGCAGGCTGTCTCGCACAGGCCGCACCCGACGCACCTGCCCTTATCCACATTTGCTATGGACATGCCGTAAAAGGAGCGCCGCTCCGTCTCTCCGGGGTGCAGGAGCAGAGCAAGATTCGGAGCGTCCACGTCTGCATCGGCGAGAACTTTCCGCTCCTCCGCGACAGAGGCGATACAGGCGGTCAGGGTGGTCTTGCCAGTGCCTCCCTTTCCGCTGATGATCACAATCTCCCGGATACTCATGAGAATCTCCTTTCGATTTCAGACCAGAGCGACCGGGTTATTTCCGCCCACGCGGCATCTGTGGTGAACGGGGAGATGCCGCGGGCGCCGCTTTCCGCCGCAGAACGGGAAAAGGGATAGCGGGCAAGCACGTCCACACCGAACTTCCTGCACAGATCTTCAATTGATATATCGCCAATGCCCGTCTTGTTGATCACCAGTGCCGCGGGGATGTTCATGTCAGCCGTCAGCTCCAGCATTCCCTCCAGGTCCGACCGGCCGAAAGGAGTGGGTTCCGTCACGAGGAGGGCCAGGTCGGCATGGCGCAGTGAAGCAGCAACGGGGCACGCCGTCCCCGGAGGGCAGTCCATCAGCCAGTCGGGGCGGTTGAACGACTTCGCCTTTTTTACCGTTTCCTCGATAACACGAACCGTGTTCACGCTTCCAACCTGGAGCCGTCCTTCCAGAAAGGAGATCCCGCCGCTGTTTCCGGACCGTATCTCCCCGACGTTCCGCTCTTCTTCATAAATCGCCTGTGTCGGGCACACTCGGGGACACAGGCCGCACCCGCGGCACAACGACTCATTTATAACAGGCACTCCCTTGCCCAGCCAGGCAATTGCTCCGTAAACACATGCTTCTGCACATTTGCCGCAGAAAATGCATTTGCTTTCTTCAATTATGGCGATTGGCATAGTTACATGCATCACATCGCCTTCAACCCCCCCGAGAAGGATATTCAGGTTCGGTTCTTCCACGTCAAGATCGATTGCCAGCGTTTCAGGCCTCGCAAGCAGAAGGGAGGCTGAGATACTTGTCTTTCCCGTGCCTCCCTTTCCGCTGGCCACCGCAATCTTCATTTCAGCAGTCGTGTCCTGAACCGTGCCCGCAGTCGGTTTCCACTGTCTGAACCGCACCTGCGAGAAGTGCCTTCACGCCTTCTTCGACATCCATGGAGGGAACCGTGAGCACCTGTACGCCGAGTGTGTGGAAAAACTCCTTGGCCTTGCCCCCCATGCCTCCCGCCATCACCACATCGGCTCCCATGGACTTCACCCAGTTCGGAAAAACGCCGGGCGCATGATCAGCCGACGGAGCGGGAATTACCTCGCGGGACAGCTCTTTTCCGTCTTCAAAGGTCACGAAGAGAAACTCCCGGACCTTTCCGAAATGTTCAGAGATGACGTTTCCGTCGAGTGCGATGGCCGCCTTCGTCATTCCTTGTTTTCCTTTCCGAGCCGCGCCTGCAGTTCATCCATCCTGGACCTGAGCATGTCCATTTCCTGCCGGAGAGCCCGCTCCTCCATCTCGGGGGACACCGGTGCAGCCCATACGCCGCCAAAACCCCGTCCCATGCCGAATCGACCGTATCCTCCGAAGCCGCCGCCCATACCGGCGCCGCCTGCACACCAGCCCCTGCCCCAGCCTGTCATGGGTCCCATTCCCCTGGGCCCTGTTCCGTTTCGTCCTGGCATTTCAATTCCTCCTTTAATGATACTGATTATCAGTTGCATAATAGACCCCTTTATGCCATTATGTCAAGAGGTAAATTTCGGTTTCCCGCAGGAGGAGATTCTATGGACGAACAACAGCATGAAACAGCCGTGACCGGCTTTCTTGAGAAGCTGAAGGACAGGGGGCTCCGCCTCACCGCCCAGCGGGAGGTGCTTTTTCGGGTGATCGCCGAAAACATCGGAATACCTTCGACAGTGCAGGACGTCTGGGGAAAGACCCGTGACCTTGACCCCTCCATCGGCATCGCCACCGTCTACCGCACCATCAACCTGCTCGCCGAGATGGGCATGGTGAACGTCATCTACCTGAACGAGGGGCAGTTCCGGCTCGAGATGCCCGAACAGAGACTCCACATGTCCGTCTTCTGCCGCCACTGCGGATCTCTCGTTCCTCTCGGGGACGAGGCAAAAAAACAGGAAGCCCTGGAACAATGGCTCGCGGACACCGGGATGGAACTCCTTCCCCAGTCCGTCGCCATCGCCGGGTTGTGCGGAAAATGCCGGGAAGAATTGAAGGACGAAAATGCCTCACCGGCGGACCAGGGGCCTTTCGGACGGCCGGGACACTGCCCCAGGCGCCGGAGGTTCCGCGGAGGACAGGCACAGTAAGTGCCCGAAGGGAGGTGCAGAGGGGCGGAAACATTGTGCATTTCAGCTGGCAATCCCATGACGCAGGAGATGAGAGAATGCTTGATTCACTGAAGATCACGGTACTTGCGGAGGACGGCGTCCCGTACGAAAGCCCCCTTCTCGGACAGCACGGCGTGTCGTTCTGGCTGGAGGCGGAGCGGAAAGGGCAGATTCGGAGAATTCTCGTCGACGTGGGACAGAACCCCGACGCCCTTCTGTATAACATCGATCAGCTCAGGATACCTCTTCCTGAGACCGACGCAGTCGTCATCACACATTGTCATTACGACCACACCCGGGGGCTTGCAAAAATTCTGAAGGCCATCGGGAAAAGGGATCTGCCCGTCATTGCCCATCCCTCCCTCTTCCGTCTCAATTTCATCACCGATCCCTTCTTCCGCCACGTGGGCGTCATGCAGGGGGATACACTGGATGAACTGCGGGAAGCCGGAGCGGAGCCGGTGCTCGTATCGGACCCCCTCCAGCTGATGCCCGGGCTTGTCACCACGGGAGAGGTTCCGAGGGTAACGGATTTCGAAGAAGTGGGAATCAGCCTTTCCACGGTGACGGAAAACGGCGCGGTTGAAAAGGACCTCATGAAGGATGACATCGCCCTCACAGCCCGGATCAGGGGACTGGGGGCTGTGGTGGTAACAGGATGCAGCCATGCGGGAATCATCAACATTCTCAGGCATTCACTGAGGGACGGCGAAAAGCTGGAAGCCGTCATCGGGGGCCTCCACCTGGTGGAGGCTTCGGAAGAGCGGATAACAAAAACAGTGTCCGCCCTTGAAGAGTTCTCTCCGGCCCTTGTGGCTGCAGGGCACTGCACAGGCTTCCGGGCCCAGTGGGCGCTGTACGGCACCTTCAGAAGCAGGTTCGCGGCCATGGGGTCGGGAACCGTATTTTACTTTTGTGCGCAGGAATAGAGAAGAGGAGATGACACGATGACGCGACAGGATCTGTCAACACTGGGGATTGTCACTACAGGACTCGCTTTGTTCAGCGCCCATTTCGGAGTGGGGGACATTATCTTCCCCGGCAAACTTGGCTTTGACACGGGGTCGCTCTGGCTCATCGCCGGATTCGGGTACTTTTTTGTCAACACGATCATCGCTTTTCTCGGATACCTGGCCATTGCGAAGGACCGTGTGGGCATCGCCCACATGGCCGGCGAAATCCTCGGCTCTTTCTGGGGGAAGATGTTCGGTGCCATCCTCATGCTCGTGGTGGGGCCGGTCTTCATTCTTCCCAGGGTCGCTTCGGCCACTCACGAGATGTCGATTCTTCCCTTTTTCCCCGCAGTTCCGATCGCCGCAACCCTTGCCGTTTTCTTTCTTCTGAACGCCTACGTCTGCCTGAACAGGGCCGCCGTGGTCGACAGACTGGGGAAGATCCTTTCCCCGGGGCTTGTCATCTTCATCGCTGCGATAGCGGTCAAGGGAATTCTTTTTCCCATCGCCGATCCGGTAGCCAGCAAGACAACCACCCAGGCAGCCTTCGGCGTCGGGTTCAATTTCGGCTACAACACCATGAACGCCATCGCCGCAGTCCTCATGGGAGGCTGGATACTGAACGTCTTCGAGCTGAAAGGGATCACAGACAAGGAAGCTCAGAAGAAAAACCTCATAAAGGTAGGTCTTCTGACGGTCATTCTGCTCGGCGCTACCCAATTGAGCCTCACATGGCTCGGAGCCAGCGCCGGAGGAGTCTATCCCGAGGCAACCCTCGGCGACCTTCCCCTCAAGGTGACGACCCACCTCTACGGGACGGTCGGAATGGCCATATTCGCTGCACTCATGGCTCTGGCATGTTTTACCACGAGTGCAGGCCTTACGGCGGCCGCCGGTACCTTTTTCGAACAGATCACCGACGGGGCGATCGGCTACAAACCAATGGTCATCGCCTCCAGCATCTGCGGCTTTGCCCTCGGCATGGTCGGGCTCTCAAAGATCGTCGGATACACTGTTCCCTTTTTGTCCCTCCTCTATCCTGCCCTGATCGTGATCATTCTCGGCACGTTCTTCCTTGACGTGCAGAAATACCATTCAATGCTTCTGGGCGGAGTATTCATGGCCCTTCTTTTCGGCCTCTTCGACGCGGTAAAGGAAGCAGGCTTCACTGTTCCGTGGATGCAGCAGGCCACCGCAGCAATGCCCCTGGCCGCCCAGGGGTTCCCCTGGATTCTTCCCACCATTGCGGGACTCGCTGCCGGCTTTCTTCTCGGAAGATCCCGGAGCAGGTAAAGGAAAGATTCTGCACTGAAAAGGGCCTTCCGGAAGATCCGGAAGGCCCTTTTTAGTGCAGTTCAAAACAGGTCTTTAGAAAAAGATTTCCTTGGCGATGAAGAGGACCGTCAGGGCGAGCATGATGGGACTGACTTCCTTCGCCTTGCCTCCGAGAATCTTGAGCACAGCGAAGGAGATGATGCCGAACTCGATGCCGTGGGCGATGCTGTAGGCAAAGGGCATGACGAAGAGGGCGACGCAGGCGGGAACGAAGTTCGTCCAGTCGGAGAAATCCAGGTCCTTGAGGCTCGCCATCATGAAAATGCCGACAAGCACAAGCGCCGGTGCCGTGGCACAGGCCGGGACGATGGCGACGATGGGTGAGAAGAAAAGGGCAAGAAGGAAGAGCACGGCGGTGACGAAGGCGGTGAGTCCTGTACGGCCTCCCTGCTCCACTCCGCTGGCGCTTTCCACGTAGGACGTGACCGTGGACGTTCCGAGGATCGCTCCCGCAGTGGTTCCGATAGCGTCCGCCATAAGGGCCTGCCGTGCATTCGGCAGCCTGCCCTCGGAGTCGAGCATCCCGGCCCGGTTGGTGACGCCTACGAGGGTTCCCACCGTGTCGAAGAAGTCAACGAAGAAGAACGAGAACATGACGATCCAGAAATTGGGGTTGGCCAGCCCCGAGAAGTCCATCTTTCCGAAGATGGGCAGAACGGACGGGGGCATGGAAACCACTCCCTCGGGCATTTTCGCCACGCCGAGGGCTACGGCGAGCGCCGTTACGGCAAGGATGCCCCAGAGGATGGACCCTCTCACCTTCCGGACTTCCAGGGTCACCATGATGAAGAACCCGGCGAAGGCGAGAAGAACCTCCACGGACTTCAGGTTCCCCAGGCCGACGAGAACCGCGTCGTTCTTCACGATGATCCCCGCGCTCTGGAGCCCGATGAAGGCAATGAAGAGGCCGATACCGGTTGAAATGCCTATCTTGAGGGATTTGGGGAAACCGTTCACTATGGTTTCCCTGACCTTTGTCAGGGTGAGCAGGATGAAGAGGACACCCTCGACAAAAATGGCGGCAAGGGCAACCTGCCAGGAAATGCCCATGCCGAGGACCACGCCGAAGGCGAAAAAGGCGTTGAGCCCCATGCCCGGCGCGAGGGCGATGGGGTAGTTGGCCATGAAGGCCATGAGAAAGGTTGCCAGGGCACTCGCCAGGCACGTGGCCGTCATGAGTGCCCCGAAGGGCATCCCCGTGTTCTGGAGAATCCCCGGGTTCACGAAGATGATATAGGCCATGGTCATGAACGTGGTGATCCCCGCCAGCACCTCCGTGCGGACGTCCGTCCCCGCTTCCTTCAGATGGAACCGGTTTTCAAGCAATGAAGCCATTGCAACTCCTCCCCTTCTATTGAAAATGAATTCATTCCGTAAAAAGTGACTGAATGCCGCCCCTGCCCAGGTCCACGTACCCCTGGTCGGTGAGCTTGAGTTCGGGGATCACCGACAGGGAGAGAAAGCTCATGGCCATGAAGGGATGATCCACGGCGGTCCCCAGGGAGAGTGCGGCCTTTTCGGCAGATTCCAGGCCAGAGATGACCTGCTCCGCACCTGCGGGGTTCATGAGACCTCCCACTGGAAGTCCCAGGGATGCCAGGACCTCGCTTCCCCGTACCGCCACGATGCCTCCACCTTCGGAGATCAGAAATTCAAAAGCCCTCCTCATGGAAGGAATGTCCGCACCGGCGACCACAAAGTTGTGGGCGTCGTGGGCCACGGAGGAGCCAATGGCCCCTTCCTTCAGTCCCAGGCCGTGGACGAAGCCTACGGCGAGGCGTCCCGTTCCGCGGTTTTTCTCCAGGACGGCGAGCCAGCAGATATCCCGTGAGGAGTCGGCAACAGCCAGGCCGTCGGAGACTGAAGGCTCCAGCACCAGGTGGTCCGTCACCACCTGGCCGGGACGGAGCCCTACCACCCGGATCCTGGCCCCCCGGGGAACGAAAATTTCGAAAGCCTTTTGTTCGGGAACGGAGACGCTGTTCCTTGCGGAAACCGGGGCCTTCGCCCGGGGGAGGGAACCGCCCAGGAGTCTTCCATCCCTGGCCACAAGCCGTCCCCGCTTCCATACCCTTTTGACGGAGCAGTTCTCGAGGGAATCCACGGCGGCCATGTCCGCGATCCTGCCCGGCGCGACGGCACCGCGGTCCTTCCATCCGAAGTACTCCGCAGGAGTCAGGGTGATCATCCGCAGGGCCGCCAGGGGCGAAATGCCGCACTTCACCGCGAGGCGCATCTTCTCGTCCATGTGTCCCCGGTCGCGGAGATAGCGGGCGGAGAGGTCGTCGCTCACCATCATGCACCGGCTCGACCTCGCCTCGTTTTCCCGGACCAGGACCGCAAGGTCTTCCAGGTTGTGTTCCGTGGCCCCTTCCCGGATCATGAGCGTCATGCCCCGCCGGAGCTTGTCGAGCCCCTCCTCCTCGGAAAAACTCTCGTGGTCGGAGTCGCACCCGCTGAGGAGATAGGCGCACAGGTTCTTTCCCGTAAGGCCGGGGGCGTGGCCGGACTTTGCCCGTGAACCCGAGGCGTAGAGTTTCGCCCAGAGGGCAGGGTCGCCGCCGATCACTCCCGGATAGTTCATCACTTCCCCCAGGGAATCGCACCATCCCCTGGCGAACATCTCGGCCACCGCCCCGGCGTCGAGCTCCTCGAAGGGGGTCTCGAAGGAGGAGGCAGGAACGCAGGACGGCGCGGTGAAGAAGAGGTCCACAGGGCAGTTCAGGCTCTCTCTCCACATATACTCCACGCCCGCCATGCCGCAGGTGTTGGCGATCTCATGGGGGTCAGGAACCACCGCTGTGGTGCCTCTCACGGCCGCCAGCTCAGAAAAGGCGGCCGGGGTGAGCATGGTGCTCTCGATGTGGCAGTGCCCGTCGATGAATCCGGGGACAAGCACCATCCCTGAGAGGTCTTCTTCTCCGGCGCCCCTGTAGTCCTTTCCGACGCCGGCGATGCGCCCCTCAAAAACGGCCACATCGGCCTCCTCGTACTCCAGGGTGAAGACATTTGCTACCCGGGCTCCCCTGAGCACCAGGTCCGCAGGCCGGTCACCCCTGGCCACCGCGAGATATTCCGAAACATTCACCGGTTCATCCCCCCGTTCTTTTCCATGATGAAGTGTAGCGGAAAGGTTTTCGGAGCGCAATACCGGAAGAGGGGGCCCCGAAGGGCCCCCTGGAGGCGCGGCATTCGCTAGTCCGGCCGGACTTCCCGTGAGGCAGGCAGGGCCATTCTGTTCAGCCTGTCCAGGAGAAGCCGCCCCGGGACATGGTCGGGAAGGTCCGCTCCAAGGTCGAGGGTGGAGACGACACATTGTCCCACCACGAACCGGCCTTCCTTTCCCTTCCGCTCGGTGCGGACTCCCCACATATTGTGCAGGACAAGGGGCTCTCCCCTGGAGGTGCCGATGTAGAGCATGACGTGCCCCGGCATTCCCAGGAGCGTCAGGAACGGAACGCCCTTTCCGGCGATGATCGCCTTCTTTTCATCTGGAGAAAGGTCGCCGAGGGGCACAACTTCCCCCGTTCCGGCCTGGGCCGCGGAGTTGCGGGGAAGCCATATGCCGAAGGGCAGCAGCAGGTCCCTGGTCATGGCGCTGCAGTCCCGGTTGCC
>LSQX01357195.1_pt2 | contig 11397 bp, 13 predicted proteins | sample 654561 | NCBI WGS metagenome assembly LSQX01 (sample SAMN04489861, study PRJNA283612) | anaerobic digester metagenome | isolation source: 4 biogas reactors fed with cattle manure at either 37C or 55C with and... | place: Denmark: Kongens Lyngby | collected 2014 | reverse complement strand
CATAAATTTAATTTAAGTGGAGCCCGTATTATGAGTGATAAAATTAAGGTTGGGATCGTAGGTCTTAGTATGGGAAGGCATCATTTGGAGCGGATGTTGCTCGATTCACGAGTTAACGTTTCTGCTCTTTGCGATACTGACGAGTTGCGTTTGAAAAACACGGCTGAGAAATACGGTATAAAGTCGGGTTACACCGATTTTGCAGGGATGCTACGTAGCGAATCTCTTGATGCCGTAGTAATAGCAGTTCCGAACAAATTCCATGCACCATATACCTTGGCTGCACTGGATGCCGGATTGCATGAGTTTTGTGAAAAACCCATGGCGATGAACACGAGAGAAGCGGAAAAAATGCAGGCAAAAGCCGAAGAGAAGAAGCGTAATCTTATGATTAATTTTTCCTTCCGCTTCATGGATATGAGCTATGTGCTTAAACAGCAGGTCGATGCCGGTGTGGTCGGCGATATTTATTTTGGCAGAAGCGTGTGGCACCGTCGCAGGGGAATACCGGGTTTTGGTGGTTGGTTCGGTATAAAGTCGTTGTCCGGTGGCGGACCTTTGATAGATTTGGGAGTGCACCGGTTGGACCTAGCGCTTTGGCTTATGGGTTATCCGGAGCCGGAGTCGGTTAGTGGCTCAACATATAATACTATTGCGAAAGCAGCTGCAAAATCTGCGAAGAAACAGTTTGACGTAGAAGATTTAGCCTGCGGTTTTATTAAATTTACCAACGGTGCCACTCTTATTCTTGAAGCGAGCTGGGCAGGTAATATTAAGGAAAATGACCTGATCATCACTAGGTTGTTAGGGACCAAGGGCGGGATTCTCCAGAAGAACATAAACGGCGGTGGTGCGTTTGAGGCTGAGGTGTTTACCGAGGAGGGTGGAAATCTTTTCACCAAAAAGCTGGATAAGGCTGTTGTTAGTGCGCCAACATCTCAACGTGAGTTTATTGACAGTATCGTTGAAAAGCGGGAACCAATGGCTACTGCCGGTCAGGGAGTGAAGGTGATGAAAATTCTTGATGGCATTTATAAAAGTGCCTTAACGGGTCGTGAAGTAAGGTTTAGGAAAAAATGAACAAGAGAATGTGCTCTATATTTTTTGTTTTCTTTTTGACTCTCACATTTGGGTTTAATGCAAAAGCGAAGTCAATACCGGTAGATGGTTATGCGGCTGTTGTTAACGGAACCGTTATAACCAAGGGTCAGGTTTGGCTGGTTATTGCACCGGTAGAAGCCCAGTTACGACAGGTCTATTCAGGTGCTGCGTTAAACGAACAACTAGACCTTGCATACGAAAAGACTCTTGATTCGCTTATAGAAAGACAGTTGGTTATTGATGAATTTAACAGGCTTGGCCTTGCAGTGCCGGATAATCTTATTGATGCACAAATAGACGAGCAGATCTATAACGATTTCAAGAAAGACCGATTTGCATTTATGAACGAATTGAAAGAGGCAGGCATAACAATTGCCGCGTGGCGCGAAGAAATAAGAGCACAGATCATAATGTCTATAATGCGTAAACGTCAGGTGACATCAAAAGTTTTGGTTTCGCCGGGGCAGGTTCGTGAGGCTTACGAGAAAAATTCTGAAAAATACGTCATCCCGGCCGAGGTGGAGTTAAGGATGATTTCTTTTGATTTAGGCCAGGATTAAGAGCAGAAAGCGATACAGAAAAAAATGGCGAATACTGTTCGCGAAAGACTCATGAAAGGTGAGGATTTCGGGAAGTTGGCTAGAGAAGTATCGGTAGGGGCAAGAGCTGATGATGGCGGATATTTCGGGTGGATTGTGCCGAATAGCAGAAGGGCAGAACTAGCGGAAGTCTTGGAAAAACTGGCACCGGGCGAGATATCCGAGGTTATTGAAGCGGGAAATCATCTGTATCTATTGACCATTGAGGCGAGAAAGAGCGAGCGAACAGTTCCTTTCGAGCAGGTTGAATCGACAATTATGGCAGAATTGCGCAATGCCGAAGCCCAGCGTATCAGGGACGAATGGGTGAGTCGTTTGAAAAGTGGGGCTTTTATCAGGAAATATAACTGAGGATAATTTATGCTCATCGGCATAACACTTGGCGATACGGGCGGTATTGGACCGGAGGTAACGTTTAAAGCTGTTTACGGGATTGAATGGGGGCTTGACCAGAAGTTTTTAATTATCGGTTCCAAAAACGCTGCTACCGAACAGGCACGTTTATTAAACATGCCCGTGCCACCGGAGTGGTCCCCGGCTATGGGAGAACCTACTGAGCAGGTATCACTGTGGGACGTAAAAGTGCCCGGAATATCTGCGGAACTTTGTCCCGGTAAAATGCTTGCAGAATCCGGCATCGCAGCTGTTGAATGGATAAGAACTGGCGTTTCTGCATGTTTGGATGGCACACTCGACGCGATTGTTACTTCGCCGATCTGTAAAAAAACATTTATGGAACCTGCCGGCGGTTGCCCGGGGCATACAGAATTTATAGCTGAACTTGCTGGGGTTAAACGACCAACAATGATGTTGATGGGTGGCGGGCTACGGGTTTTTCTGGTGACCACTCATCTCCCGTTGCGGGAAGTGCCCGCAGCAATTACCGTTGATGCAGTTATAGAGACCTGCACGACAGCAGCACTGGCCCTGGAATGGCTGGGTTGTAAAGGACGTTTAGCACTATGTGCACTTAATCCGCACGGTGGCGAAAACGGAGCATTGGGCAAAGAAGAAATAACGGTGTTGAAACCGGCTATAGCACAACTTGAAAGGATGGGGTTTGTAGTGGATGGACCTATCCCGGCTGATGTTGTTTTTTATCATGCACTCAAAGGTAAATACGATGGTGTAGTAGCCATGTATCACGATCAGGGGCTGGGTCCCTTGAAAACCGTGGGATTTGACACAGGAGTTAACTTGACGCTGGGTTTGCCTTTGGTAAGATCTTCGCCTGACCACGGGACCGCTTTTGATATAGCAGGAAAAGGAGTAGCGTGCCCTGCAAGTATGGTTTCGGCAATTGAGTGTGCTGCATTTTTAAGTAAACGTACAAACCCATGGCGGCCCGGAGATTTTAATGAACAACCGGATAAAACATGACAAGTGATCAAGCAACTGAACTTTTAGCGAAGGTTTTGGGAACTAAAAACTCCTATGAGTCGTCGATGGAAATCCTGGCAAAGTTAATTGATGCCCGGGAACCGTGTATAGGTTATCACAGTTTTTGTGTTAAAGAGTTGAGTCTGATTTTGGGCAAAGCCATGGGACTTGGCGACGAAGATTTGACAATACTTGCACAAGGTAGCCTATTGCATGATATAGGAAAATTGTCTTTGCCGGAATCCATTTTGTTGAAGCGAGGAAAGCTGAACTGCGAAGAAAGAAAGCTCATGCAGACGCATGCTCAGGAGGGATGGGAAATACTTAAATCTAATCCGCAGCTTAGACGTGCCTCAGAGATAGCTTACTCACATCACGAAAAATATGATGGAACCGGTTACCCGCACGGTTTGAAGGGCGACGACATACCGCTAAACTCCAGAATATTTGCGGTGATAGATGCTTATGACGCTATGAGAGCGGATAGGATATATCAGCCGGCAATATCTGCCGAAGAGGCTGTAGAAGAAATTAAGCGATGTAGTGGAACACATTTCGACCCTTACGTTGTGGAGGTATTTCTCACTGTTCAACCGGAAATAGAAAAAATCGGGGAGAAATGTTGGCAACGTAAAAAAGTGTCGGACCCATGTTAAATTAGCCGATATGCAGTAAAGTTCATAGCCGAACTTTCTCTTTAACTTGCTTTTCTCCGGTTACTTTGTAAAAGTAGCACTAGCGACAGATGGCATTTTGAGGTGATGTCAAAATGTTGCATTCTCGCACCCTAAATAAAACCACTTATAATGGGGGTTAATATGAGCGATAAAAAAACTTCAAAAAACAAAAATGAGGAATCGACCGATACGCAGGAAATAAAGGTCGAGCCTGAAAACGAACCTGTAAATGGTGCGGGACAACCTGTTGATGCTGAGGAAAAAAACACTATTAAAGATTTTACGGACAAAGTTGAAAGTTCCGCAAGTTTTACAAAACAAAAAATTGTTGAAGGTGCAAGTTATCTAAAAGAACAAATAAATAAAGCTGACTGTACTACGAAAGCTAAAAACTGGTTTCGGACATGGTTAGAGCACATTAAGACAAATTTTGTGACGCCCGACAAAGAGTTAAAAGGATTGAACCGTTATTTATCAAGTCTCGCGAATTTGTGGAATAGTGGCTGGACAGGTCAGATAACGATCATAGTTATCATTTTAATAGTTTTTTGGATATTTTCATCTTTATTTTAAGGTTTTGACCAAGAATGCAGACCGGTCGTACAGCCGTTTTTATAAGATTCGAGTGTCTGTTCACTGAGGGGATAAAAGACCTGTCCGATACCGAAAAGGCACGGTTCAGGCAGTTTGTTCGACCCTACCTAATTAGGCTCCAAGAAAAGCATTCCTTGTTTATCCTTACTAGTGACAAGGCTTCGCTGTCTGTTACAGCAGACAAAAAGTGGATGTTTAAGAAGTTTTTAGAGGGTGAAGGGATAAAAGTTACCGCCTGGTTAGAGAAATCGGATATAGCGTCTTCCGGTTTCACGGCTACAGTTGCACGCCGTTCGTTCGTTTTGAGCAATGACCCGTTGGATTTAACAGCTTTAAATGCTGATATATTCGGGTTGTATGTACTTGCCGGTTTCGGGGGTGGGGGGGTAACCGATATCTCGTATGACACACCCTTGTTCCATTCTTTCGGCGAAGCCGTGGGTTTTCTGTTTGAATATCCGGATCCGCTTGCTGACATGGAAAAAGCAGTGATAACCGGGGCTGAAGCAATAAAGGCCGGCAAACTTGTAGCGTTCCCCACAGAGACAGTTTACGGATTGGGCGCTAACGCCTTGAACCCTACTGCGGTTGCAAAAATATTTGAAGTAAAACGGCGGCCTTTGAACGACCCGTTAATAGTTCATCTATGTTCACTTGACCGGATCGAGGGTTTGGTCGAGGATTTGCCCGAAGCAGCAGAGAAGCTGTTGGACGCTTTCTCGCCGGGCCCTTTAACCGTTGTTTTGCGTAAGTCCGGAATTGTTCCCGATATTGTGACAGCCAACAACCCTACTGTAGCGATACGGATCCCATCTAACCGTATTGCCCGCAATTTAATACGTGCATCGGGCTTACCAATAGCAGCACCGAGTGCCAACTTATTTGGCAGATCGAGCCCAACCTCAGCCGAACATGTTAAAGCTCAGTTGAGCGGTAAATATGCACTTCTTATAAATGGTGGTGCCTGCCGGGTCGGGGTTGAATCAACCGTTGTTTCATTCGTATCCGGGGCACCGGTTCTTTTGCGACAGGGCGGTATAGAAAAAGAGCGTATTGAAGCGGTTATAGGCTCAGTTTCCGATTGGAAAGCCGGTGGTACTCAGGCTCTAGAGAGTCCGGGCCTTACAGCCAAGCATTATGCGCCGGAAACTCCGCTGATAATTACCGAAAATATACAGGAGTTCAAAGATAGAGAGGATGTTGGAAAACTCTTCTTTCAGCGGCCTGCCGAAGATTATTCGGGCCCTGTTCTGGTATTGAGTGAAGACGGTGATCTTTCAGAGGCTGCATTTAATCTGTACCATTTTATCAGAAAAATTGACGAGCTGAATCTGAAGTTTATCGTTGTTGAACCGGCTCCGGATTATGGGCTTGGCAGGGCAATTAACGACAGGTTGAAGAAAGCAGCTATGACCTAGTGTCTGTCGGGTCTTAAACACAGAGGTTCAATGTGGTAATATTGTTTTTTTCAAAAAAGAACATCTTGCCTTGTATGCGGGGTTTGGTATTGTTTCTTGAGCTATGAAACCCGTCAAAAAATATTTTATTCCGCAAGTAGCAATAGTTTTTTCTATGTGCGTTGCGATGGTGTTATCCGTTATCCTGTTTTCAGGCTGCTCAGGTAACCGTGCTGATTCGTCAGAACGGTTTAAAGCCGGACTACGTGCTCTGGTGGCGGGCGATTGTGAAAAAAGTCTTTTGCTCTTTAACAGAGCCCTTGAGGATAACCCGGATGTAGCGAATATCCCTCAGATCTATAACTTTATTGGCGTGGCACACTGGAAGCTGGGAAATACGGATGAAGCGGTGGAAGCCTTCCTCATCAGTCGGGAGGCAGATTCTGCGTATGCGGCTCCTTTGTATAATTTGGGATATATCAGTTTTATTAACGGCAGGTTTGATGAAGCGATTGCCCGGTTGAACGAGGTGACAATTCTCAGGCCAGATGACGCTGTTTCGCGCGAGTTACTTGCCAGGATTTATGAAACAAACAATAGATTCGATGAAGCCGAACGCGTTTTGCTCGAAGCATTGAAGTATAACCCAGACTCAGCCTCGGTGCTGACCTCGCTCGGGGTCATTGCGCAGCATAAAGGTAATATTGACAGTGCTCTACATTTTATGCTGAGAGCATCAGAGAAAAACAGCTCATACCCCCCGGCTAACTATCACCTAGGTATGTTGTATATGAGGCAGAAAAAAGATTACGTTAACTCGTTAAAGTTTTTCGAACGTTATATTGTAGCCGAACCCGAAGACGAGCAACGGGTTCGGACAACAAAAAATATAATTCAGAGTCTGAAACGTGTAGTCGATACGGGAAACAGATAGAAACCGATAATTTTACTACGTTGTTTATTGAACCTGATTCACCACGATTTCCGGATCAACTGCCTGTCTGAGAGCACGCTCTATTCCTTGTTTGATAGTAACAGTAGCGTGAGGACAACCTCTGCAGGCACCTTTAAGGCGAAGGTTCACTGTTTTCTCTTCTATACTGACAAGCTCAAGATCACCACCATCGGCCTGCAGAAATTTTCTTAATTCTTCGAGTTTAGCTTTGATTTTCTCTTCCATGGTCTTTACCTCATTTAAGTAGTTAGCATTTTTGATTAAGTGTTTCTTTCATATCCAACATTCTGAATGGTATATTTATAACCGGTTTTTACAAACTAAAAATAAACTTGTTGAATTTTATGAGCAATTTATTGTTTAATTTTTTTCTAAAATTAATTTGAACACAACCTGTCAGTATTGGTTAACGTTTTATCAGTAATTGTCCTGCTGTTCCGATTTTTGTCGCTGCATCATCTGAAAGTAGATAAGTCAAATGATGTTGCGAAACTTGGGAAATGGGGAAAATAAAGTAGAGTAACGGTTATGAAGCGAATAAGGAAAAAAATATTTATTTGTTGACTTATCTTTAATATCAGCTTAAATGATTCGCTTTCATCATTCATCAACTGCTCGGCACTAAGCTAAAGGCACTTCTTAGCCGACGGGTATTTAGATAAAAGCTTGCGTAAATTGAGGCTGTAGATTACTCTATCGCTTTCAGATTTTTATGTGCTTTTTACGGACAGGACGGTTATTATGCCGAAAATGAAAACAAAAAAGGCGTTGGTAAAACGCTTTAAGAAGACAGCTACCGGGAAAATTAAAGCCGGTAGACCGTTTCGTGGACACTTGTTGTCGGGTAAAACCGGAAACAGGAAACGGGCTTTAAGGAAGTCCACGGTTATTGCAGATGTAGAACAAAAAAGAATCAAAGATCTTTTCTGAAAACAGTTAATTTAGTTTTCAGTAAAAATTTGGAGGGATCAGACTATGCCAAGGGCGACAAATGCTCCGGCTTCCAGGCGCAGAAGGAAACGATGCCTGCGACAGGCAAGAGGTTTTTATGGTGCGCGTAGTAGGTTGTATCGTAAGGCGACAGAAGCTGTTGATCGTGCTATGGGTTTGGCGTACATCCACAGAAAGCAGAAGAAACACGATTATCGTCAGTTGTGGATTGCACGTATAACGGCAGCTTGTAAGATGAACGAAATCTCTTATAGCCGTTTTATTGAGGGCCTGAACAAAGCAGGGATTACCCTTAATAGAAAGATGCTTTCTGAGATCGCAATTCACGACCCGGCCGCGTTCAGCGAGGTAGTTCAACGAGCGAAGGCTCAAATTGCCTGAAAATTTGCGTAACTGCAAGTTGGCTGATTTTGATGTTTTTTAACATGGAGGCTACCTTTCTTGGTGCCTCCATGTTTCTTCTATGTATTGCTGAAATTCCCGACGAGCACGTTCATATTCGTTTTGGGCATCAAAAAATTCCTTCCTCAATTTGGGATCACCTTTAGCTTTATTCATAGTTTGCCTGGCGTTCTGCATTACCCGCTGGGCTGTATCCATACGGTTCCGTAAGCGGGCTATATGACTTTCTCTGCTTTCCTCCGGCATTTCTGCTGTCGCCAGACGTGCCAATGATTCTTCCGTGGAACATTGATAGATCAACGTATTATCATCCCCAAAAACACTCACGATCACGCCGTAATAACGCTTGCCCGCACGATGCGTAGCACTATGTCCATAATTGCTTCTGAACTGGAGCTGGCGCTTGTATGTACTTGTCTCCGGCAAGTCAATATAGGTTGGCTGACCCTCGATACGCGATAATTTTATGTGCTGAACGTCAAATTGCTCCGGTGTAATTTTTTTGATCTGTCCGGCAGAGATGTCACGGGCGAAATACTGAATGACCACCATTGGTGATTGAATGATTTCTTGCAAGTTTCGTGTTTTAAGAGCTAGCCGAATACAATGCGTTGTGCTACCGCCGGTGGTTACGGTAGATGTGTTGTAAAACTGTGATTTAGAGGTTTCTTCCTCGGAACTTGAGTCTCGAAACAAATCGCATAAAATAGATGTTAGCCTTCGTCCATGTTCCGTGAGTTTAACGCTTTGACGTTTAAACCGGTCCCCGAGTAGATCTGCCGGAACTTCTCCACCCGAATAAATTATGAAACTTTCGTCGGTATCCTGAACAGATTCGCTTTGTTGCTCGGATGCGGAGTCAGGTTGCTGTTGAGTGCCGGCAAAAGGGTCGTATGAGTCGGAAGAAATCAGATCAATCTCTTTTTTTACCTCAAGTGCTATCTGCATTTTCCTTTCATTAATCAAAGAAGTTTGAAGAGATTCCAGGTGTGCCAGATACTTGTCTTTAAGTGTTCGGTATTTCTCTTCCTTTGCCAGGCTAAGCTCAAACAGCTTGCTTATACAGGAGGTTTGAAGGTTCTTTAAACTTTCCGGCGATTGCACCAGAGCGGTCTCCGGTATATCAGAAGAATTTTCAAATCTGTCCAACTCTTTTTTTACCGCTGCCCAGCCATCCAAATCAGATATGTTTTCTTTTTTCACCAGAAGCTGGGCTAGGGTATCGCTATAGTATTTGCGGATTGCCTGATCTTCTGTTTTATATTCTGTCTGAATCTTTGAGAGGTTCGTTCGGTATATCTTTTGAGCGGAGGCGAGCCGTTCACCTGCAAGAGAGAGGGTGCAACACGTTGTCATTATAACAAATACTCGCAGAATTTGTTTCACAATAATTCCCCTAATTATATGCTTAGTGAAGACTTACTGTTATGATGACTTAATAATAACGGAATGCAAGATGTTTTTCCAGGAGTGCTTGGTTTAATATCGCGTATATTTGTGAATAATCTCATGAAGCTCCGATAAAAGATGGATAGACTTTGATTATTGGATTTATGGAGTAATATAAGGTCCCCTTTAACTACTTGCTCCATATGAGTCTGATATTTCTTGTTATGTTGGGTCATGGATTCCAAATCGCAATCGCAATTGAAATCGGAATTGAAGTCTATGGGACTTGGGCACGAAAAGCCCGATGAGCCTACCGTCTCTATCTCGGCTACGTCGCCCGGGTTTACGGGAAAGCCACAACTTCGGCAGTCGCTGAGCCTTCACGTTATTCCTTTGATAAAGCTATAATCTGACGGACCGGTCATACTACAGATAAGTTATGCAAATTTTAATATGGCAGTTTTCAAATTTATGATTTATCATCATTTACATATGTTTAAAACGAAACCGCTGAAAGCACGCTTTAATGAAAACAGTATTAGTTGTAATTGTCCTCCTTTTTTGCCATTTGTCCCAGGATGCCCGGAGCAACCCGACACAGTCAAATATATCAGACAAAGTATATGTAGTCACGCACGGCATTGAATTCAAGCTGGAAGCCAAGCTCGTTACCGGCAGAAAAGGGCTCCCTTTCGGGATAATGGCAGAAGTGAGCAATTTGAGTAAAGACAAATACCTCTACATGCCGGTAGCTACCGGGGCGATTGAACTTTTCCATGTGGTTCTGATTGATGAACAGGGACTTCCTGTGTCGCCGTACCCTTCTTTGAACCATACACAGGACAAAAAAAGCCAACAAAAATATGTTCGGATAGCTCCGAATTCTACGAGGGTATTTCGCATTTCGCTTCCGGATAAAATGCGGTCTGATCCTACCGGACTTACCAACGACAAACTTGTCCCGTTACCAGCCGGTACTTATAGGCTTATATTGTGGTTCAGAGGCGTATACTTCATCGGTGAGATGGAGGAGAAAATTGTGGACCGGCAGGAAATTTTACAGATGTTCAAGCTTTCTCTCGATCTTGGTTGGGCGGGAATAGTCCCGGAATATGTCGGCGATTAATTTAGCGTTCTGCCATTTTTACCAGCCACACACAGCCTTCATAAAAAAGTAGCAACGGAATTGCCATGATAATCATGGAAAACACGTCAGGCGGGGTCAAAATCATCGACATAATTAATATCAGAACAATAGCATGCCTTCTCTTGCTTCGTAGAAAATCGGACGACAATACGCCGAGATATCCGAGAACAAGAAGTAGGGCAGGCAGTTGGAATGCCAGACCAAAGCCTATTAACATATGTGTTGTAAAGGCGATGTAACTGGTGATTGTCCAGAACATGTTGATCCCGAGCCAGGCATGTACCTTGAACATAAAGTTAAGGGCTACGGGCAGTGTCATGTAATAACACATCAATACACCGGCAACAAACAGGAAGAACGCAGGGATGGAAACAAGAGAAATCACTCTACGTTCTGCCCGTTTAAGGCCGGGCAGAATGAATTGAAAAATAAAAATAATAAGGAATGGAGACGCAAGTATCAGAGCACTCCAAAAGGCTATTTGGACCGCTACTGTAAATGCACCGGAGACATCCAGCGACTGCAAAAAACGTTCCGGTTGATCCGTAATAGCCTTAAGCGGAAGCATCAGAATTTTGAGGATCTTAGGCGTAAAGGGAAAAGTTGTAGCAAAACTTATACCCAAAACCAAAGCACAACGGATAATTGTGTTTCTTAAATCTTCCAGATGGTCAAGAAAAGGTTTTGGCTTATCTTCCTCAGCTGATATTCCTCGAAACTTCGGCATCTGCCGTATCCCCATTCGTTGTCACAGGGGTGTTACGCTTTTTTTGCGTAAACTTTGCGTGTCTTTTCAGGAGTCGTC
>LSQX01189619.1_pt1 | contig 11398 bp, 8 predicted proteins | sample 654561 | NCBI WGS metagenome assembly LSQX01 (sample SAMN04489861, study PRJNA283612) | anaerobic digester metagenome | isolation source: 4 biogas reactors fed with cattle manure at either 37C or 55C with and... | place: Denmark: Kongens Lyngby | collected 2014 | reverse complement strand
TTTAGAAATCTTTACTTTGAAAGAAAAGATTTTCCTTGTTTTACTGTAATTTATGAAATTATTAATTTACACAGATCCATTTTTCACACAAATTCATTTATTATTATTATTTTTGCTAAAAGAGAATAATTAAGTGATATTGAAATTCTTTTATTTATTTATTCTAATTGCAAAAATATAATTGAATTTTGACTTATATTGCTTTTTTCTAAATTAAAATTTTGAAAAGCGTAGATGAAAAAGCTGTTATTCATAATAATTCCTTTAATAATTCCTTTGCTAATAAGCGCTTGCGGACTTTTTGAAACAAGGATGCCTGAGGAGCCTGAAAGCGGAGACATCTCTTTTATACCACCAAGCACGGCAAGCATAGTTATATCAAATTTTGTAAACGCCTTCAATTCCAAAAATACTGAAAACTATACTGCCTGCTTTGCCGATACAACATTAGGAGACCATCGCTCTTTTCAATTCCTTCCATCGAGCGAGGCGGAGGCAAGGTATTCTGGCTTCTTTACAAATTGGACAGTGGAGGACGAAAGGAAGTATTTTTTCTCAATGACTACGAAAATCGAAATAGATATAAATCCAGAAATAACTTTGAGTAATTCCCGTTTTGATGTGATGACACCCGATTCTGCGGTTTTCGTTTCAAGTTATTATTTAAAAACTAACCATAACCTAAAAAACGCGCCCATCGAATTTCAGGGCTATATGCAGCTTGCTATATTGCCAAAATCGAATGGGCTTTGGGCTATTCAAAGGTGGGAGGATATAAGCAGCGGCAAGGATTCTATAAAATCCTCTTTCAGCACTTTGAAAGCGATATTTTTAAATTAGAAAATGCTAAACCTACCTTAAAACAGCCTGTGGACAAGATATATTAAATGGAAGCAAATAGCGGCTGTGAGAGCAGAAAATGGAATTGTTACAATCCAGGCTATCACAATTCGAGAAGCGGTTTTCCATTTAATTCCAGCTAAATTTGATGTGCTTCCTACACCAATTATTGAGCCAGAAATAGTGTGAGTAGTGGAAATAGGAATTCCAAGATGAGTAGCGAGAAATATTGTGAAAGCGCCAGCTGTTTCGGCACAAAATCCATGAACGGGCTTAAGTTTAGCAAGTTTCATTCCGATTGTTTCAACAATTCGCCAGCCGCCCAAGGCAACACCAAGTGCTAAAGCTAAATGGCAAGAAAGCATTATCCACAATGTATCCCAAGAATGAATAGAGAGTTGCTTTCCCGGTTCAAATAAACCAGCTGCTATGAGCAAAGCAACGATAATACCCATAGTTTTTTGTGCGTCATTTCCTCCATGCCCGATTGAATAAAGAGCAGCAGAGACTAACTGCCCTTTTCTGAACAGTTGGTCGACTTTCGCAGGTCTCCATTTTCTAAAAATCCAATAAACTGCTATCATAATAATCAAGCCAAGCACTGCTCCAATCATCGGGGCAAGCGGGATAAAAGCCATAGTTTCACCAACGATACCCCAGCGGATAATGTGTATACCCTTGTAAGCAATTCCAGCGCCAGCAAAGCCGCCAATTAAAGCGTGAGAAGAGCTGACCGGCAAGCCCCAATACCAGGTGAGTAGATCCCAAATTATTGCCCCAAGAAGTCCGGCAAGAACTACGTAAACAAAGGCTGGGTCGGAAGGGTTAATTATAACAATTTGGGATATGGCATTAGCTACTTTGGGAGCAAATATGAAAATAGCAGTGAAGTTGAACGCAGCAGCCCAAAGCACTGCAAAGCGAGGGGATAATACCCGAGTTGAAACGATAGTAGCAATAGCGTTGGCAGAATCGTGAAATCCATTAATTACGTCAAAGATTAGTGCTACAGCTACTGTGACAATAACGATAATAGTTACTTCATTCATAAATTTATTTAATTAAGCGTTATCAATCAAAACTTTTTCAATGACGTTAGCAATAGATTCGCATCTATCCACTGCTTTTTCAAAACGTTCAAAAATCTCTTTCCATTTGATAATATTTATTGCATCGCTTTCTTTAAACAAACGAGATATTGCTTTGTGAAAAATCTTGTCGCCTTCTTCTTCTAAATCTCTGACTTTTTCGCACTGGTCTTTTATAGTTTCTTTGTTACGTTTAATGTCCCTCAAACCAGTAATGGACAAAGTTAGCAAGTCTATGCACTTACTTAATACCTCAGACATTTCAATAGTTTCGCTCCGCACATCTTTTATTTCGTAAAGATTCATTCTCATAACAGCGCTGTCCATGAAATCTGTTAAATCGTCTAATCTTTTGATTAAAAGGAAAATATCTGCTCTTTCTATTGGGGTTATGAAAGAATGGTGCAGCTTTTCAGTGCAGTCGCGGGTTACATCGTCAGCTTCATTTTCTAATGAATGAACAATTTTTGAGCATTCGGCAACATCAATTTTTTCATTCGCAAGCAGGATAATCTTTTCAGAAATTTGCTTTGTTAATCCGATATGACGTTCAAAGAACTGGAAAAACTCGTATTCTTTGGGCAGAAAACTTTTCAGCATACTTTCTTCCTTTTTTCTTTTTAAATAATACAAATTTAAGAAATGTAGTTGATAGGAGATTTTTTTATTTTTTTATTTTTATGTGGATATTTTTTTACACTATAAAATTTTTTCGCAAAAAAACAATTTTTCTAAACAAAAAATTCCACTAAACTATTAATTTTATTGATAAATCATAAAATATTCATTTTAATTTAAAATAAATTGCTTATTCTTGATAGATTATCTATTAATATGTGTTATTAGTATATATAAATAAAAACACAAGATTTTTTAAATAAATGTTTATAAAGGAGTTTGTAATGAAAATATTCAAAGGATTAATTCTTTGCTTTCTAATAGCATTGTTATTGATAACTTTGCAAAACAGTGCCTTTTCGCAAGAGCCGCAATTAGTATTTCCAGCTTACCAAGAAGATTGTATAAATAAGCAATTAGACTTTGTTTGGACATCTCAGCCGGGCGCTCTTTCATATACAATTCAGGTTTCTTTAACCCAGGATTTTAGTGCACTTGTCTTGGATATGCCAAACCTTTCGGACACAGTGCAAAACGCCGTTCTTCCGCACTATAACAGCACATATTTTTGGAAAGTAAGTGCCGTTTACCCAAGCTCAAGTGCAAGCTCAAGCGTTTTTTCTTTTACTGTAAAGCATCAAGAGCCAACTCTGTTGCATCCAGCTGACGGCTTAAGCGCGCAGCCCTTAGACTTCAAACTAATATGGACAAAGCAAATCGCTCCCGATTATTACAATTTGCAAATAGCGGCTGATGAGAATTTTACCACGCTTTTTGAAGACATTACTCTTCCAGATACTGCTTATAATGCGGATCCCTTGCTAACTGCCTTTAATCAAGATTATTATTGGAGAGTGCGGGGTCATTACGGAACTTGCCCAAGTAACTGGTCTGAGATAAGGAGCTTTAAAACGGTATTTGATGAGCCTGTCTTGCTTTCTCCAAGCGTTTTAGAGGATTGCGTTCCTTTGATCTCCACATTCTCATGGACTGCAGTCCTTGGGGCGGTGGGCTATAGAATTCAGATATCGGACACTGTTTCTTTTACAAGGATTGAAGTAGAAGACACGAGCAATACAACGAAAAAACAGCTTACGCTTCCTCAATCGTTTAAAACATATTTCTGGCGAGTCCGCGCCGATGACAACTCAAATTATGGTCTATGGTCATCGGCTCGCCAATTTAAAACTACAATTTCAACTCCCATGCTTACTGACCCGGCTAATTTTAGCCCATCTTTAAAAAGAAATGAACAAGTTTTACTTGAATGGAACTTTGAAAAGCCGGACGCAAGTCCAGCGATTTACCATTTGCAAATAGCAAACTCAAATGATTTTGCGCCTCCAAGCATTTTTGTAGACGAAACTAATCTTGACACAACTAATTATAGCTTTATTCCGACAGATTACTCCAAAACATATTATTGGCGGGTGATGGCAAACCATCTTGGCTGCTTCAGCGCTTGGTCTGCTGAGTGGAGCTTTAAAACTGAGTTCGAAGAACCAAATCTGATAAATCCACCAGATAATCAAACTTGTTCCCCACTTGAGGCTACTTTTGAATGGACTCCCAGCGGAGATGCAAAAAAATATCGCCTGCAAATTGCAAATGGCCCTGATATTGATAATTCTATTATTTATGATAACCCCGATATAAGCGCAACTAATTATTTAGTAGTTCTTCCAGATGGAATGACTGATTATTATTGGCGAGTGCGAGCTGAGGATTCTTCAAGCACCGGGCTTTGGTCAAGTAGAAGAAAGCTCACTACTACAATGAAATCTCCAGAGCTAACATCTCCTTTAAATCATACTGGCGGCTTGATTAAAGATTCTATTGTGCCTTTAAATTGGAATGCCTCCGACCCAAGTTCCTTGCAGCCTCAGACATATACTTTACAAGTGGCAAGAGAAGATACTAATTTTTCGGCTGCAAGCTTAGTTGTTGATCAAACAAATATTTATTCTTTAACATATAACTTTGTTCCGCTCGATTATTCAGTAAATTATTATTGGCGAGTGCGAACTAACTATGGAGCTTGCGAAAGCGCCTGGTCTCAATATTGGCATTTGAAAAGCGAATATTATGAGCCGATGCTTATAAGTCCAGCTGATAATGAAGAGTGCGTTTCGCATTCACCAGTTTTTAAATGGACAGCAATTCCTAATGCTTATGCTTACAGGATCCAAGTGTCTGATAGCGTTTCTTTCGGAAACCTTATTAAAGATCTTGCTGATATCCGGGCAGACTCAGCAATGCTTGAGCTGCCGCAAGGGCTTACCTGGTATTATTGGAGAGTGCGGGCTGAGGATTCCACTAGCATTGGTATATGGTCTGGTTACAAGAAGTTCAAAACAACTGTTGATAAACCGGTTTTAGTTTCTCCATTGGACAACGCTAATTCTATGCCTTTATCAAATGAATTGAAGTGGAGAGTTCTAAGCCCAGCCGATTCGTTCTTAGTTCAAGTTACAATGAAAAATGATTTCCATCCAGATTCTTTGCTGTTTGAGTTAGTTGTTTCAGATCCGACGAATAATTTTATGTCTGTTGTTGCAAATACGACATTGCACAACACGCGCTATTGGTGGAGAGTGAAAATACTAAGCGATATTGATGAATGCGGAAGCCAATGGTCCGAAACTTGGAGTTTCAGAACTTTGTATACTAAACCAATTTTGCTTGCGCCGGCAAACCTATCATCTTGCTTGCCTATAACAAGCGAGTATTTATGGAACAGTATTCCAAACGTAACGAAATATCGCTTCCAAATTTCAGATCAAGCAAACTTTTCGAGTATATTGGTCAATATTGGAGATATCAGCGATACTTCTATTGTCGCAAGAGCTCCTCTTGGATTTACAAAGCTCTATTGGCGAGTCCGCGCTGATGATGAAGAAAATGCTGGCGCTTGGTCTGATATCAGGAGCTATACCTCAGCTGTAATGGATCCAACAGCAATATTCCCAGAAGATGGGCAAGCAAATCTACCTTTAAACTTTGTTTTGCAATGGAAAGACGAAGCTCCTCAAGCTGTGTATCATTTGCAGCTTTCTAAATATGAGGATTTTCACGAATTAATGATAGACCTTGAAAACCTTCGCAATAGCTATTACGAAATTAGCTTGCCAGAATATCACCGCAATTATTATTGGAGGGTTCTCGCAAAAATTAGTTCCTGCTCAAGCATTTGGTCAGATGTATGGACTTTCAACACATCGCTTGCGCCTCCTTATTTGATATATCCGGATGATGAGGCAGAAAGTATTCCTCTCACAGTGATTTTTAGGTGGGAGTTAAAAGAGCCAGCTGATTCTTATTCCTTTAATCTTTCTACAGATTCGACTTTCTCTAGTTCCTCGATTGTGCTTGCTCTTACCGGGCTTATTGAGCCGCAATGCGCTGCGATTAATCTTATCCCGGACACAGTTTATTACTGGCGAGTAAATGCAACAAGCTCGCTTGGAACAAGTGTTTGGTCTGAGGTATACTCATTCCGCACCGCAGTTTTAGGTCCAGATGTTCCATATCTACATTTGCCCGAAAATGGCACTGAAAAAACTGATACTGAGCTTAGCCTGCAATGGTTAGCAGCTCCAAGAGCAACAAGTTATGATTTGCAGGTTTCTTTAAACGCTTCTTTCACTGAAAAAGTAGTTGACGAAACAGGATTAACTGAACTTATTTATCCTTTGAATGATTTAAGATATGATCAAACCTATTTTTGGCGAGTCCGTGCTGCAAATGATAGCGGAAAAACTAAGTGGTCTTATGTCTGGTTCTTTACAACTATTCAATTAGCTCCAGACGCAAAACCATTGCTTTGGACACCGGACAATAGCGTAGACAATGCAGCTATTAGCTTGATTTTCTCCTGGTATCCGGTTAATCGAGCAGTTGGTTACCAGCTTCAAATTGCTGGGCAAATGGATTTTGAAGAAAACGATATAATTGTCGATATTGAGCCGATTTACGCCACATCGCGGATTGTTGCCGGTTTTGAATATGATAAAAAATATTTTTGGCGAGTAAGGGCATTCAACAGCGGCGGCTATGGGCCTTGGGCAGATCTGTATAATTTCACTACTATCCCCGATCCAGCATCGGTGGACGAAGAATTTGTTAGAAGTTTAAATATTTCAGTTGTTCCAAACCCAATTTTTGAAACTGCTACCCTTACTTTTAATATGGAAAGAAGTGGCTTTGCTAATGTTAAATTGGTCAATATTTTGGGACAAGTCGAGCAAATTATTTCTAATAAGGAACTTGCTGAGGGTGAAAATCGATTTGTTATTGTTGCAAGGTCGCTTCAATCTGGCAATTACTTCATTTCTATAGAAACAGCTGGAAGAATAATATTTTATCCAGTCATTTTGAATAGATAAGCAAGCAAGTGCTATAAAAAATAAAATGCAATTAAGTCATAAAAGAGTGTCATTTTGACACTCTTTTTTTATTGGTAATGCCATAATGTCCTTTTTTAAGCAATATTTACAAGATAATCAGTTTGGCACGATTTTCCTATATCTATGTTTAAGTTGTTAAAAATTTGTTAAATAAAAGCAAAAATAGAAAGGAGTCTTAAAATGACATTATTAAGATTTAACCCCGCAAGAGGAATTGAAAGCATAAGCCGCAGAATGGGCGAGTTTATGAACGAACTCGATAAAGGAATCAGCTTCGAGATGGGTGGTTTTACACCAAGAGCCGACATTACAGAAGACGAAGTGAATATTTTCTTCCATCTCGAAATGCCCGGAATGTGCAAAGAATGCGTGAAAATTTCTGTAAACGAAGATAGAATTCTCAGCATCAAAGGCGAAAAGAAACGCAAGGAACAAAGTGAAGAGAAAAACTGCATACGCAGCGAAAGAGTGTTTGGAGAATTTAGCCGTTCATTCGTTTTACCGGAAAATTCAGACTTTGAGAAAATCAATGCGAAATTTGAAAACGGAGTTCTTGAATTAACTATTCCAAAGAAAGAGCCGGAAAAGCCAAAAGAAATAAGCATTGATATTGCATAATTAAGCTGACTGGGGGACGGTCGAGCCGTTCCCCAAAGTTTTTAAACTATTATAAAAATCTGTGCTATTCTGAAGGCAGCCGAAAGCGGCTTCTACCAAAATAGCATAAATAATTGTAAAATAAATTTAAAAAAGGAGTAAAATATGACTTTTATTCATTTCAATCCAGTAAGAGAGTTTGAAAATATAACAAAAGAATTTAATCAAATTCTAAGAAATATCTCAGCACCCGAGAATAAGCCCCGCATTAGCTTTCAAAAGTTTAATCCAAGGGTAGACATTCTTGAAGATGAAGCAAACGTATATTTTGAAATAGAGTTAGCTGGTGTCCCCAAAGACAAAGCAGCGATAACAGTCAATGAAGAAAACATAATCACAATAAAAGGCTCAAAGGAATTCGAGAGGAAAGATGAAGTGAAAACTTGTTGCAAGAATGAAAGAGCTTATGGCGATTTCTCCCGCTCTTTCCAATTGCCCGACAATACGGATAATTCCAAAATTGAAGCAAAGTATGAAAATGGCGTTCTATTTTTGACAATTCCAAAACGCGAGCAAGTTAAGCCAAAAGAACAAACAATCACTATAAATTAAGAAAGAGGTAAAAATGGGAAAAATTATTGGTATTGACCTTGGAACAACAAATTCAGTAGTTTCTGTGATGGAGGGCGCCACCCCCACTGTAATTGCCAGCAGTGAGGGGGCGCGCACAATTCCCTCAATGGTTGCTTTTACAAAAAATGACGAAAGAATAGTCGGTGAAGCTGCCAAAAGACAAGCAGTTACAAACCCAAGCAAAACGATTTATTCGATAAAGCGTTTTATGGGTAGAAGAATGGAAGAAATTGGCGAGGAAACCAAGCTCGTGCCGTTTAAGGTGCAATCTTCAACAGATGGAAATTCTATAAGAGTGGACATTGACGGGAAGCTTTACTCTCCACCAGAAATTGCAGCGATGGTGCTTCAAAAGATGAAACAAACTGCAGAAGATTATCTTGGACAAAAGATAACGGAAGCTGTGATTACAGTTCCAGCATATTTTAACGATGCTCAGCGTCAAGCAACAAAAGATGCGGGTGAAATTGCCGGGCTTACTGTAAAAAGAATTATCAACGAGCCAACGGCAGCTGCTCTTGCTTATGGCTTGGATAAAAAAGGAAAAAATCTCACTGTTGCTGTTTACGACCTTGGTGGTGGAACTTTCGACATTTCTATTCTTGAAATTGGCGAGGGAGTTTTTGAAGTCAAATCAACCAGTGGCGATACTCATCTTGGAGGCGATAACTTCGACCAGCGTTTAATTGAGTATTTTGCTGAAGAGTTTAAAAAGCAGGAAGGAATTGATTTACTTAAAGATCCTATGGCGCTGCAACGTCTTCGCGAAGCTTCAGAAAAAGCAAAAATTGAGCTTTCTCAAAAATTGCAAACTGACATCAGCTTGCCATTTATCACAGCTACGCAAGATGGACCTAAGCATTTGAATATGCAAATCACACGTGCAAAGTTTGAAAGCTTATGCTCAGATTTGTTTGAAAAATCGCTTGCACCCGTAGAAAAGGCATTGACTGACGCAAAGATGACCCCAGCTCAAATAGACGAGGTAATTCTTGTTGGCGGCTCTATTCGTATTCCGAAAATTCAGGAATTAGTTCGTAATTTCTTTGGCAAAGAACCCTCCAAGGGCGTAAATCCAGATGAAGTTGTGGCGGTTGGCGCAGCGATTCAAGGAGGAGTGCTTTCCGGTGACGTTACCGATGTGCTTTTGCTTGACGTTACTCCACTTACACTTGGCATTGAAACGCTTGGTGGCGTTATGACGCCTATGATTCCAGCAAATACAACTATTCCAACGCGTAAAACGGAAATCTTTTCAACCGCAGCCGATAGCCAGACCTCAGTTGAAATACACGTCTTGCAAGGAGAACGTCCTATGGCAAGAGATAACCGCTCGCTTGGTCGCTTCCATCTTGACGGCATTCCACCAGCACCGCGCGGGATCCCGCAAATTGAAGTTACTTTTGACATAGATGCAAACGGGATTCTCGGCGTAGCAGCAAAGGACAAAGCAACAAGTAAAGAGCAAAACATTAGAATCGAAGCCTCGAGCGGACTTGCAAAAGAAGAAGTAGAAAAGATGAAGCAAGAAGCCCAATCTCATGCTGCCGAGGACAAGAAACGCAAGGAAGAAATTGACAACCGCAATCAAGCTGATTCCTTAGTTTATTCTACTGAAAAGCAACTTAAAGATTTAGGCGACAAGATTCCAGCGGATATGAAGGAAAAAATTGTTGCTGCTAAAGAGCGACTTGAGAATGCTATAAAAAACAACGCAGAGGATATTCGATCTGCAATGGACGCTTTAAATCAGGTTTGGAGTGATGCAAGCACAAAGATGTATCAGCAAGCTGGACCTAGGCCAGAAGCGGACGCAGAAGCTCCTCCAGGCAGCGAGCAAAGCGAACAAGACAGCCAGTCAACTGGCGGAGTAGAAGACGCAGACTTCACGATTGTTGATGATAAAGAATAAGGGATTAATTGATATATTAATCAATTAATTGATTAACTATTAGGCACTTAGCTGTGTTCATAGTAAGATACAGCTAAGTGTCGTTTTTTTATTGTAAAGTTTTATTTGAAAAAACAAAAATTTCAAGCAAGCAGAGATGCTTGCTCTACTTTCCTTTAATTTGCTATGCCAAACATTTTCGCTCAATAAAACACTTGAATCTAAATAATTTCTTTTAATTCTTTAATAAAAAGCTCAAGCGATTCCAACCAAAAAGGAGCTTTTATTCCGAATGTGGTACTTAGTTTCTCTTTGGATAAATAAGAGTTAGGGGGTCTTTTTGCCTTAGTGGGATATTCTGAACTTGGGACTGGCAAGATTTGAACGTTTTTTTCAGTTATCTTATACTGCTTAGCAAGCTTATAAATTTTTTCTGCGAAATCGAACCAAGAAATCTTGCCTTCACTGGAAAAATGATAAATCCCAAATTCATTTGAATCTTGCTTGATTATGAAAACAATGAACTCAACTAAATCTGCTGCAAAGGTTGGGCTTCCAAACTGATCGCTGACAATGTTTAAGCTATCCTTATTTTCAATTTGCTTTAAAATCGAATAAAGAAAATTGCTTTTATAAAAGCCGATCAGCCAAGAAATGCGAATGATAAAATGCGATTTCAAAGTTTTTTTGACTAAATTCTCGCCTGCAAGTTTAGACAAACCGTAGATATTTTGAGGATTTGGCTCGTCTTCTTCGTAATAAAGTGATAAACTTTCGCCATCAAAAACATAGTCGGTGGAGATATGAATTAACTTCGCATTTTTTTCTTTTGCTATTTCTGATAGATTTTTTACTCCTTCTGCATTTATTTGAAAGGCAAGAGCTGCTTCGTCTTCTGCTTTTTCCACGTTTGTATAGGCAGAGCAGTTTATAATCCAATCAATTTCTTTCCCTTCAACAAATTCTCTAAGTTTTTCTATTTTAGTAATATCGACCTCAAGATCGGAGGAGATAAAACTAAAATTTTTATATTTCAAGGCATTTTGCATTTCTATACCTAACATACCTTTATTGCCAACCAACCAAATCATAATATTTCCAAATTATTATTGAAAAAACAGTATATTGCCTCGAAAAAAAGACATTGCAAACTTAATGAAAAATATTTAAAAAAAATTTGATAAAAAATAAAAAAACATTTTGTTGTTTCAGAAATATTGCTTAATTTTGTTTTCTTGAATTGCACACACAAGAGCAAAGGAGGGCCCATAGCTCAGCTGGGAGAGCGCTTGAATGGCATTCAAGAGGTCAGGAGTTCGAGCCTC
>LSQX01005292.1_pt1 | contig 11398 bp, 9 predicted proteins | sample 654561 | NCBI WGS metagenome assembly LSQX01 (sample SAMN04489861, study PRJNA283612) | anaerobic digester metagenome | isolation source: 4 biogas reactors fed with cattle manure at either 37C or 55C with and... | place: Denmark: Kongens Lyngby | collected 2014 | reverse complement strand
AGCGGCTGCTGGTGTTGCGCAGCGCGCCGATATGCAGCTGCATGGTCCAGCCGAGATCCTCGTAAATGGCCGCCAGATCGGTCAGGATGGCGAACTGGACCTGCGCCGCTTCATCAGGCTGCAAGACCTGTCCGGAAAGGCGCTTTTGGAACAGCCGGTCGGCGTCGGCCCGGCTAGCCGGCATTTGGGGCATCGTGTCGAGCGCGTGGTCTGACAGGCGGCAGCCCTGGCGATGGAACAGGTCCGCCCGCTGGCGCAGAGCGTCGGCCAGATCGTCCAGCGAACGGATTGGCGCGCGGTCCGGCGAAACGGCTTCCAGCTCGGCGATAATCTGCGGGTACGCGGGGTTGAGCAGGCGCAGGAAGCGGTCCGGGCGGCTGGCGGGAATGACCTTGAGGTCGCCGGTCTGGCCGGCCAGGTTGGCGTGGTCGGTAAGCGGTGACACCGGGTCGTCCGTTGTGCATAAGATCCGCACCTTCATGCGCTTGAGCAGCTGGATCGGCGTGCATTCCGGGCTGGCCAGCTGGTCGTTGACCGTCTTCCAGATGGCCGGTGCGCTGGATGGCGTGAGCGGCTCGGTGACGCCGAAATAGCGCTGCAGCTCGAGGTGGGTCCATTGGTACAACGGGTTGCCGATCAAATCCGGCAGCACCTGGGCCCAGGCGTTGAATTTCTCTTCGGGGGCGGCGTCGCCGGTGATGCAGCGCTCGGGCACGCCAGCCAGACGCATGGCGCGCCATTTATAATGATCACCGCCCAGCCAGGCTTCGGTAAGATCGCGGAAATTGCGGTTTGCCGCCAGCACCGACGCGTCGATGTGGCAGTGAAAGTCGCAGATCGGCAATTTGGCGGCATGCTCGTGGAACAATCTGCGTGCGGTCTCGTTAATAAGTAAGAAATCCTGGTCCATAAACGGTTTCATCTGATCGGCCTCGCTTTCGTTGTATCAAGCGCAACAGGGCGCATATGCTTATTGTATCACAAGGTCACGCCGTTTTTGAAAATGGCGATCTCGCGGTAACCGGCTCGTTCACTGCAGGTCGGGCTGGTCCCCGAGGCTGTCCGGACAACGAGGTCAAGCAGCTGCGCGTCCAGGGCTTCCCAAGCGCCATCGCCACTTAGGGCAGGACCGGCGTCCAGGTCGATCCAGTGCGGCTTCTGCCGGGCCAGGTGGCTGTTCGAAGCGATCTTGAGCGTCGGGACAGGACCGCCCAGCGGGTTGCCGCGCCCGGTCGTGAACAGGATCAGCTGGGCGCCGGCCGCGGCCAGGGCGGTGACCGCGACCAAATCGTTGCCCGGCGCCTCCAGCAGGGTCAACCCGCGGGTCCGCTGACGCTCGCCGTAGCGGATGACTGACACCAGCGGCGCCTGGCCGGCTTTCTGGACACAGCCCAGCGATTTTTCTTCCAGCGTGGTGATGCCCCCGGCCTTGTTGCCCGGCGACGGGTTTTCGCCGACCGGAAAGCCCTGGAGGGTGTAGTACTGGCGGAAATCGCGGATCAGGCGGATAAAATCCTGCCGGACCTTCGGATCCGGCGTCCGCGCCAGCAGCACCTGCTCCGCGCCGAAGCACTCGGGGATTTCGGTAAGCAGGGCCGAGCCGCCCTGGCGGACCAGGCGATCGGTAAACCGGCCCAGCAGGGGATTGGCCGTCAGGCCGGAATAGGCGTCAGAACCGCCGCACTTGAGTCCGACGACCAGGTCGGCAAGCGGGCAGGAAACGCGCACGTCCCGACCGGCAAAACGAGCCAGCTCGTCCAGGATCGCGCGTCCGCGTTCCTCTTCGTCCTGTTCCTCCTGGGCGACCATGAACCGGATGCGCGATGCGTCGAAACCACCCAGCTGCGCCCTGAGATCGTCAACCTGGTTGTTCTCGCAGCCCAGGCCGACGACCAGGACCGCACCTGCGTTGGGGTGAACGGCCAGGGCAGACAGCAGCCGGACCGTGTTCACATGGTCGTCGCCGAGCTGGGAACAGCCATAGGGATGGGTCCAGGCCTGAATGCCGTCCAGGCCGGTCCAGCGGCCGGACGCAATTTGACTTTTGCCGTATTCGGCCAGATGCGCCGCCAGCTGGTTGACACAGCCGACCGTCGGGATGACCCACAGCTCGTTGCGGGTGCCCACCCGCCCGTCGGGCCGGCGGTAACCGGAAAATGCCAGGCCGTTGGCCGGCAACACGTCCTCCGGCTTCAGGTCCGGCGACGGTATCGGCGCAGGATCGGAAAAATCGCCGGTCAGGCCGGACGACAGGTTATGGGTGTGCACCCACGCGCCGGCTTCGATCGGCTCTGACGCCACACCGATCGGCCAGCCATACTTGACGATGCGCTGCCCGGCTTTCAGCGCCGTCAGGGCAACCTTGTGACCGGGCGGCACGCCGAAACCTTCGTTTAGTACGACGGCGACATGGTCCGCGGGGTGGATGCGCAGCCACCCCGCCGGAAGGCCGGAATCTGGATTGGATGGCACCATAGCAGACTCCTTTCAGAACCTGAGGTTATGCAAACAGCATACCATACCTCCCGGGCAACCGGTCAAGACGATCTTGCAATCGATTGCACAAACGATTGCACCGGTAACCTCGCTGTGCTAGACTGGATACATCCAGCGTATTGGGGAGGAAATCCAAATGACGCACACTGAACCGTTTCGCCGATTCCAATATGACACGACCGCCGAGCTGCAGCATGACCTTGACCGGATGGGCCTCGAGCTGCCCCTCCTGGGAGACATGGCCATTCTGGCCAGTCCGTGCCCGATCGGAAGCGGATCTGCGCCGAACCGGATTGCCATTCAGCCCATGGAGGGCTGCGACGGCAGCGCGGACGGCCGTCCGGATGACTTGACATGGCGGCGCTACCGGCGCTTTGCGGCCGGCGGGGCCGGCCTGCTCTGGGTTGAGGCGACAGCCGTCGTGCCGGAGGGCCGCGCCAACCCGCGCCAGCTCTGGCTGCACGAGCAGAATCTGGACGATTTTCGCGGCCTGGTACGCCTGATCGATAAGGAAGCCCGATCCAAGCCGTATAAAGTGCTCCAGCTGACCCACAGCGGCCGCTATTCCAAGCCCGACGGGCAAGCGCGCCCGCTGGTGGCCGCGGCCAATCCCTGGCTGGACAGGCCCGGGCAGGACCAGACGGTTTTGTCGGATGAGGCGCTGGCGAACCTGGTGCCGGCTTATGTGCAAGCCGCCCGGCTGGCCCACGCGGCCGGCTTCCAGGCTGTCGACATCAAGGCCTGCCACCGCTACCTGCTCAACGAGCTGCTTTCGGCACGCACCCGTTCCGGCCTGTACGGCGGTTCGCTCGAAAACCGCAGCCGCCTGCTGCTGGACATCGTGCGCGCGGTCAAAGCCGAGGTTCCGATCGATATCGCCGTCCGCCTCAACGCCTACGATGAGATCCCGGTTCCTTACGGTTGGGGGGTCACGCAGGAAGACCATCGCCAGCCTGATTTTGGCGAACCGGCCTGGCTGGTGCGCGCACTCAAGGACGCCGGCGTCTCGCTGATCAATATCACGGGCGGCAACCCGTACTACAATCCGCACGTCAACCGGCCCTACGACACGGGCCCGTACCAGCCGCCCGTCCATCCGCTCTACCATCTGACCAAGCTGCTGGGGGCCTGCCGCACGCTGAAACACGCGCTGGGGCCCGACTCGCCCGTCCGTTTCATGGCCTCAGGCCTGACCTGGCTGCGTCACCTGGCCGGCGATGCGGCAGCGGGCCTGGTCGCGTCAGGTTGGAGCGACCTGGCCGGCTTCGGCCGCCAGGCCTTTGCGTATCCATCCCTGGCTGCCGATTTGCTCGAAGAAGGGCGCCTGGACCCGAAGAAATGCTGCCTTTCCTGCGGCAAGTGCTCCGAGATCATGCGCGACGGAGGGCAGGCAGGCTGCGTCATCCATGACAGCGACGTTTATTTGCCGATCTACCGGGCCGGCCGGGCCGGCAAGCCCTCTCTGAGCGGGAAAGACGTGGCCGAGCATGTCTGATCGCGACAGCGGCAGGCATCCGGCCACCCTTAAGGATGTCGCCCGCTCAAGCGGCGTGTCCGTCTCCACCGCCTCGCGGGCCCTTTCCGGCAGGACGCCGGTCGAACCGGCCACCCGGGACCGGGTCCTCGCGGCGGCTGAGATGCTTGGCTATCGTCCCAATTTCCTGGCCCGCAGCCTCAAAGAGGGCAACAGCAGGATGATCGGCCTGATCGTGCCCGACATCACGAACCCCGTTTTCCCGGCCGTCGCCCTGGGTGCGGAGACGGAGGCCGTTCGCCAGGGGTACCAGCTGATGCTGTCCCACTCGCACGAATCGTCCGCACAGGAAGCTCGCCTGGCCCAGCTGCTCAGGCAAAATGGCGCCGCCGGGATCCTGGTCGCGACGGCCTGCCGCGGATCGCAGTCTCCGCTCGACTGGTCTCCGGCGATCCGCGATTTTCCGGTGTGCCAGGTGGTGCGCCAGCAGACCGTCCGCCTGCCCTGCTTTTGCGTCGACCAGGCGCTGGCCGGACGCCTGGCCGCGGAACGGTTCCTTGCCCGAGGCTGCCGCCGCCCCGCCATCCTGGCCGGGGACCAGACTTTGCATTTGCACCGCGAACGGCTGCAGGGCTTTCAATCTGCGCTGGCGGCCGCCGGCCTGGACACGATCGTCCTGGATAGCTCCGACCCTGTGGAAGACGGCAGCCAAGTCACATACCGGCTGCTAGAACGCGACCTGCGGCCGGACGCCATTTTCGCCGCGTCGGACATGCAGGCGCTGGGCGTGATGCGCACGCTGTCCCGGAACCGGATTGACGTACCAGGGCAAGTGGCCGTCATCGGCGTCGACAACATGGGCATCAGCGCCCTGTGCACGCCGGCGATCACCAGCATTCGGCAGCCGCTCCAGGAGATCGGATGCCTGGCCTGCCGTTACCTGATCGAATGGATCAGGGCGGGACACCCGTCCGACTCGCCGCCCGACTGCCTGCCCTGTGCCCTGACGGACGGCGAAACAGCCTGATAGGATCCCGCGGCAGTACCGCGGCAGAAAGAGAGGCAAGCATGGATATGAATGACACACGGCCGGTCGCCATGGTGACCGGGGGCGCGCGCGGGATCGGCCTGGCCGTCAGCCGGCGTCTGCAATCAGACGGCTTTTGCCTGTCGATCCTGGGCACGAAACCGCCCGAAGCGCTCAGCGATGCCTGGGCGGGGCTGGAGCAGGCAGGTCCGGCAGTTTACACGCAGGGCGATCTGAGTCAATCCGAAGACCGGGCGCGTTACCTGGACCGCACAATGGAACAATTCGGCCGGGTTGACCTTTTGGTCAACAATGCCGGCGTCGCGCCGCTTGTCCGCGCGGACGTGCTGGAGATGAGCGAAGAAAGCTATGACCGGGTGATGGCGATCAACCTCAAGGGGCCTGTCTTCCTCTCGCAGCTGGTGGCCCGGCAGATGCTGCGCCAGCCAGGGCGTCCGGACGGGCTCAGGGGAACGATCGTGGTGATCAGTTCCGTCTCGGCCAACACCGTGTCCCTCAGCCGGGCGGAATACTGCCTGTCCAAGGCCGGCCTGGGCATGCTGACCCAAATCCTGGCCGCCCGTCTGGCCGAAGACGGGATTTTGGTGTACGAAGTCCGGCCGGGTATCATTCAGACCGACATGACAGCCGGCGTGCGACCGGTCTACGACCAGCAGATCGCCGCCGGTGTCTTTCCGATGCGGCGCTGGGGCCAGCCCGGCGATGTGGCCGACGCGGTCGCCCTGCTGGCGTCCGGTCAGCTGCGCTATTCGACCGGCGAATGCCTGCATGTCGACGGCGGGTTTCATATCCGCCGCCTGTGAGGGAGGGATCGCATGCGTCACGTGACAACGCACAACGGAACGTTACACTTCGCGGGGAAAATCCGAATCAGGACCCACACCTGCCATGTCGCGGTTGTGGGCAGCGGCGCAGCCGGAATGGCCGCGGCCCTGCGCCTGGCCGAGCGAGGTGTTCCGGATGTCATGCTGCTGACCGAGGATCTGCTGGCCGGCACCTCGCGCAACACAGGTTCCGACAAGCAGACCTACTACAAGCTGACCTTGTCCGGGCAAGAGCCGGATTCGGTCGGCCGGATGGCCCAAACGCTGTTTGCCGGCGGCAGCATGGACGGCGACCTGGCCCGCATCGAGGCGGCGTTGTCCGCCGAATGCTTCTACTGGCTGGCCGAAAAGGGCGTGCCTTTTCCGCGCAATGCCTACGGCGAGGCGGTCGGATACAAGACAGACCACGATCCGCTCAGCCGGGCGTCGTCAGCCGGCCCGCTGACCTCCCGCCTGATGGTCGAACATCTGCAAGATGCGCTGGATGCGACACCGGTGGCGCTGTTCGACCGCCAGCAGGCCGTCAAGCTGCTCACGGACGGCCGGACCGGCGCGGTGCGGGGCGTTCTGTGCCTGTCGCTGGACGATCCCCAGATCGCCTTCAACCTGATCATGTGCCCGGCCGTCGTCTGGGCCGTAGGCGGTCCTGCCCTGGTCTATGCCGACGTCGTCTATCCAGGCAGCCAGCTGGGCGGCACCGCACCGGCCCTGGAAGCCGGCGCCGCGGCGGTCAACCTGACCGAGTGGCAGTACGGACTGGCCTCGGTCGCGCCGCGCTGGAACGTGTCCGGCAGCTACCAGCAGGTTTTGCCATCTTATGTCTCCACAGATCCGGACGGCGGCGATCCGCGCCATTTCCTGGCAGAGGGGATCTTGGACCGGAAGGAGCGGCTTGGTGCCATCTTCCGCAAGGGCTACCAGTGGCCCTTCGATGTGCGTAAGCTGCCCGGTTCGTCCCTGGTCGACCTTTTGGTTTACCGGGAAACCGCGCTCAGGGGCCGCCGTGTCTTCCTCGATTTCAGGCAGAATCCGGACGGTCTTGCCCTGGACCGGGCCGGCCTCGATGCCGAAACGGCTGACTACCTGGACCGGACGCATGCCTGGGCGCCGCTGCCGTGGCAGCGCCTATGCAAGATGAACGAACCGGCTTACGCCTTTTACCTGGAACACGGCGTCGACCTGTCGCGCGACCGGCTGGAAATCCGCCTGAGCGCCCAGCACCACAACGGCGGCCTGGCTGTCGACGCCCATTGGGAAACGACGCTGCCCGGCTTGTTTGCGGTCGGGGAGGTCAGCGGCACCCATGGTGTTTACCGGCCCGGCGGCAGCGCCCTGAACAGCGGACAGGTCGGCGCTTTGCGCGCCGCGGATGCGATCGCCCGCCGCCTGCCAGGACACGGCGATGCCGCCTTGGACGAAGCGTCCCTGCTTGCCCAGGCCGCCGACTGGCTCCGTGACATCCCGGAAACAGAACCTGCCGAATTGGAGTCCGAACTGCTCAAGGGCTGGAATTTGGCCGGAGAGCGGATGAGCCGCCTGGCCGGCCCCTTGCGGGACACAACCCGGCTGCAGGAGATGCTCGGCGGCGTTTGCCGGGAGATCGCATCCAGCCGGCGTTTCCTTGCGATCCAGGCACTGCCGGGACGTGCCCTGGCCTGCCGTTTCCGCGACATGCTGCTGACCCAGCGCTTTCTGCTCGGAGCGATGTGCGACTACCTGGACCGCGGCGGCGTCAGCCGCGGTTCGGCGCTCTACCTGGAACCTGGCGGCCGCTTGCCCGGCAACAACGTTCCGGATGTCTTCCGGGCCAGGACCGGACCGGACACGCTGAACGATCGGGTGCAGCGCATTCGCCTCGAGACGCCCGGCGACCTGCTCAGTCCGCTTCAGATCGACTGGCGTCCGGTCCATCCGCTGCCGCAGCCGGATGAAGCCTTTGAGGTCGTCTGGCAGGCCTGGCGCAAAGATATGGCACAGCGGGGGAGGGGAAAACATGAAACCTGAATGGGGGATCGTCACCGATGAAGTGCTGCCGCAGGCACAAGAGGCTGTGGCCTGGGTCGCCGGCTGGGGCCTTGCTGGCATCGAGATCCGGGGCGTCGCGCCTGGCCGGCGGATCCCGGATATCCATCCTGAGGAAGCCCGCACGCTGCGGCAAGCTTTAGCCTGTGCCGGGCTTGTTGTCACCGCACTTTCGCCGGGCACTTGGAAATGCAGCCTGGACGCACCCGAGGCATCGCTCCAGGCCGCGCGGTTCCAGCGCACGCTGGACCTGGCCGAGGAATGGGCGGTGCCTCGCGTCATCACCTTCGGTGTCAAGCGCAGCGAGTCAGATACGGCTGCGGACTACAGCCGGGTCTGTTCGCTGCTTGGCCAGATGAGTCTGGAGGCAGGCCGGCGCGGCATCACCTTGTGTGTCGAGAATGAGAAAGGCTGGTGGGCGGACACCGATGAGGCGATCGACCGCCTGCTCGCGGACCTGGCTCCGGCCGGGCTGCGCCTGAACTGGGACGCCGCCAATTATGCCGATGCCGGCGGGACGGATCCCGTTGCCGCCTATCGGCGCTGGTATAAAAACATCGCCAACATCCATCTCAAAGATGTCTGCCTGGACAAGGCCGGAAACCGGTGGTGCCTGCTTGGGCAGGGCGCAGTCGGCTGGGAGCGGCTGCTTCCGGTCATGCTGGCGTCTCCCGAAGCGGTTCCCATGAGTATCGAGACGCACGTGCCGCCGCTGCCGGCCAACAGCCTGATCAACCGGGAATGGCTTAAGGGATTCGAGCAGCCAAAACAGGGAGGAATCGCATGAAGAAAACGGCACCAGAACCGATTCGCATCGTCCTCGCGGGGATTGGCGGATACGGCATCCATTATGTTAAAACGCTGGTCCAGCGCGAACTGCAGGGCGCGCCGCTCAAACTGGTCGCGCTGGTCGATCCGGCGGCAAAAGCCAGTCCGGTCTACCCGCAGGTTTCCAGCCTGCCGTGCTTCCAGGATCTGGATGCATGCCTGCGCGTTCATCCCGCCGACCTGGTGATTGTGTCCAGCCCGATCCAGTTCCACGCCGAGCAGATCCGGACGGCCCTGGCCCACCGGGCGCATGTCCTGTGCGAAAAGCCGCTCTGCGCCACCCGCCAGCAGGGCCTGGACCTGATCGAAGCCCAGGCTGCGGCGGGCCTGCAGGTCGGGATCGGCTACCAGTGGTCGTTCAGCCCGGCCATTCTCGAGGCGCTTATGGATGTCCGCGCCGGATTGTACGGGGTGCCCCAGGTCTTCCGAACGCGCGTCTACTGGCCGCGCAGCGACGCCTATTTCGGCCGCAACCGCTGGGCGGGGCGCGTCCGGGACAGCCAGGGACGCCCGGTCTATGACAGCGTGCTCAACAACGCCACGGCGCACTACCTGCACAACATGCTCTATTTCCTCGGCGAAAAGCCGCACGAGGCGCGGCTGCCGGAGCGGATCGAGGCCCGATTGCTGCGCTGCAACCCGATCGAGACCTTCGATACCGCGCTGGTCCGCATGGAAGCTGACCTGCCGGACGCTCCGCCGGTCGTGCTGGCGCTGGCTGTTTCGCATACGACAGCCGCTCTGGTCGACCCGGAACTGGAGTACCGCTACAGCCGGGGCAGGCTAATAGTGCGAGACGGGGTCTTGCGCGGCGAACGGGAAGGTGCCGGCGAGCTTGCCAAAGACTATGGCCCGATCACCGGACCGGATCCGGTGGCCGACAAGCTGGATGCCATGCTGGATGCCGTCCGTACCGGACGTCGCCCGCCCTGTGACATTCGGACGGCCTATGCTCAAACGGCTGTCCTGGCCGCGATCCATGAGCGGGCGAGGCTGGAAAATGTCCCGGAGGCGGCCAAGATCAAAACCTGGCGCGACCAGGCCAACTGGCTAAGTGTTCCGGGGCTGGAAGCGGTCATGGACCGCTTTGTCAGGACCCTGGCGCTGCCCGAAACCCTGGGTTTTGACTTGGCAGAGGACAATCGTCTGCTATAATGATCATGCCGGACCGGCAGGTCCGCGTAAAAACAGCTCCAGCAGGAGGTCATTATGAGCCCGAAAGCACTGGTTGCCCTGGGGGGCGGACCCTCACCTGTCATTAACGCGTCCCTGGCCGGCGTCATCGAGCGCTGCCGCGATTATTCGGCCGTCACGGGCCTATACGCGGCCTGGCACGGCGTAGAGGGGATCCTCCGCGAGGAGCTGATCGACCTTTACAGCCAGGACCGCTCGGAACTGGCGCGGCTCAGACAAACGCCCGCTTCAGGCGCGATCGGCACATGCCGCTACAAGCTGGGCGACGGCCAGCAGGAGGACTTTGACCGGATCATCGACGTGCTTCAATCGCACGAGGTCGGTTACTTTTTTTACATCGGCGGCAACGACACCATGGACACGGCGGACAAAGTCTCGCGCCTGGCGCATGAGCGCGGCTACGACCTGGTTGTGACCGGCGTGCCCAAGACGATCGACAACGATCTTGGCGACGAGGCGCGCACCATCATCGACCACACGCCGGGCTACGGCAGTGCGGCGCGCTACTGGGCCATGACCATGCAGAACACCGAAGAGGAGAACCGGGGCATGTCGGTTTCCGAATGTGTCTCGGTCTGGCAGGCGATGGGCCGAAGATCCGGATTCATCACAGCGGCCGCCCGTCTGGCCGACCCGGAACGCCGCTGGCCGCTGCAGCTTTATTTCGCCGAGGCCGGCCATAACCTGGACAGCCTGACCGAGCATGTCAATCGCGAGCTGATGCGTTCCGGCCGCTGCATCGTGGTCGTCAACGAAGGCTTCGATGTCGGCCATATCGGCGCCAAGCGGGATGGCTTCGGCCACATCGAGTACGGCGCCAGCGAGCAGACGGCAGCACAGATCGTTGTCAACCACCTGAACAAGGCCGGTCTGAAGGCGCGTGGCCAGGCGACCGGCCAAGTTCCGGGCATCTTGCAGCGCGCGACTTCGATCCATCGATCGGCTGTCGACATCGAGGAGGCCTGGGAGGTCGGCGCGCACGCCGTCACTGTTGCCATGACCGCCGGTACCGGCTATATGGCCACGATCCTGCGTGTGTCGGACGAACCGTACCGGGTGCGTTACGATCAGGTTCCCCTGCGCACGGTCGCCAATTCCGAACGCTTTTTGCCGCCGGAATGGATCAGCGCGGACGGCCTTGACGTGACCGATGACTTTATCCGCTATGCCCGCCCCCTGATCGGCCAGGACTGGCCGCAGATTCCGCTTGAGAACGGGCTGCAGCGCTTCGCCAGGCTCGAGATCCGTTTTGTTGCGCCGCGCTGCCCGCCGTATGTGCCGGTAACCCAGCGGTGACGCTGCCGCACGGTTTGCTGATCGCGGTGCCCGGTGCGATGAGCCTGCTGGGCATGGTCCTGATGGGCCTGGACAAGCATCGGGCGCGCCGCCGTCTCTGGCGCATACCGGAAAAGACACTCCTTACGGTCGCCCTGCTGGGCGGGGCTGCCGGAGTCATCATCGGTTTGTACCTTTTCCGGCATAAAACACGGCATCTGCTGTTTGTCTTGGGGG
>LSQX01380659.1_pt1 | contig 11402 bp, 7 predicted proteins | sample 654561 | NCBI WGS metagenome assembly LSQX01 (sample SAMN04489861, study PRJNA283612) | anaerobic digester metagenome | isolation source: 4 biogas reactors fed with cattle manure at either 37C or 55C with and... | place: Denmark: Kongens Lyngby | collected 2014 | reverse complement strand
GAGGACCTGATCGCCCGCGAGGACATGGCCATCACGATCACCAGCGACGGGTACATCAAGCGCATGCCGCTCGACACCTACCGCCTGCAGCGGCGTGGCGGGCGCGGAATTGTGGCGCTGTCGAAGAAGGAAGAGGACAGTGTGCGCGACATCTTCGTCGCGACCACCCACCACCTCATCATGGTCTTCACCAACCAGGGCCGCGTGTACAACCTGCGCGCCTACCAGGTGCCCATGGCCAGCCGCACTTCGCGCGGTACGCCGATTATCAACCTGATCCCACTGGAAAGCGGCGAGCACGTCACTGCCTGGGTGCCGGTCCGCAACTGGGAGCAGGGCGGCTACCTGGTGATGGTCACCCGTCAGGGCATGATCAAGAAGACGCAACTCATCGAATACGACACGATCCTCAAGACCAAGGGCATCATCGCCATCAACCTGAAGGCCGGCGATAGGCTCGAATGGGTCATGTGGACCGATGGGAAGAAGGACATCGTCGTCGCGACGAAGATGGGTAAGGCCCTGCGTTTCGCGGAGAAGTGCGTTCGGCCGATGGGCCGCAATGCCGCTGGCGTCGGAGCCATCAAGCTGCAAGAGAACGACGAAATCGTCTCCACTGCAGTAGTGGACAAGGATGACAAGCGCGACATCCTGGTGGTATCCAAGCTCGGTCTCGGCAAGCGAACCGCCATTGCGGAGTATCGTTGTCAGGGCCGCAACACCCAGGGTGTGATGACCCTCAAGATCACCGATAGGAACGGTCCTGTCGTCGGTGTGGTTGTCGTGGACAACGACGATGAAATCATGTGCATCTCCTCCGGCGGCGTGCTGATCCGGGTTCCGGTTGCGAGCATCCGCCAGACGGGCCGCAACGCCCAGGGCGTGAAGATTGTCACTCCCGATGAGGGCACCCACGTCCAGGCTGTCGCCAAGGTCGTCAAGACCGCACAGGAGAGCCCGGAGGTCGCGAATGTGCCGGGGCTGGAGTACGCTGACGATGAGGATGAGGATTGCGCATGCGAGCCAGACGAGGGCATGGAGCAGTACGAGGACGATCTGGACGAGCAGTTCGAGGACGAGCCTGAAGATGAAGAGGATGACGAATAGTCCTCACCGGACAGTCGCAACAACCTCTACCTGAAGTGCGAACGCCTTCCCCCGTGCACGGGGAAGGCGTTCGAGTGACAAGTCCCGGGTATCGGAACTACCAGACGTTTGAGAAGTATTGTACGGGGGGGTGCACGCCGTTGTACCCGGCTGCCGGAGCCAGCCAGGCGCCGCCGATCGGGGCATTCACAAACTGCGCCCACTTGGCATGCCCATCCACGAAGTTCATGTTGCCGCCTTCATTATGAGGGGCGATGCAGCAGTACCACGCGGTACTCAATACATACTGGTCGCCGCCGCCGCCGTAGTTCTCCGTCATCATCATGCTTTCCGCAGGGCGCTGAAATCTACCGAGCGGCTGGTCGATGTTGAAGTACTGGACACAGGCGCCGGTAGAATCAAAAGCATAGTCACAGAGCCCATAATTGATGCCGCAGTTGGTCCAATTGTTGCTTGGACACCGGTAGATCTGGCTGCTTTTCACGTAAGGCAGGATGCGCGTGGCCCAGCCATGCTGGTGAGTGCCGTCGGTGCGAAGGTTGAAAGTGCCGAGAGACGGATCAGCGAAAGTGACGCCCGACCGTCGTGGAAAGCGCTCGTCGTAGTCCTGGGCGTAGGTAAGCATGCCAATTGCCAACTGCTTGAGGTTGCTGAGGCATGAGGTCTGGCGGGCCTTCTCACGGGCCTTCGCGAAAACGGGAAAGAGAATGGCTGCCAGGATGGCGATGATCTAATCGCTGAAGAACCCGCCCTTCATTTGCTTGGGCAGTTCAGGTTTGTCTTTCGAATCGGCATTTTCCACAATTTTCGCCCCCAAAGCCCGCTACGGCACGTTCCGCGTCCTTCCTATCGGCTCTCCGCCCCGCTGTTCAACTTTCAGGCACAGTGCTCCCCAGGCAAGTGGCTTGGACCGCCCCGGTACAAGTTTCCGCCAGTTGCTTTTCAAGCAGTGTCGCCATTCGCCGCACGTTCAAGTACAGCCCCCACGCCCAACCCAACATCCGATTCTTGCTCAGTCCACGATATCGCGTCCGCCGTCCGCCCTGCCTTTGCTGGATGCTGAACTGCCGCTCGATCGAAAGCCGCGCGATCTGCGCCGCCTGCCCCTCCGCACTTTGCTGCCGCGTCCGCGCCTGCTCGGTCAACTTGTAATGCTGGTCCACCGACAACTGCCGCCCACGCTTCTGCTTACTGCATCGATCCCGCAGCGGGCACCCCTCGCATTGCGCCTTCTTGAACTGGAAGACCCAGTTGTGATTCTCTCTCTTCCACCGCGGCGCTTCGGCCAGTTGCCCCGCCGGGCATACCGCCGCCACCGGCTTGCCACTCTCATCAAACTCTACCGCGAAATCACTGGTCGAGAACTTGCCCTGCTTGCTGCCTTTGGGCGAAGGCGCCGCCATGTGATCCGTAATCTCTTCTTCCGCCAGATACGCCCGGTTGTCGCCGCTGGAATATTTGCTGTCAGCGACGACGTCCTCCGGCTTGTCGCCCACCCCCTCGATATGCCCCTCCACCACCGTCTGCAAAGCCTCGCTGTCGTCGGTGTTCCCCGCCAAAACCTCGACGTGCGTGACGATCCCGCTCTCGGCGTCCACCGCCAACTGCTCGCTGTAGCCCGCCTGCGTCTGCTTGCCGCGCTTTTTGCGCCCCCACCGTGCCGCGGGGTCCACGTCACTGAGCAGATTGTCCTTCTTGATGTTCTTCTTGCCGTGGCGAGCCGCGCGCTGCAAAGCATCGTTGAGCAGTTCCAGCGCCTCGCGCTGCGCCGTCGTCCGCCGCGCCGGCGCGATCTCTTCGAGCGTCTGCGCCGTCAACTCCGCGAGCGACAGCCACTCGGCCAAGAGCTGGTCGCGGAACGCCTTCCCTAACCGGTACGACGTATCTTCGCGCAGCCCCGAGTGCTCGGCACGCAGGTATTCGAGGTCCTCGGCCAACGCCGGTACGCCTTCCAAAGCCGCGAGGGCGCGGCTCAAAATGCGGTCCAGCAAGGGCCGGAAGCCGGGGATGGCGATATCGGCCTGCACGTTGTAGCTGTCAATGAGAAGGCGTTTTTTGCTCACCAGCTTGCGCTTTAGGGCCTGATGCAGCACGCCGTGAAAGAGCGCTTTGAACCATTCTTCGCCGAGCCGCTCGCGGAACCTGGTGAGGCTGGTGGGATGGGGCAGTTCATCGCTCCAGTCCAGGCCGAGAAAGTAGCGGAAGGCATGGTCGGTCTGGGCGCGATCCACCACGCCACGATCCGACAGCTTGTACTGAAGCTGCAGGAAGATCAGGCGCACCATGACTTCGGGGTTATAGGCGGGGCGACCATTGTCCTCGTGATAGAGAGGCGCGAGCAGATCGTGGACGAAGGAGAAATCGACGACATCACGCAGGCGGCGCAGCAGGTGGTTGTGGGGCAGGTAGGCCGCACCGACAACATCGTCGTAAAGAGACGGAGTACGGGGTAGAGACTTGTGCTGCAAGCAGATCACCTCAAGGCATCGTTCTACAAAGCCAAGATGGCACCTGCTTGCTCTTTTTCAGCGGTTAGATCATCGCCATTCTCGCCGCCATCCTATTCCCAGTTTTCGCGAAGGCCCGTGAGAAGGCCCGCCAGTCGTCTTGTCTGAGCAACGTCAAGCAGCTTAACCTGGCCATTATGCAGTACGCCCAGGACTACGACGAATGCCTGCCTTTTGCGCAGATGGATTACTCCTTCGGCGCGGTCATGGCTCTGGGCAACCTGACCAACGCAACGCGCCCCAGCCACCTGATGCCGTACATCAAGAACAGTCAGGTTGCAATCTGTCCGTCGCTGGCCGGCGTGTGCGGCTATGGTTGGGGACATAACCACCAGCCGTATCGCAGTTGGACCACGGCTGGACCGGTTCCCGGCGTGTCAATCGCGTTTTACGAGTACCCGGCGGAGCAGTTGCTGTTCATGGACTCCCAAAGTAGCACGGCGCCGTTCAATTACTCATGGGTCTACTGCCCGCACTTCACCAACGACAATGGCAATGGTTACGTGGCCACTCGCCACAACGAAGGCTCTAATGTCGCATTCTTGGACGGCCATGCCAAGTGGATGTCTCGCAGCACTCTGCGCAGCAAGGACGCGGCTGGCAAGCGCATGTGGGCCTGCAATATTCCGTAGTTCATCGTAGCCGAACAAAAACGCCCCCGGTCACGAGATCGGGGGCGTTCTTGTTATTCGGCTACGGCAATGGCGGGTGGCATGGCCCGCGAACGGACCATGCCACACTCTTCTCTCTTGACTTACGGCATCTGCGTCCCCCGATACTTCTGTGTCACCTCGTTCGTCGTCGGGAGTATCCCGTACAGCTCCGGTCGCCGCGCCTTGAACATCATCTCCCGCCAACCCCGCCGCTGGTCCGGCATGTTGTCGCTGAAATGTGACGGAATCCCACTCTCACCCGGCTTCACCTGCTCCGCCTTTTGCCCCGCGTAGTACACCCGCTGCTTGTCGAGGTTGATGTCATAGGTGATGATCCCCTCCTCCTCGAAGGTCGAGGAGGACATGACTTGTCCGTAGGGGTCGATGATCAGGCTGCGCAGCGAGGGGTCGGATGTTGGCCAGTGCGCGCACGCCACCCACACTCCGTTGTCAATCGCCCGCGCCCGCAGCATCGTTTCGTTGGTACGCCCGCTGGCGCCCCACATCTGCGAGCCGTCGATGATCAGTTCGGCGCCAAGCAAGCCAAGTGTGCGGTCGAACTCCGGGATGTACAGGTCGCCGCATTCATGGCTGCCCACGCGGCCGAAATCCGTATCGAAGACCTTGATCTCCGGGTACCCCTTGGGCCAATATCGCGCCTGTCCGTAGATCTCCGCGCCCTGCCGGTCCCAGACGCGCATGATGCTGACCTGGTCCTTGTCGCCTACGCCGCCGATGGCGACGTAGCTGCCGAGCTTCTTCGCCAGCTTGCTCACCATCACCATTGCCTGCTGTGTGGTCTCGTCATCGGCCTTCGTGCTCATCTCCGACAGCAGCACGAGGTCCGGCTTCAGCGTCCCGGCCTTCTCGATCAGGCTGAGCATCCGCTCCGGCATCTTTCCCCGCACCCAGCTATCAGACCGCGGTAGCCATGCCACAGCGACGCGGGCCGTACGCTTGCTGTAGGAGGGCAGCTTCGGCGGCGTCCACGGCTGGGCAATTGGCGCGAAGGCCTTGCGGTCGCCATAGTTGTTCACAAAGAAGATATTCTCGCACTCGTAGGACGGCTGGTAGACCTCGACCTTGCGCTTGTCGAGGTCCACCGTCGCCGTCGCCACGCCATCCTCATAGCCGGTGTCGGCAATCGGCGTGCCGACCCGGTTGAGCACCATACTGCGCCCCCAGGCCGCGCCTGGCATCCCCATTTCCCAGGAGTTCGTGATATAGGTTCGCGGATCGGCGTAGGTGGCGGCGAGCATGTGCACATGAGCGTCGAGGCAGCGTGCCATCAGCAGCGGCTCATGCATCGAGTAGTCGCGCATCCGCTCGGGGTAGTCGTGCCAGGTGATGACGTCGGCACCGCTGAGACTCAGCACCTGGTAGGGCTCCATGAAGTGGAAGTCTGTGGTGACGGTCATCCCGAGCTTGCCGAAGTCGGTCTGGAAGACGGGAAGCGTGTCGCCAAGCGTGAGACCGGTATCATCGGCGATGGCATGCGTCTTGCGGTAGCGCCCGACGATCTTCCCCTTGCGGTCCAGCAGCACCGCCGTGAAGTAGGTCTTCTCGTCGGACTGCTCGGTCAGCGACAGCGCGAGGTAGCAGCCTCGGCCCTTCGCGAAGGCGATGAAGGGAGCGAGGTCACGACTGGCCAGCTTGCCGCGGAAGCTCAGGAAGGGCAGGTGCGGCAGGCATACGAGGTCGGCCGCAGCGGGCACCTTCGATAGTTCCGACAGCACGTACTCCCGGTTCTCATATTGCTTACCATTGAGCAGGCAAACGCTGGAGAAGGTGACGACGCGGCTGGCGCTGGCGGCGGTGGACATGGCAATGACTCCTAAAGCAGCAATAATCAGGTATCTTGGCGACACGCGAGGCACCTCATTGCAAAGCGACCGGCAACACGACAGGAAGGCTTTCCCCGGCGGCTGGCGAAGGTCCTGCCGCTTGAGAAACGGAACCTCCTGCGCGCGGTATTGTCGTTTTGCTTTAGAATAGTAGTTGGTGTCATGGATTTGGTTGGTTTCGGATACGCAGTCGCTGCCCTCATCCTGTTCGGACTGTACATGGTCCCCCGCAAGCTCACCAGGCTGCGAGATTTGCCGTTTGTGCTAAGCATGTGCCTTGGCGTGGTGGTATCCATCATTGCCGCCAGCCTGCTGATCCATGGCGTGCCACTGGTGCACACTGGCGCTCGCTCCGAGATGCTCGGGTTCCTTTGCGGTCCCGTGTGGTATCTCGGCGTGCTCTTCTATACGATTTCCGTGACGCGCATGGGCCTGACGCTCGCCACGCCAATCAAGAATACCACCGCGGTGCTGGGCAACCTCGTTGGGCTGATCTACTTCGCCGAATGGAGGGAGACCCAGCCGGTACCGGCGGTGATCGGTTCGTTGCTCGTAGTGGTCTCCGCGTGGATCATCAGCCGCACCAGCGAGAATCACGAGAAACGCAGCACGATCAGCGCGGCTGGCGTGACGGCCGCCCTGCTTGCGGCACTGTTCTTCAGCGCCTATACGGTGCCCTTTCGCATTGCGCAGACGGAAGGTATTGACACCGTGACGCTGGTGGCGTATATGGGGCTGGGCACTTTAGCAGGGGCGCTGGTGGCCTTCGCGCTCTTGGATCGAGATTGGCGCGGCTGGGTCCGCATTCCCCTTCGCGAGCACGGTTACGCGGCGCTTTGCGGGGCGATCTGGGTCGTGGCGGTGATCGCCATGGCTGAGGCCATCCGCCACATCGGTCTGGCCATCACCTGGCCCTTCACCAACCTGAACATGATCGTTACAATCGCCTGCGGTATACTGATTTTCCACGAGATCAATGTCCGGAAGTTCGGCAAGGTGCTGGCGCTGGGGATGGTGGTCGGTGTGCTGGGAATTGCGCTGCTGGGGGTTGCGAGGCTGTAGCTGAATCGCGTAAGTCGGACTTCCAAGTCCGACTCGGAGTCGGACCGGAAGTCCGACCTACGCGCCACAAAGGTTCGTTGTCAAGGGAGTCCTTCGTCGTGAATGTTGTCGTCATCGTCCTCGATTCGCTACGCTATGACAAGGTCGGTTGCTGCAACTCGAAGATCGTTAAAACGCCTCACATGGACGCTTTTGCCGCACAGGGCGCGGTTCTGGAGCGGTGTTACGCCGAATTCCCCAACACGATTCCCGCCCGCACCGCTCTGGTCGGGGGCATCTACACCTTCACCAATCGCCCCTGGAAGGAACTGGAGCCCAAGGACGCGCACCTCGCGGAGTTCTTTCAGGCAGCGGGTTACCGCACGGCCGCCTTCAGTGACACGCCCTTCAACAATGGCGCACACATGGATCGCGGCTTTGACGAGTTCGTCCACTACCCGATGGGTAAATGCCTGCCGCCGATCGACGGCCAACCGGTCCTGCCGCCCGATGATGCCTACCTCGCGCCGGGATTCCCTGAAAAGGAATACAAGTTCTACCCCAACACCCGCACCAACCGCGCATACTGCATGAAGAAGTACGGCAAGTACGTACCTGAGTTGATGATCGATGATATCGAACAGTGGCTGACGGCCAACCGCAACGAGCAGTTCTTCCTGTGGATCGACAGCTTTAACCCGCACGAGCCGTGGGATGCTCCCGAGCCGTGGCGGAGCATGTATGGGCCGGAACGTGGCTCCGACGACCGATACATCCCCTTCCCGATGGGTCCGGAGATGGACTGGGTACGACCGGGAGACCTGGAGCACGTCCACGCGCTGTACAATGCCTGCGCCAGCGAGACGGACTTCTATATCGGCCGCCTGCTCGCGAAGTTCGATGAGCTGGGGCTGACTGAGGATACTCTGATTGTGATTCTTTCCGACCACGGCGAGCCGCTCGGCGAGCATGGCACGATTCGCAAGTTCAACTACCCGCTGTATGAGGAGCTTTCGCATACGGTGAGCCTGTGGCGCTGGCCGGACAAGATCCCTGCCGGCACGCGGGTGCCCGGCCTGACGGAAAACCTCGATCTCTTGCCGACACTGCTCTCAGCGGCAGACCTCAAGCCTGACGTCCAGCCGGAGGGCGTCGACCTGCTGCCACTTCTACAGGGGCAGGTGGAGAAGGTCCGCGATCACCTCTTCCTGGGGGCCTTCAACTATAACGGCGGGGTAGTCACGGATGATGGCTGGAAGTTCATCGACCACCGGGGGAGGCAGCCGAATGAGTTGTTCCATCTGCCAACGGATCCGTTGGAGAAGGACAATGTGATCGACAGCAACAGCGATCTTTCCGCAGACCTCTACCGCCGGCTCTATGATTTTCACGAGCCGTGGCGCTGGAAGCGCTCAAAGCGCCACAAGGCTTAGTCATCTCTGCGCGTGGGTCGGACCTCCAAGTCCGACCCACGCGGTATTGCCTCCAGCCTCACTCCGATTGCACCTTCCCTTCCTCTCATGCGTCCATACCCATGCTGACAGACCCCTACGGACGAGGTGAGAGGGCATGGAGACACTGCACATTGAGGAAGTCCGGACCTTGGCCGGAGAGCAACAGCCCCCCTGCATTTCCATTTACATGCCGACGGACCACCGAACAACCGCCAGCGCCGGCAACGGCATCCGGTTCAAGAACATGCTTCGCCAGGCCGAGCAGCAACTCGCTGAGCAGGGCCTGAAGGAACGGGCCATCGATGACCTGCTCAAACCGGCGAAGCACCTGCTGGAAGACCGTATGTTCTGGGAGTTTCAGAGCGACGGGTTCGCCTGCTTTATCTCACCGGACGTCTTTCGCTACTATCGCCTGCCGTTGCCATTCCAGGAGTTCGTCATCGTCAACCGTCGCTTCCATCTCAAGCCTTTGCTGGAGTTGCTGAGCGTTGATGGCCATTTCTTCGTGCTGGCCCTGAGCAAGAAGCACACGCGCTTCCTGTACTGCACCCGCTACGGCTCCCGGCGGCTTGAGGTCCGCAATATGCCCCCCAGTCTCGAATATACCTTGCGCTTCGACGAGCGGAGCAAGGATGCCGAGTTTCAGGACAGTGAGTTCGTCTCCAGAGGGCGTCCGACCCCGCAGACGCAGGCCACACTCGTCGGTATGGGTGGCGAGAAAGATCGCTCTCTCAACGACCTCATGCGCTACTTTAATCAGATTGATGACGCTTTGAAACCAATACTGCGCAACGAGCAGGCGCCGCTGATCATAGCCAGCGTCGGCTATCAGCATGGCGTGTACCGCGACGCCAACAGCTACTCATACGTGGCGGAAGACCATATTCAGGGCAATCCCGAGTTACTGCGCGACGATCAACTGCGGGAGCGAGGTTGGCAGATCGCCGAGCCAATCTTCCTGCAAGCACGCGAGCGGGCCGTTGGCATCCTGCAGGAGGCTCTCGGTCACCGGCAAGGCTCGACAGACATCCGGGAGACCGTACGGGCCGCGCAGGATGGAGTGATCGATTTCCTCTTCGTGCCGGTCGGCATGGCAGTTTGGGGACGCTATGATGCGGCTGCGAGGGATGTGGAAGTCCACGAGGAGCGTCAACCGGGAGACGAGGACCTGCTGGACTTCGCGGCCCTCAACGTACTGGCCACCGGGGGCATGGTGTGGGCGCTGCAGCCAGACGAGATGCCTGAACAGACAAAGCTGGCGGCAACATTACGCTACCCGATAGCGCGTCCCGTGGTGTAGGAAACAAGGCACAACACTTCTCATCCACCGCGAAGTGGTGTACAATACATTCTCACTTAGTCAACCGGGCCGGCTAACAAGCCGGCCCTTCCGTTGTTTTCCGAGGTTCACCCGCAACATGAATGAAGCTCACATTAGTAAGATCAGCCACGAACTTGGATTGCAGGCCCAGCAAGTACTCGCCACAGCCGGTCTCCTCGCCGAAGGCGGCACCGTCCCCTTCATCTCCCGCTACCGCAAGGAAGCCACAGGCAGCCTCGATGAGGTAGCCGTTACGAGCATCCGCGACCGCTTGACGCAGTTGGCGGAGCTCGATGCGCGCCGCGAGGCCATCCTGCAGTCCCTCGAGGAGCGCGAACTGCTCACCGACGAACTCCGCGAGCAGATCGAAGCCGCCGAGACGATGACCAAGCTCGAGGACATCTACCTCCCGTACCGCCCCAAGCGCCGCACTCGCGCGACCATCGCCAAGGAGAAGGGCCTCGAGCCACTCGCCGAGGTGCTGTTTGCACAGGATGCCGCCACCGATCCCCTCGTCGCCGCTGAAGCCTTCGTGGATGCCGAGAAGCAGGTGAACTCGGTCGAAGACGCCCTGGCCGGGGCGCGCGATATCATCGCCGAGTGGGTCAATGAGAACCAGCAGGCCCGCGAGCAGATGCGTTCGTTCTTCCAGCGGCAGGCCGCGATGAAGTCACAGGTGATCCTCACCCGCGAGGCTGAGGCCGCCAAGTACCGCGACTACTTCGACTGGTCCGAACCCGTCGTGGACGCTCCCTCCCACCGCCTCATGGCGATGCTACGCGGCGAGCGCGAGGGCTTCCTGCTGCTGAAAGTTCAGCCGCCCAAGGAAGAGGCAATCGCGCTGCTCAACAGCCAGTTCGTCACGGGCGAGGGCGCCGTGGCCGAGCAGGTGAGCGAAGCCGTCGCCGACGGCTATGACCGTCTGCTGGCGCCTTCGATGGAGACCGAACTGCGCCAGGCGCTCAAGCACCGCGCCGATGAAGAGGCGATCCGGGTTTTCACCGAAAACCTGCGGCAGTTGCTGCTTGCGGCCCCGCTGGGCGAGCATACCGTGATCGGCCTCGACCCCGGCTTCCGCACGGGCGCCAAGCTCGTCTGCCTCGACCGCTCCGGAAAGCTTCTGCACAATGAGACGATCTTCCCGACGCAATCGGCAAAGATGGCTGAGCAGGCTGCCGATCGTGTCCGCGATCTGGTCGCGAAGTTCAAAGTCGAGGCCATTGCCATCGGCAACGGCACTGCCAGCCGCGAGACCGAGAGCTTTGCACGCGGGCTTAATCTGCCCGGTGTGCAGATCGTCATGGTCAACGAGAGCGGAGCCTCGGTCTATTCGGCCTCAGACGTTGCCCGCGAGGAGTTCCCCGACCACGACCTCACAGTCCGCGGCGCGGTCTCCATTGGCCGCCGGCTGCAGGACCCGCTCGCCGAACTCGTGAAGATCGACCCCAAATCCATCGGCGTCGGGCAGTACCAGC
>LSQX01291559.1_pt2 | contig 11402 bp, 6 predicted proteins | sample 654561 | NCBI WGS metagenome assembly LSQX01 (sample SAMN04489861, study PRJNA283612) | anaerobic digester metagenome | isolation source: 4 biogas reactors fed with cattle manure at either 37C or 55C with and... | place: Denmark: Kongens Lyngby | collected 2014 | reverse complement strand
GGAGGTTCCACCTTGGCTTTTACTCAAAAAATTAATCCGTACGGGCTGGAAAACGTTTTGAACAAGATGTTCTATAAAGTGCTGGTTGATGTAATCGAAAAAGTGACTGTGGTTGCTGGTATTGTGTTTCCGGAGAGTTTCGGTTTTAAGATTTCGGCAATGGATTTTTCTTCCTTGACAATTTCCAGTACAATTTTAGCCTTAATCTCGGCTGGATATTGTTTCCTGGTACCCATTCTGACGCTTAGGAACCCCATTTTTCGTGTCTAAATTTCTGGGTCCATTATAGGTGGCCAATGACTGCGTGCGGGGTACATAAGCGTCTATTTTACTTCTGGTGCAAAAGATGCGGTTTTCTGTCGTGAAGCTTGCGTGGCTATGGCGTGGTCATCGGACTAGTCGTGCTCTAAAATGAATATGGCATAGAACATTAGAAAGGGTGGTATTACCATGATAGTCAACTCTGAGACTGTTCGATATTTAAGAGAGAAAAGAGCTTGGACACAGGAGCAGTTTGCGGAGATTGCAGGAATTAGCGTGAGAACCGTTCAGAGAATGGAAAGGGGTGAACCAATATCATTTGCGACTATAAAGGCTGTAGCGAAAGCGCTCGGTGTCGAAATTGACAAGCTGAAGTCCCGTGTACAACCAAATAGCAAAAATAGCAAAAAGGATATCTTTCTTTCAAGAATTATGAGCGGAAATGAACTTTTGTTAGCGATTCTCGGCGCTGAGTTTTTCCAGTTCTCGCACGATGATTTAGATACCGAGGATGAGGTTCAATTAGTGAGCGGATTTTTTGATTTTGTACAGGACTGTGATGTCTTAGACGAACTGTCTGCTGGAGCCAGGGTCAGGGTAGCATTTGAGCTTGACCAAATGATCCAGGAACTTCATAATGCAGGGTTTTGGGTCTTTGGAAAAGTGCTAGTGAAGAAATACAGAGTAAACGTGGGCGACGATAGCAAGATCCTACCCGGGAGAACCGCAATTATAAGGGTCGTCCGGAAAGATAGTCCCGAAATAATTAAGAAGCATACGCCTGCCCCATCTTTGTTTGCAAGTAGTTAGCAGCGATTTACAAGCTGTCGTCGATGCATACCACATTGTATGGGGGGAATTTCATGTCTGGCTTAGAACTCATAGAGCCTGCAATAGCTAATATTCTTAAGAAACAAGGAATAAATGACCTGTTACCCGTGCAAAGGGAGGCGTTACAGCAAGGATTGTTACGTGGGGCTTCGCTAATCCTACTGGCCCCAACGAGTTCCGGCAAAACCTTAACAGGCGAAATATTGGCAGTTCATAATGCGCTAAAGAGGGAAAGGACAGCTATCCTTGTGCCTTACAAAGCCCTGGCGGAGGAGCGCTATGCTGATTTGTGCTCTAGATGGAGTGAACTTGGACTACGAGCCGTACTGAGCACAGGTGATCACCCATCTATTGAACTTTCCGTATTCCAGGAAGGCGAGGTTGATGTGGCGTTATTTACGTATGAACGTTTTCTATCTTTGATCACCTCAAATAATAATACCTCCATTTTGAGCCTCTTTTCTGCATTGGTAGTAGATGAACTTCAACTGATATCGGATGAAGAACGCGGTCCCAGGTTAGAATGGATTTTGACCTTTCTCCGCGGGATGAAGTCCCCTCTGCAATTCTTGGGGCTTTCCGCCGTAACTAGCGATTTAAACGGACTCGACAAATGGCTAAACGCCATACCTGTGGTAGTTGATTCCAGGCCCGTGCGCCTAACCGAGCTTGTGGCACTTCCCAATGGCAGTTGTAAAGGAATTTTAAGATCTGAAACAGGAGTGACAACGTACGAGTTAATAATCCCTCCGTATGAGAGTGGAGCAAAGGAGAACCGAATAGTTTCATTTCTGAAAAATGAGTTTCAGAATTCACGTGATCAACAAATACTGGTATTTCGTAGCACGGTAAACGACGCGGAGCATACCGCTGTTCGCCTCGCACGGGAGTTGACAACTCTTGGGCCAGCAGAGGTTGCCCTTAAAAGACTAGCAGATATGGATACTACAGAGGTTAATGTTGTCCTGCAAGAATGCCTGCGGTCTTCGATCGCATTTCATACTTCTGAGTTAACCTTAGAAGAAAGGGCGATAGTCGAAGAGGGGTTTAGAAGCGGTGAGATAAAATGTATTGTGGCAACATCGACCTTGGCTATGGGGGTCAATATGCCGTGCACTAAAGTAGTTATAGTAGAGCTCGAGCGTTGGAATGAAAGGGCTGGAAAGAACATACCCTACACAGTGATGGAGTACCGCAATATGAGCGGTCGGGCCGGGCGGTTTGGGCTCAGAAACGAGGACGGAGCCAGTTATTACCTAGCAGACGATCCCATGGAGGCCAAATATGTCCTGGAACGTTATATCAACGGTAATCCTGAACCGATAGAAAGCGCACTAACTGAGCACTTGGACCTGATGGTAATTTTCTGTTTGGCCTACATGGGTAGCGGAAATAATGCTGACATAACTGATGTATTGCTTGATACGTTCGCAGGTAGCCAGAGGTGGAATGAAGACTTTAAAAGGGATGCGCTGAGAAAATCTATCGATAACATAGTTTCCGGCCTTAGTACCAGTGGGCTAATAGAACTCGACACGGGTAGGTACAGGTTAACCGACCTTGGGCTTCTTTGCGCCTCTTCAGGAATGGATATTGAGTCTTTTGTTGCGTTATCTAACTGGATTCAGAAAAGAGAGAGGTTTTCCAGGGTTGATTTTTTAGCGCTCCTTTCTGGCCTTCAGGAAGTCGTCCGATGCCGCTTCCCTGGGTCATCTGACGATATTCGGTTGAGCAGGGGGTACGTGATTAAGCTCCTCGAGGAAGAAGAATATCAAGACGAGGCTACTGGACGCTTAATGAACGACCTGCGCAGAATTCGCTATGATTGGAATCGTGCGCAACAGGCACGAAGGGTCGCAGCAATACTAGCTTATATAAATGGATGGGGTATAGGGGAGATCGAACAGCGTATCCGTGTCCGCTACGGTACACTCAGGACGTTGACAGAGGCATTCAAGCGGGTCTGCAGGGAAGGTTTACTGGTAGCAGAATACCTCGGAAAGACTAGTGAATTTACGAAAGGCATTTCTAAGTTGCTGGAAGGACTGGAATTTGGAGTTCCTGAAAAAGGTCGAGATCTAGCACGGTTAAGAGTTTTAGCTAGGAGTCAGGTCCTCACGTTGGTCAATGCCGGGATAGATAACCCGCTTTCGTTCTTAGAAGCGGAGCCAGCCGAGATCGCAAAGCTGTTATTCAAGAGCGATGGCACCCGCGTGGAGGCATTGAAGCAAGAGGTAATACGTGCTCTTGGCCCAGTATTGGAGAGCTATAGATCTCAGGCTAAGAGAGCAAACGAGAGACTGATTTCCTTAATACACCAGATATATGCTAGCAGAGGTACGGAGCTAGAGCGTCCGGTCGAAAGTCTCTTAGCACAACTCGTGCCACAGTTGAAAGTCAAGCGGATTACGCCTCAACGTGCGGGGGAAGCAGATTATTCGTTCACTACAAGAGATGGTCGTCCTGGGATAGTGCAACTTGCCTCTAAAGACAATCCCCACAAAAAGGTGTCGCTGTCCAAGGCAGGGAGTGTCTTAAGTCAGTCCCCAGAGTTACGCCCAGAAGTATTTATCTGTATAGGATTTCCAGGTTTTGATGAGACTGCAATCTCAAAGGCCGATGCACTTGGGCAGAACTTTAATTACAAGATCATCTGTTTGCCAGACCTCTTAGAGGCAGCCTTAAGGGTGACTGCGGGTGACCTCCCTCAAGAAAAGATCTATGACATATTTGAGAGCGAAAGAGGGTTTATCAGCGCTGCACGTTTGGGAATTGGTGCTAGTTAATCCAGACCGGACATTACGGGAATACCCTGCTCCGACTTACCAGGAACTTGAACGCGGAACTGCTCTTCTGTTTAGCCTTTTGGGCGGACCCTCTAGAAACCATCTTGATAACTAATCTCGCGCCGCCAGTTTTTTGAGCGGCGTGAACATGCCAAAACAGGTCCGCTCGCGCCGCCGGCGTTAAAAAGATTGCAGAAAGGCCCCTTGTTGGAATAAAATAAAAGCAGCAGTGTTTACGGGTTTATCCTAGGGAGCGAGCAGCCTATGGCGGAGGCTGCTCGCTCAACTTTTTGGGCAAATAGTACCGGGCATGCCGGTAAATTCTCGCGCCGCTCACGCCGCTCGTGTTGGGCGGCGTGAGAAAAAGGCCGCCAGACGTCGCGCCTACGCAGCGACCGTCCGGCGGCGCATAAAGCGGCATCTTTCAGCCGTTGGGTGAAAGATGCCGGTGATGAAGAACCGCCGCAAACCTTATTTAAAAACCACTACTTCGAAGGCTTGTCCGCTGTTTCTTGGGCAGACACGACCCTGTGCGCCGTCGACCCGTGCAGGCCCATGAGCGGCTTCTATAGCCTTTACCCCGCGGGTGATGACGGCGGGTATTTAGACGATCTGGTGGCTGCTTCCCGGGACGTGCTCGAGACCTTGGAAAATTACGTCGCGGTACAGCCCATGGTTACGTTTTTTGCCGCGCTTTACGCCGAAATGCAGTCGATTAAGCACTTGTCGCCGGAGATCAGGGAGACCCTCATGGAGCAGTGGTTCGCCCTGTACTCAGGCGAGGAACTTCCGAAAGGCGCTGGGATCTACAAACTTATTTCAGGCTGGGGAGAGCTTGCCCTTGAAAACCTATGCCGTACCGGCCCTGCGTGTTTTGAGGTAAGTTTCCGCCGGGGGGTAAGCCGCCTCAAATGGTGGGAATTTGGCGCAGCAGCAGGCTCTACCCTGGGTATTTTCAGCTTGATTTCTTATGCAGCCCGGCCCGGCTGTTCAGCCTGCGTCAATGGAGCAGCATCAGCCAGCGGACCCGGCGACCGGCCATCAAGTGTAGGCCATGGGACGGGACGGGGCTGCGCGGGCCCTACTTCCGGAAAGTGCCCCGGTTGCGTCGGTTCTGCGTACTTCCCCTGGATTTGCGGGCTTCACATATTGCTCGACTACTTTATCGATCAAGCAGAAGATCTGGAGTCGGGTGATTTGAACTTCGTAAGCTACTATGATTCCATGCAGGACGCAGCAGCTGCTTTGAACCGGTTTACCTGCATGTCCCTGGAAAAGGCGGAGGCCTTGTTCTCTTCTTGGATTCACACTGCAGTAGTAAGAGGGCTCCTTGCCATGTATTTGTCAGATCCGAAGGTTAAGGCGTGCGGCCTTTCTCAGTACGCGCGCCAACTGGCAGCCCAGGGGGACGCGGGATGGTTGCGTCGGATGTGCGCTGCAGTCAGGAGAATCGCCAGAATCTGAACTCAGGATGCGTATGCCGTGGCAGCACAAGATATGCCCAAGGAACCAGGGAGCGAGGGAGTGTTATTGGGCTCAACCGGCACATGTCTTGCGGGATACCGGGCAGCCTTTGAACAGATACTACATGTGTCATCATTGGGAAAGGAAGGACCCGTTTCTTGGACAACTGGACAGACAGAATCGACAGGCATATCTGGGACTCCCTAAGGGGGACCGTGACAACTCTCCGATTAGACGACAGGCGGCAGGACCAGGAGTTTTCTTGTTCTCTGGGTGTTCAAATGCCGGTGGATGAACCTAGCCATCATGCCGCGGATTACCACAACCTCCGGCTGGCGGAGCTCGAGCAAACAGTTCGGGCAAAACTCAACGGGATTCTGGAAGGTTCAGGCCCCTTAAAGCCCATCTTGGCTCAGCTTTTGTCCACCAGAGGCAAGTTTTTCAGGCCTAGACTGGTGATCTCAAGCTCCTATGCATGCCTTCCATACGTGTTGGACAAGAGAAGGTGCCCTACATGCTCAAGGCTTTATGGGCAACTCCGCAAAGGGCCGGGCTCTGAGCAGTGGGGTAGGGGTGCCAAAGCTCCCGGACCGGCGTCCACAATGCTCCCGTCACACGCAGATTTTGACGACAAGATGCTCGACATGATCACGGACATTGCAGCCGCGTTCGAGATGGTCCATATGGCATCCCTGGTCCACGATGATATCATCGACGGCTCGGCCCACAGGCGGGGCAAGCCGGCGCTCCATCTTACCTGGGGGACCCATTCGGCAGTGCTGGCCGGCGACTATCTCTTCGCCCAAGCAAACAGCACTGTGGTCAAGCATGCCGGACTGGGGATCGCAGCATGCCTGAGCGACGCAGTGGGGCTCATGTGCAGGGGAGAGGTTGCCCAGGACAGCAGGTTTTACGACCCAGATGTGACCGTGGGCGATTACTTCTACCAAACAGGGAGGAAGACAGCTGCCCTCATAGCAGCCGCGTGCAAAGCCGGGGCGATGGCAGCGAAGGCGCCTCTCTTGGCTCAAGAATGCCTATGGCGGTTTGGGATAAAGCTGGGGACTGCGTTTCAGATAATCGACGATATCCTGGATATCGTGGCCGACGGGGAAGCCTTGGGCAAACCTGTGTTCAGCGACCTCAGGCGCGGCATCCTTACCTTACCGCTGATATACGCCATGGGAACTGAGAGCCGCAGGGATATCCTTGAATGCCTGTCACACAAAGCCGTGCCCGACCACCGGATTCCCCAACTTCGCAGCAAACTTGTATCCGGCGGACATGTGAGGCAGGCGGGCGAAGTGGCTTGCAAGCTCCTCCAGTCAGCCCGGCTGGAACTCAGCCTGTTGCCTGATTGTCCTGGCACGGCCAGCCTCAAGAGCATGTGCGACGGGCTGGTGCAAAGGGCACGGGATGTAAGCTTGGCAGAAGGTATCACAATGGGGAAGTAGAATAGGAATTTAGAGTCACCAAATAGTTGAGTCGTAGTCTGAGCGCCTTTGTATGCACATGTGACTGTATGCACATGCCGACGCAGCTTCTAACGCACCGGTCAAGACACTGTAGCATCCACCAGGGCGCCCAGTATCGGCACAAACACATTCGTAGCAGTCGGAACAACAGGCTAACCAATGCGAGGGGAGGAGAACCATGGATCCTGCAGATGTAAAATTCGACCATTATTTTACTTACGACGAAATGGAATCGTTCCTGAAAGCGATAACAAGCAAGTATCCGGACCTTGCCCAGCTGTCTTCGGCAGGCAAGAGCGGCGAAGGCAGGGATATCTGGGTGGTTACCCTTTCAGACAAGCGGACAGGCAACCCTGATGAAAAGCCCGCGCTTTACATAGACGGCAACTTCCATGCCGGAGAAGTCACAGGTTCGATGATAAACCTTTATGCAATAAAGTACATCCTTGAAAACTACGGTAAAGATGAACGCGTCACCAGACTGCTCAAGCGCAACACGCTTTACGTGATACCCAGGGTGTCGCCTGACGGCGCCGAGGTATATCTTACTACCCCCGAGACTTTGCGGTCGGCTCCAAGGCCGTATCCTTTCCCCAATCCTGACGACCTGGAGGGCTTGTATCCCGCTGACGTGGACGGAGACGGGCATATTCTCTTCATGAGGGTCAAGGACGACACAGGCGAATGGAAGGTGTCTCCCAAAGACCCCAGGGCAATGGTGCGGAGGGCGCCTGACGAAGAGGAAGGCACCTTTTACCGGGTCTATGTGGAAGGATTCTTGCGGGAGCACGACGAGGGCGCCATAAAGAATGCACCGCCCAAGTGGGGTTTGGATTTTAACCGCAACTTCCCTTACGGCTGGGTGCCCGAGGTCGAGCAGGCCGGCGCAGGCGAATTTCCCTTGTCTGAGCCTGAGACCCGGGCGGTGGCAGAGTTTATCGTGAACCATCCCAATATTTCCCTTGCCCTTACCTATCACACCACAGGCGGGGTAATCCTGCGGGTACCCGGGGCCCACTCCTCCAAAGAGAGCCCGCGCCAGGACATCCAGGCGATGATTGCCATCGGTGAAATGGGTGCCGAGGAGACAGGCTACCCCTGCGTGCCTTGTTTCGAAGAATTCTACGGTGGCGGAGAAGGGTATAGCAGGGGAGCCTTCGACGACTGGCTGTTTGACCACCGGGGCATCCTGGCTTATACCGTCGAGACATGGAACCTGGCTCAGCGTTCCGGTATCCACCAGTTCCCCACCAGGGAGAAGTCGGTCCAGGAACAAGAAGAAGATTACCTGAAGATGCTTGCCTGGAATGACCGGGAATTGGCAGGCAAGGGCTTTGAAAACTGGCGGCCGTTTGACCATCCTCAGCTGGGCGAAGTGGAGATTGGCGGTTGGTATGTGAAGTACGTGATTCAGAATGCGCCGCACAAGTTCCTGGAAGCCGAATGCCACAAGAACACCATGTTCATCGTCAGGGCAGCGCTGACCCTCCCCAGGCTCGTGCTAGACGACGTGGGTTACCGGGCTTTGGGCGACGGGGTCTACGAGGTGAGCGCCGTTGTGAAGAACGTGGGCTTTTTGCCGACCTACGGCAGCCACAAGGCACTGGAACTTAAGAAGGCTAAGCCTCTTACTGCTGAGATCTATGCGTGTGCTCAGGACGGCCAAGATGAACCGGCAGGTATCGAAGTGATCGGCAAAACCAAGCAGGAAATCGGACATTTGGATGGCAGGTCAGGGACTACGGCAGCCTTCTCCCATTGGACTCCGCGTGCCACAGGGGATCAGAGGGTTAAGAAGGTAAGCTGGGTTGTAAAGGCACAGCCGGGCACGGAGGTCACTATCAAAGTAAGAGGTGACAGGGCCGGATGCGTGACTGAGACAGTCAAGCTGGAATAAGCAGGGCGAAACCGGACCGGGAAATCCCTCTGGTTTCGGGTACCGTGTTGGGCAATTTTTGACCAAGATACTGCCGGTTCCGGTCGGTTCCAGACCAGGTTCTGACCGGGACCGGCCTGTTTTTTACCGGTCTGGACTTGCCTGAGCACCGATGTGGTCAATTCTTAGCCGATCTTGTGGTTGAACCGGTCAGGTTTGGGCCAGGCTTGTGTTGACAGTGGAAGATTCTTAACCACCCGTGAAATCCGGGAGCCCGGAGTGGGCAATTTCAGACCAGCTCCCGTCTTCGACCGGTCAATCCCCGGCCAGGTGCGGCTTGGAAGTGGACGATATGGGACCAGTTTCAGCCCAAAAGCACGGTGGCTGACTTAATTCGAACCAATCACAGGCTAGAGGTGGTAAGTTTCTGAGCAGAACAGGTTTGGAATTGGCTAGATTGTAGCCGGCAAGGACCTATCGTGGTGCGGGCTGGCTTGTATTTGACCAAGGCCTGAGAAGAGCTGATCAATTTCAGACCAGGCTAGCCTGACATCGCCGGACAGCCCTCCATCTTAGGCCATCGCCGGTTACGTTGACTTCACGCGAGGCATACCATATAATCCGGGCGATCGGCAAACCGTCTACGACCCATTGCATCATTGCCGGACATATAAGATAATCATATAAATCCATTGGTTAAATCCATTGATATTGAACCATTAATCAGGAACCATTAATCTGGATCCGTTAAATCCGTACAAAATGAAAATCCGTATACACGCGATGAAGGGAAGCAGTAGGAATCCCAGCCCGGTGAAGAGAGCCGGGGGCAGGTGGGAGCCCGGTACCGCGGAAGATTCCGAACTCGTCCCGGAGCATGTGTTGCGAACGGCTTAGGATGCAGCGATTATCGGGTTAGGGTGCCAGGCCTGAGTAACGGCAAACATAACGGCAACGACAACCGCAAGCACTTGGCACCTGCGTCTGGGAGAGCCCAGTAGCGGCACACGTGATGCGCGCGTTAAGCGCTCAGAGTGCGGTTTATCACATGGGGCCGATGAATATATGATGACTGCTGGGTAGCAGGCCAGATCACTGATGCCCCGGCGACTGATGGCTAGAACAGGACCAGCTGCCCATCAGCATGATCAAGATGCAGCCCGGTGATAAGCCGAACCAGGGTGGTACCGCGATGAAGCCAAAGAGCCCTCGTCCCTTGGATGAGGGTTTTATCTTTATTAGCCTGGTTCGAGTTTATCCAAGCTTTGGGTGAATAGGCGGAATCGTCAACAGGAATTTTGAAGCAGGAGGTACATGATTATGCCGGACGAAAGGAACCGTGGAGCCAAGAACCGTGGAGCCAGAAGCCATACTGGTACTGACGACAATTGCTGTGCCTGCGGAAACCAAAACCGGAACTTGTGCACAAATGGCACGGCATCTGACAATGGCAACAACGACTATGATCCTCAATATGTGGAGAAGAAATGGCAGGAGATCTGGCGGGACAACGAGACCTTTGTGGTTACCGAAGACCCGTCCAAGCCCAAATATTATCTGCTTGAGATGTTCCCATACCCGTCAGGGGAACTCCATGTAGGCCACGTGAGGAACTACACCATCGGGGACGTAATCGCCCGTTACAAGCGGGCGAGGGGATACAACGTGCTCCATCCCATGGGCTGGGATTCTTTTGGGCTGCCTGCGGAAAATGCTGCAATCAACCGAGGCATCAGGCCGGATAAGTGGACGTGGGATAACATAGCCCATATGAGGGAGCAGCTCAAACGAATGGGCTTCAGTTACGACTGGTCCAGGGAAGTCACTACAGCCTTCCCCGAGTACTACAAGTGGACCCAGTGGCTGTTCTTGCTGCTATACGAACGCGGGCTGGTCTACAAGAAGACGGCGCCGGCCAACTGGTGCCCCAAGTGCCACACCGTCTTAGCCAATGAGCAGGTGGAGCAAGGCAAGTGCTGGCGCTGCGACTCCCTGGTGGAAAGGCGGAGGATGGACCAGTGGTTCTTCAAGATAACCGATTATGCCGAGCGGCTCTTGTCTGACCTGGACAAACTCGACGGATGGCCTGAGCATGTCAAGACTATGCAGGCCAACTGGATTGGCAAGAGCGAAGGGGCAGAGATTGACTTCATCGGGCCCAACAACGAGAAGATCCCGGTGTTTACCACGCGCCAGGACACGATTTACGGTGTTACCTACCTGGTGCTGGCCCCGGAACACCCGTTGGTGGAGAAACTCATCCAGGGTACAGAGTACGAAGCCCCGGTGAGGGCATTCATCGACAAAGTGAGCAAGATGTCTGAGATTGACCGGACCGCCGAGACTATGGAGAAAGAAGGCGTCTTTATAGGCGCTTACGCAACCAACCCGGTGTCAGGGGACAAGGTGCCTATCTGGATAGGCAATTACGTAATCTACGAGTACGGCACAGGCGCTGTCATGGGAGTACCCGGCCACGACGAGAGGGACTTCCATTTTGCCAAGAAATACGGGCTGCCCATCAAGATAGTGATCCAAAACCAAGATCAGAGCCTCAGGCTTGAGGAGATGGAAACCGCTTACGTGGATCCCGGGATCATGGTAGACTCAGGCCCGTTTACCGGCCTCGGCAGTGAGGAAGGGCGGGCGCAGGTTACCAAGTACCTGGAGGAAAACGGCATAGGCCGGGGCAAGGTTACCTACAAGATG
>LSQX01284250.1_pt2 | contig 11402 bp, 8 predicted proteins | sample 654561 | NCBI WGS metagenome assembly LSQX01 (sample SAMN04489861, study PRJNA283612) | anaerobic digester metagenome | isolation source: 4 biogas reactors fed with cattle manure at either 37C or 55C with and... | place: Denmark: Kongens Lyngby | collected 2014 | reverse complement strand
ATCAGGTCATTTATCTGCAAGTCATATTCGATCAGCTGTTTTTTATGTTTATCGATCTGAAAAAGAGCCTCAGAATGGCTTAGCTGCATTTTTGCTAGGAGATCATCCTTTTGCTTATTTAGCTTTGCTATTTCTTCGCTGTGTTGCTTAATTTTTCTCTCCCTGTAATTGCTTTCATGAACACTTAGCTTGTCCTTTAACGGGCGCAAAATGGACTTAACAAATCCATTATTCATAAAATTCGACAGGGTAGATATGTTATCCATGGTCTTTTCATGCTTTGCATCGGAACGGTTCATCATCTCATCGATTTGAAAGACTCTAGCTGATTGGGCGATCAGCTCATTCAAGCTAGCCCTAACCTTCTCTCTTTCAGTAGATATGCCCTGTATTTTGCTATTGAATTCCTTTTTTGTAGTGTAAATCTCATGATCCAACCCTGAGAGAAAGAGGTCTGATTTTTCTTTTATAGCTGTATTTTCATCATCTATCGCTTTTTGAATTTCGCTTTCTATATGGGTCTTTTGCTTGAGCAGAAGCTGATTAGTTCTCAGGGTATTGCGAGCCTCCGTTAAATTCTGCATCAGATTTTTGACTTCTTCATTCATCAGAATCCCTCGCAATCCATGTACGCCCTTGCAAACGCCACAAGCCTGCTTATTGCCTTTCTGCGATAATTGTACTTGAACCAATAAGACTGGGTAACGGTGATTTTCTATTTAAGACATCTTACGAGTATATCCTCATGCCTTTTGACATCTAGTTCGATACGGTTTTGCTGCTCTATTGCCTGCTGATATCCATCAAATAGGGCTTCAACCTTCGGCTTAATTTCATGCTCCAAGGTTATTTCAATCCTCTGCTGTCCCTTTTCAAGGCTAAGTATACTTTTTTCAAGTCCTTGCTGTCCCTTTTCAAGGCTTTGCATATTCCTTTCAAGGCTTTGTACATTCCTTTCAAGGCTTTGCTGTCCAACCTTTAGCTCACCAACGTCACCTGTCAAGCCGTTGACAGTATTCGTCAAGCCGTTGACAGTATTCGTCAAGCCGTTGACAGTATTCGTCAAGCCGTTGACAGTATTCGTCAAGCCGGTCACCTGCGCGGCTATAAACTCAAGCAACTCTCTATCGTTCATATCTCACTACCCTTTCGACCACAGACAACTTAAAAACATTGCTATGTGCTTACTATTATATTCTAATACAGCTCACATAGCAATCCCAATTGCATATTAATATACAATATATGTTAATATTGGTCCGTATTTGGCTCCTCAGTTAAGCTCTTTTATTATTTTCTGATATAGCTTCATTGTTAATGGGTAAGACACCATGGGCAGTATACTCAGGAATACGAGGATGCCCGGGACCAGCGTAAAGATGCCGTGCATACCGAACAATGTCGCTTCTGTTTGGGCAACATTGGGGACATATTTGACGTACGTCAGAAGATAGCCCAGGATGATTCCGGCAAGGGAACTGCCAAGCTTAACGATAAAGGTCTGGGTCGACCACATTATTCCCTCGGTTCTTTTGCCGGTTTTCCATTGTATATAATCAATTGTCTCCACCATCATGGCAGGCAGAAGAATTTCCGGACCGCCAAAGGTAAGTGAAACCAGTGCAAATCCAATAATCAAAACGACTGCATTACTGTAGCCAATAATGAATAGCACTATGTATCCGACAACTCTAATAACCAGAGCGGCAATCAACAGCATTTTCTTGTCGTGTTTTGCAGACAGCTTGGAGGCAAGGGCTATCCCTATCATCATTGGTATAATCATTGCCAGGCTTAGGACCGAGGCCATGTTGGCATTGAGCAGATTATAGGTAGCATAATAGATAATCATTGATGTAACCAGGTTGTCGACGGTTGTGATAAATAGCTGAGAGGCCAAAATATGCAACAAGGGCTTATTCTTCTTCAGGGAGGAAAGGATTTCCTTCACGGGCAGCTTCTCGCTGCTGTGCTCAACCCTTTCTCTGGTGTTGAAGAAGATGGCCAACATGCCAAGAGCCATCATTATGCCATATATCACGGCTACAATTCTATAGGCATTTGCATCGTAACCAAACACCTGCAAAAGCGGTACTGTAACTACAGATACAAGGATGAAGCTCACCGGCGCTATCATTTTCCCCAAGGATATAAGACCGGTTCTCTCATTTGGGCTCTTGGACATTACCGATGTCAGACTCCATAATGGGATATCTGAAACGGTATAGACTATGTCGAACAGGAAGTAGGATATGTAGGCCCAAACAAGGGCGCTTCCGATAACACCGGGGGTAAATATCAGGTACATAATTAAAACGATGGGTACTGACACAAATAGCATGTAAGGCCTGAACTTACCCCACCTTGTTCGAGTCCTTTCAGTTATAATGCCCATAAGCGGATCATTGACGGCATCCCACATCCGGGCCGCAAAGAGCAGCGTTCCCACTGCGGCAGAGCTTATTCCCACCACATCAGTATAGAAGATCATAATATAAGCAGAAATAAAGGCAAACACCATATTCTGACCGAATACACCGAAGGTGAAGGAGGCCTTCTCCAAGGGCTTTACACTTCTAGCCTCGTCTGTCTTTCCTTCTCCCTGTGTCGATGTAACTTCAAATGCCTGATCCTTTTTAGATTTATTCATATTAGCAACCCCGTTTCTATAAGCTTTTTATTGAGCAGGTCAATGAAACCATTCAATTCGGCATATGAAAATGTACCGTTTGAAACCTGTACTGCCATTCGTAATGGCATATAGAACACTGATCTTTCAAGCTCTTTAAGGTTAACGACATTCTCTTCATCCGGTGCCAGCTGCTGCATAAGGGTTCCCAGCTCTTTATCCATAATTTCCTTCAGTACCGGAATTCTTTGAATCTCTCCCACAGTGGTGTTTATGCCAATCCTTGGGTAGCGTTTGTTGGACTGTGTTATTTCAACAGCTGCACTAAGCTCAATGATGCGAGATGAGCTTCCAATTTCTATGAGATTTTGGCCTGTGGCGAATACGAATTCCTTTTGAAGCACGTCGTAGTACATGAATTTGGAAAGCGGGATACTTAAGCTTACTAGAGCAGCCTCTCCGGGCTTTAGTGATACCTTTTGGAAAGCCGCAAGTCGCCTGACAGGCTGAACCACAGTATTCTCGTCAGCAGCTTGCGATGCAAGTCCGGCTGGACACGAGTCGAGCTCCATGCACCCGGGATTTCGGTTAAGACAAATGTAAGCCTGAAGGATTTCCTTACCTTCATATGCCCCTGTGTTACTTATATTAACCGAAACAAGGAAGCTTTCACCCTGTTTTTCCACCTTGATTGAGTCATAGGTAAATTTCGTATAGGATAGGCCGTGGCCGAAGGGGAAAAGCACATTCAGTTTCTTCTTATCATAGTATTTGTAGCCTGTAAATATCGATTCTTTATATTCTACAAGGGTGCTGCTGCCTTTAAACAAATACGAGGGAATATGTGCAAGTTTTTCCGGATAGGTTTCCGTCAACTTACCGGAGGGGTTGATTTTTCCCGAAAGGACATCTACAAGCGCTTTGCCTGCGCCCTGTCCGGAAAGATGCATCTGGAGTATTGAGTCAACTGAATCAACCCAGGGCATCTCTACCGCGGAGCCCGTTTGCAGCACTATGATCATTTCTTTTCCCAGCTTGGAAAGACAATCAATTAGTTCATCCTGGCACTTGGGGAGCCGTAAGGTATCCCTATCGTAGCCCTCGGCTTCGGTGTAGTTGAAGAGCCCGGCAAAGAATACAATTTTACCTGCGCCTTTCGCTGCCTTAAGTACCCTGTCGGCCAGCCGGGGATCAATTTCTTCGCTATCCTGCCTGTAGCCTGGCTCAAACTTATATTGTAGCCTTGCTCTTGTGAACTCCCTCGGTATGGAGTCAATCTCTATGGCATTTACTCTTGAAGAACCGTTGCCCTGAATGATCGGGGTCTTCATAAGTTCTCCGACACAGAGCACCTTATCATTCGTGCTTAAGGGCAGGGAGTTCTTGCTATTTTTCAAGAGGACAAAGGATTCGGCAGCCGCCCTTCGGGCTAAGTCATGGTGCTCTTTGTAATCAGCATTTACCGATTTTTTGATGGAATTGTCGCACTTGTTCATCAGTGCTTTGAGCTTGTTCACTGCTCTGTTCACTGCATCTTCATCAAGCTGTCCGTTTTGGTAAGCTTCTTTAAGCAGATTGTAGCTCAAATCCCCAACTGACGGCATTTCTAAATCCAAACCACTGTTGATGCTTTTTACAATGTCGTTCACGGCATACCAGTCTGATATGACCAAACCATCATAGCCCCATTTCTCCCTTAGAAGCTCGGTCAAAAGCCACTTGCTTTCAGAGCAGTAATCGCCAAATAGCCTGTTGTAAGCGCTCATAACAGTCCAGGGCTTTGCCTGTTGGATTATTTCCCTAAATGCCTCCAAGTAAACCTCATATAATGCTCTTTCATCCAACTGAGTATCTATGGACATTCTGTACGCTTCCTGATTGTTGACGGCAAAATGCTTGAGAGAAGCTCCGATACCGTTTTCCTGAAGGCCTTTTATGAATGCGCTTCCAATTTGTGCAGTTAAGAGCGGATCCTCTGAGAAATATTCAAAGTTTCTTCCGCAAAGGGGACTTCTTTTAATGTTGACTCCCGGTGCCAAGACAACATCGACGCCCTTTTCAGCGGCCTCCCTTGCGATACAAGATGCTACCTCATACACCAAAGAAGGATCCCAACTGCAGGACAAGGCTGCAGGAGTAGGAAAACAGGTAGCTTTGCTGCTTTCATTTAGACCCAGATGATCATTATCACCCGGTTGGAACCTAAGACCAGTGGGGCCGTCTGAAAATACGATTTCCCTTATGCCGGCCTCGGTATTCTTGTGAGTGGTCCAGAAATCCTTTCCGTTCAGAAGTTTGAGCTTATCATCGATTCTCATTTTATCACCCCTATGATTGCATTTTATTACTAAATGGTGTAGTCTTATTGTAGTATTCGATTGTTTTTATAACAAATCAGTTAGAACAATTGCCAGGGTCAGTGCTACTGGTATAACAGGTGCTGTTGGTGTTTATGGTAAAATTATTTACAAAATTGAAGCTATTCCACTATGCCACGAATATTCCCTTGCGCCTTTATGATGGCGAGAATCGCCTGCTTTCCTCCGCCCTGCTCAAAAGCCAGAGCATGCCGACTTTTTTGCGCTTTGACCAGTACGAAAAGGAACTTGTGAAGCCATATGATGATACCTTTTATTACACAAACGATTTGAACGAGCACTACTATTCATTTGGCTTTGCATGTGAAGGCAAGGAATATAGGCTCGTCGCTGGACCGTCGATAGATAGCTCCCTTAGCAAAAAGCAGCTAATGATGATATCGTCTCAAAAGAATCTCAGGCTCTCCGACTATGACGAGCTGGAATCCTATTTCCGAAGCCTGCCCCACTACACCTCAGTTTCCCTGAGAAGTACACAGCCCCTTCTAAGATATATGCTCAGTGGGGAAGAACCCGATTTGTCAAAAAACATGCAGAAGAGTAAGCCCACAAAAGAATTTGAAGAAAAGAAAGCTAAGGTAGCCGAGGAGCAGAGATACCATCATAGCCCGAACAAGGACGCGATGATACTTGAGGCTGTTAGAAATGGCGACAGAGGCAAGGTGTTCTCTCTTGTTTACACACAGGGGGACGGTCCTGAAGGTATTCTTTGCAAGGATGACCCACTCAGGTCCTATAAAAACATGTTTATCGTGAATGTAAGCCACATTACAAAGGCTGTAATTGAGGGCGGTGTTGATTCTGAAACCGCCTATACGCTTAGTGACACCTACATACAGACGGTGGAGGAAATAGACTCCTATGAAGAAGTAACCAAGCTGCACATAAGCATGCTCAATTCATTTTTGGATCTTGTCGAAAGAGCCAAAAGGATGAGGTACACAAAGCAGGTATACATAACAATTGATTATATTAACAAGCACTATTATGAGAGCATATCGGTAAAAGAGCTAGCCCAAAGGGTGCATATGAGTGAAAGCCATCTGCTTAAGCTTTTCACCAGTCAGACGGGGATGAATATTTCGTCCTTCATTATAAACAAGAGAATCACCGAGGCGGCGAACCTGCTCAGATACACAAATTACAGTATTACACAAATATGCAATATGACGGGCTTCAACGACCAGAGCTATATGACAAAGCAGTTTAAAAGGCATTTCAAAACAACACCTAAAAAGTACAAAGAGCAAATTATCTATGAATAGTAGCAAGGCCTGGTGCAGAGCAAAATCATGAAGCGAGATAATGGAAACCGACACATTATCTTTTGCTTATCAGAGATTTAGGTAATTCACCTATATTCTGCGCAAAAAAGTTGGATAAAGGCGGAAGTCAGTTAAGGATGCACTTCATGGGTTTAAGTGGTGAGGGAACATGCCCAAGCTGCAGGGCAGCCTGGGCTTCATCCGTCGCAAATAAGGGGGAACAGCGCTATTTCCTTTTTACAGGCTCCAGCAGGTTGAGGATAAACTGACTCCCATGTCCTTGTGGGTTATCGTTGCGAATGTGCTCTTCAAAGCATAGCCTTGATCTATCCGAAACATATTCACTGTTTTGAGAAAGATGCTTCATAAGTATCTGCCAGGAGCCATAGATATCATCGCTGCAGGGCATCATTGCATATAAGCCGCCGGGAAGGAGCATTTCTTTTAAATGTGAAGGAATCTCGACCCCTTCAGGTATAGATGCGCACATACCATAGCCGTACTCAGGTCTTGACTTGCTCGGCAAGGGATTAACGTTTCCTCCGAACAACCGCGCGGTGCCCATCAAGCCGGATGACTCAAGCCATTCTAGGACTGGTGCCGTTGCCTCATCCTCCGGTGAAACTCCGACAGCGGTGTTATAAACCACTCTCATCGGTGGTAGAGTTACAAATCGTACATTGATACTAGCTTCTGTGTTTGACATAATAATATCCTCCATTTTTTCTCTTTGATAATGTCTTGCAAAATCTTGAACAAAATCATTCAGGGCCTTCAAGGAGGTTGAGTTTGCCTGTTGCTCACCAGTTTGTGCAATAGAATTCAGAATAGAAAGCAAAGCGTTCTTGCGTGCATTCGACTCAATACTCTCTACCTCTAGCAACAGGAGCTGCTTTTTAATAGCTTCCTCTATTCCTGCATAAGTTCTATTATGCAAAATTGATTTAATGTCTTTCAATGGTATCCCAAGCTTGCGAAATAGAGCAGTAATTTTTATGCAAAGTACAGCGTCCTCATCATATGCTCTCCACCCTGATTCGGGATCGCGGAAGCTTATGAACAGCCCTTCAGATTCCCAATGCCGCAATGTGCGACTGGTAAGCCCCATTTGTGCAGATAGCTTATTGATGGCTATAGGTAAACTCATAGTACACTCCTTATAAACTCCTTTTATGTTTTAGAGGATCCTCATAAATATATAATATCACTTGACGCCGCGATAACTGCAAGTGTTTTCTAAATCTTTTTTCAAAGTTTTTGATAGCATAATACAACATGCGAATTGTCTGATTCCTGACTTACTGTTATGATAGAGGTATTGATAAAACATCGACAAGAAATAGAATATATAGCCATTAAGGAACTATTGCGAAGGATGAAAAATTTGGTTGTAGGAATTGTAGCGCACGTGGATGCCGGGAAGACAACCTTATCGGAAAGCTTCTTATACTTGAGCGGGAAAACACGCAAAATGGGCAGGGTTGATAATCGGGATGCCTTTTTGGATCACTTCGAACTGGAACGTGCAAGAGGCATTACTATTTTCTCCAAGCAGGCCATGCTTGAGTTGGGTGATGCCCATATTACCCTGCTGGATACCCCCGGTCATGTGGATTTTTCAACGGAGATGGAGAGAACCCTCCGGGTTCTGGACTATGCCATTTTAGTTATCAGCGGAGCGGATGGCATACAAAGCCATACCAGAACCTTGTGGCGACTACTGTCCATTTATCGCATACCGGTCTTTTTGTTCATAAATAAAATGGATCAGGAGGGTAGTGACCCTGCGAGAATCATGCAGGCACTCAAGAGACAGCTAAGCGAAGGCTGTATCGATTTCGGGCAGGAGGGGTCGGACAGCTTTTACGACCAACTGGCTATGTGCGATGAGGGCTTGATGGAGGCTTACCTGGACACCGGCAAGGTGGAGCTCCCCCGGATAAAGGAGACTATCCGGCAGCGCAAGGTATTTCCATGCTATTTTGGAGCGGCCCTTAGGCTGGATGGCGTTGAGGCCTTCATGCAGGGCATTGTGAAATACTCTCAGAGGCCTTCTTATTCGGATAGATTTGGCGCAAGGATTTACAAAATTGAAAGGGACGAGCAGGGAAATCGTCTGACCTACATGAAAATTACCGGCGGAAGCATCAAGGTAAAGGATGTCCTGGCCAATGGCGATTGGCAGGAGAAGGTCAACCAAATCCGGATCTATTCAGGCCCAAAATTCGAAGCGGTCAATGAAGCGGAAGCGGGAACTGTCTGCGCCGTGACCGGACTGACTAAGACAAAGCCCGGGGAGGGGCTGGGAATCGAAAAGGCATATGCTTCACCAGTTCTGGAGCCGGTTTTATCTTATCGGATTATCTTCCCGGAGGACTGCGATCCGAGGGTGATGCTTCCGAAGCTGCAATTGATTGAGGAGGAGGACCCGCAGCTTCATATACTTTGGGATGAGCAGGCAAGGGAAATCAAGGTGCGGATTATGGGTGAGGTGCAGCTTGAGGTTCTTCAAAGCACGATTAAGAGCCGGTTTGGGGTGGAGGTTTCCTTCGATTCAGGCCGGATTATCTATAAGGAGACCATTGCCGACATAGTTGAGGGAGTAGGACACTTTGAGCCCCTGCGCCATTATGCGGAGGTTCACCTGCTGCTGGAGCCGGGAGAGCGGGGAAGCGGCTTACAGTATAAGGTGGATTGCAGTGATGATTTTTTGGCGAAAAGCTGGAAGAACCTCATCCTTTCTCATTTGAAGGAAAGGACTCATAAAGGGGTGCTGACCGGTTCTGCCATAACTGATATGGCTATAACCCTGGTGTCAGGCCGCGCAAGCAACAAGCATACCCAGGGCGGTGATTTCCGGGAGGCAACCTGGCGCGCTGTGCGTCAAGGCTTGAAGCAAGCGGAATCAATCCTGTTGGAGCCCTACTATGCTTTTGAACTGGAACTGCCTGAGAATATGGTCGGACGTGCCATGACAGATTTGGAGAGAATGCGGGGCACCTGCCAGGTTTCAAGCATTGCAGATGGGCTGGCTCTTCTTACAGGACAGGCACCTGTGGCTACCATGAAAAACTACCAGATGGAAGTGACAGCCTATACCAGAGGGCTTGGGAGGCTCATATGCACTCCGGACGGTTATGACATCTGTCGCAATGCGGATGAGGTCATTGGGGAAATGAATTATGATTCGGAGCGGGATCCCGCAAATCCGACCGGTTCAGTATTTTGTGCCAACGGAGTCGGCTTTTCTGTTCCCTGGGATGAGGTCAAGGGGCATATGCATGTGGAGAGCTACCTGCAGAAAAGGGCGGAGCAGTCGGACCAGCCGGAAACGGCGACAGATAGAAAAATGGAATGGAAGGACGACCAGTGGCTTGAGCCAGAGGAGGTTAACCGTATTTTTAAGCAAACCTTTTTCGCAAACAAGAATGAAAAAAAGGTTTGGCACAAACGCAGGCCTGTCGTGGACAGCTATCTGGACCAGACCGCTTATAATCGCAAATTGAGAGAAGCGAAGACAAAGGAAGCAAAGGATAAGTTCCTGCTTGTGGATGGCTACAACATGATTTTTGCATGGGCTGATCTGAAGGAGTTAGCCGAGGACAGCATGACTGGAGCCCGGACCAAGCTTCTTGAAATGCTTAGTAAATACCAGGGTATCCGGAAGCATAACATTATTGCCGTCTTTGATGCCTACCGTGTGCAGCGGCATCATGAGGAAGTATTTGACTATGACAATATCCATGTGGTCTTTACAAGGGAGGCTCAGACCGCAGACCAATATATTGAGAGGTTTGCCCATGATAATCGGAACAAGTACGATATCACCGTTGCCACATCGGATGGCCTGCAGCAGATTATTATCCGGGGAGCGGGCAGTGCCCTGTTATCCGCCAGAGAGCTTAGACAGGATATGGATAGCGTAAATGAGAGTGTCCTGAAGGCATACCAAAATAAAAAGCCATTAGACCGCAATGTGCTAAGTGATGCCTTGTCAGAAGAAGCAAAACAGCAGATGCAGGACTTGCTTAATGACCCATAGTTAAAACATGCTAAGCTGATTATCGATTTGCGGGAAATCCCACAAATACCCAAAGACCTGTCCAACCTCGTGTAGCACACCATGGGCTTTACATTCTGAATAGAATATTTCCATAAGAGTGTCATTGTTGTCACTTGTGCATTCGTAAGACAAACCAAAGCGGCTGATGTATTTGCGCTTAATGCCGGGAAAGTGTCGATCCAGTGCGGCATAGAAATACTCGCGATCACCTTCACGCATGGTTGTGCCGATGCCGAAGCATATGATTCCTTTAACTTCTGCGTCAAAGCAATACTGAAGAATGCCCCGCAGGTTTTCCTCTGTGTCGTTGATAAATGGCAGTACTGGAGAAAACCATACAACTGTTGGGATTCCATTATCACGCAGTATCTTAAGAGCTTCCAAGCGCTCGAGCGTAGTAGATACATTTGGCTCCAGAATGCGGCAGAGGTTTTCGTCGTATGTGGTAAGGGTCATCTGAACCACGCATTTCGATTTTTGGTTTATGCTTTTTAACAGATCAAGGTCGCGAAGAATCCGGCTTGATTTTGTCTGTATAGCAAGCCCGAAGCCATATCGGTCAATGATTTCAAGGCACTGGCGTGTTAAGCCCAGCTCCTCTTCGCAGTGCATATAGGGATCGCACATGGCGCCAGTTCCTATCATGCATTTTTTTCGTTTACGCTTCAGTGCGTCTTCAAGCAGCTGTGGCGCATTCTGCTTTACCTGGATATCCTCAAAATCGTGCTTCATCTGGTAGCAGGCAGAACGGCTGTCGCAGTATATGCAGCCATGCGAACAGCCACGATAAATGTTCATTCCATTTTTGGCAGACAAAATCCCCTTGGCATCAACAAAATGCATTTTTCATTCCCCCGAAGGTACATAATTGTGCATGTGCATTTTCCCGTCAGTGAAAAATCTGCACGCACTTAAATTCTGCAGGAGGCGTATAACGACCTAACGCAGAAGGTCATTATACCACTGGTTGTTGACATCAGTATGTCAAGTTTCCTTGCAGGCTTTATCATTTGCTGTGATGAGGTTTTATGACCTAATCAATTCCTCATTTATTTGCCTTATCTTAT
>LSQX01028893.1_pt3 | contig 11402 bp, 11 predicted proteins | sample 654561 | NCBI WGS metagenome assembly LSQX01 (sample SAMN04489861, study PRJNA283612) | anaerobic digester metagenome | isolation source: 4 biogas reactors fed with cattle manure at either 37C or 55C with and... | place: Denmark: Kongens Lyngby | collected 2014 | reverse complement strand
TATTGCTTGGATAAGATTCCATGTTTCCTAAAATTTATTTTGTATTTAATTTGTTTTCTTCTTCGTCAATTTTTAATGGTTCTGCCTTCTTTTTAACAGCCTGTCTTAACAGTTCCAATTCTTCGTCTCTTAGTTCGCGATATTCACCCAGAGCCAAATCCTTTGGAAGATCCAATGGACCAAACCCAATCCGTGTTAAATCTAAGACCTTATTGCCCAAAGCTTCAAACATTCGTTTAACTTGATGGAATTTACCTTCTTGGATAGTTAGTTCTACTTCTGTACCATCCTCTGATAATACTTCCATAAGTGCTGGTAGGCAGCGGTAATCGTCATCCAAAACAATACCTTTTAAAAGTTTCTTATGATAATTCTCTTCTGCTGGATCTCGCAGCTTGGCTCGATAAACCTTATTGATATGCCAGCGGGGTGAAATCAATTTATGATTTAATACACCATCATTGGTCAATAGCAACAATCCCTTGGTGTCTTTGTCCAAACGTCCCACTGGAAAAGGGTCAAAGGCTTGGTGCTTAAGTTGCAGTAAATCAATCACTACAGGACCGTAGGCATCTTCCGTTGCAGACAAATATCCTTCTGGTTTATTTAAGATTAGATAAATAAACTCTCGTGTATCCACTAATGCTCCGTCTAAATAAAATTTATTTTGTTCCCGATCATATCTAGCCCCATGATCAGTCGCAATTTCATCATCAACCCGTATTCGGCCAGCTTTAATTAATAAACGTACTTCCTTACGGGAGCCAATTTTAGCATTGGCTAATATCTTATCTAATCGTTCCATCTTACTTAAGTCGCTCATTAAGTTCAGCTGCTAACTCTTCAAAACCAGGCTTTCCAAGTAAAGCAAACATATTTTTCTTATAAGCTTCAACCCCTGGTTGATTAAAGGGATTCACACCTAAGGTGTAACCGGATACTGCACAGGCTAGTTCAAAGAAATAAACCATTTCACCAAATGTCCGGGGACTTAAACCATCAATTTTCAAAACCAAGTTTGGAACATTGCCATCATTATGAGCTAAAATGGTTCCCTTAAATGCATTAGTATTTACTTCATGCATGGTCTTTCCCGCTAAGAAATTTAAGCCGTCTAAGTTTGCCTCATCTCTGGGAATTTCAAAGGATTTTCGGGGCTCCTCTACTTGAATCACTGTCTCAAATAAATTACGACGGCCGTCTTGAATATATTGTCCCATGGAGTGAAGATCCGTTGAAAAGTTTACAGCGGCTGGAAAAATACCTTTCCCATCTTTACCCTCTGATTCACCAAAAAGTTGCTTCCACCATTCAGCAAAGAATGATAGTTTCGGCTCATAATTTACTAAGATCTCAATTTCTTTTCCCTTCCGGTAAAGAATGTTTCGCGCTGCCGCGTACTTTAAACAATCATTTTCGGCAAAAGGGGCAAGGGTATAACGTGACCTAGCTTGTTCGGCTCCAGCCATTATTTCGTCAATGTCAATGCCTGCAGCTGCTATGGGCAATAGCCCTACTGCCGTCAGTACCGAATAGCGCCCCCCCACAGAATCTGGAACCACGAAGGATTCATAGCCTTCCTGATCTGCCAAACCTTTTAAAGCTCCCTTGTTAGCATCGGTGGTGGTATAAATCCGTTTCGCTGCCTCTTGTTTCCCGTATTTGTCTTCCATGTATTTTTTCATCACACGGAATGCGATGGCAGGCTCAGTGGTAGTTCCTGATTTACTGATCACATTTACAGATAAATCCTTTCCATCCATAGCCTCTAAAAAATCATTGATATAATCACTGGACATATTATGACCCAAGTAATAGATCTGAACTCCACCAGTCTTTTCTTTCCCTAATTCATTATGGAAGGTATGACTTAACATTTCTATGGCAGCTTTCGCCCCGAGGTATGATCCACCAATCCCAATTACTACCAAAGCGTCCGAATCACTCTTAATTTTTTCAGCTGAAGCTTTAATACGAGTAAATTCTTCTTTGTCATATTCTTTTGGTAGGTTTACCCATCCCAAAAATTCATTTCCAGGGCCCGTTTTCTCCAAGGTTGTCTTTAGAGCAAACTCTGTATACTGTGCTACATTCTCTAGTTCCTGTTCTGACACCATTCCAATTGTTCTTGTTAAATCTAATTTAAGCAATGCTGTTCACTTCCTTTATTTATTCGACAGTTTTGTCGTCAGTCATCCATTAATAGGGAGGTTTACAGCTCAACCTCAGCTGCCTCCATTTCTTCATGTCATATCTGAATGACATTTCTTAATTTCATCTATCCATCTTTTGTTATAATCTATGCTTTTCAGATTTAGCTTTCATCTAGTCTTTAAAAAATATCCTTTTTAAGTTGTAGCTTGGCTTGGCAACAACCAGATCGATATTTTTGCGTAATAGACTTAGCTGCATCTACTCGCCTGCGTTGAGCTACTTCTTCTTGACAGCCAGTACATAAAATTCGATAGCCTCTGCGAGGTTTTTCTTGATGATTCCCCTGAAAATGAGTATCAGGGGAAATGCCTAATCTTAAGCAGGTTGTTTTAAAGGCACGATCATGACCCCTATTCTCATTCGATATGGTATTAATATAAAAATGTGCATATTCATGGAGAACAGTGTGTCGCACAATTTCTTCCGGATAGTCTCCTGAAACTAGCTTTAAGGCAAATCGAAATGCCACTGGCGTTAAGTGCCCCTGCTTGATTTTAAACACGAAGGATCCATATGTTTTTCTCATTCGAGTTGATATCTCAATAGGAACATGACTGCATGATAGGTTGAGGCGATCCCCAGCTTCATTTAAAATATCCCGAATTTGCTGTTCACTAATTTTTTTCGGCATAGGCCACCTCCTTCTTATTATAGTATACTTTTAAAAAACCTTTTGTATCTACCCATCCCACAAGATTTTAACGTGATCCGCTTAATCCTTGAAACTCTTTACCCATAAAAACATACGGTAAAAACTAGAATAGATAAAACCCTTTTTCTTGTTTCTGTTTTTCTTATTACAACCTAAAAACAAAAGCCATGAGATTTTTGAAAAACCATGAGATCCTTGAAAAACCATGAGGTCTTTTAAAATCGATTAGACTTTTAAGAACCAATTAGAGCTTTTCGACCTATTAGACCTTTTAGACCTTTTAGAGAATACTAAATCATTATTTTTGTGTTTTGAATTAAAACACTTCCTTATTATATAGCTTTTTTAGATTATTCCTGCAATACAATCTTTTAAAAAGAATCCTTTAGAAATAAGCTTGATATCATGTTCTGGTTTTACTTTACTCTTCTTATACTGGCTACGCTTTTCTTAATACTACTATCACTTTCATTAGGATTCTATGCTCACCTTTATCCTTCTATGATTCCTCATATATAGGAAGGTTCAAGAATTTTCCCCCTTTTTATTCATACTCTAATAAACCAGCTGTGTTCAAACTTTTGAGTTTGAATTTTTTTGCTTTTTAAACAAACTAATTTCACAACTCTTTTGATCTTTCTGCTCTTCTTTTTTTAATAATTTTAGCATCACCGGAATTGTTTTAGTTTACGACTCCTTTGAGTATTCATCCGACGAAATTTCATTTGGAGTCTTTCTAATAACAGGTCCTTTTTAATTTATTTTTTATCAATCTCTAGGGGGCCAGTACTTTGTTACCGTAAAGTATTAGCTCAATTCAAAGGTTAAGTGCATGCTTTGTTCATATCTGTCACAACAGAACTCTTAATTTTTCGATCTTCTTCTCTCATCTGTATCAAAAAATTGATCAAAAACTAACCTGAGTGAAATTGTCGGGATTATTAATTTCGTGATTTAAGACTATTTATCGGAGTAAATGTAAAGTATAGAGGATTTCTTTTGATGGTTCACTATTTTATATCATTTAATTTGACGCAATTTAATAATATCCTTTACCAAATATTATGTATGTCACATAAAAACCAACTTTAATACAGTATACCAAAAAAAACGTTCGAAATTAATTAACAAATATTTAGAAATAGGGTATTATAGGTAGGTAATAGGTTAACTATAACAAGAAATCTTTGTAGTTTTTTTGATAATCTATCAAAGGTTATCAAGGTTAAATACCAAGAGGAGGAAAATAATGGAGTTTGCAAAACGTGCATTCAAAGGCGGAATCCATCCGCCAGAAAACAAACTAACCAGTGAAAAAGCGATCACAGAAATAAAAGACATCGCCCTGGTTAGAATTCCAATGAATATGGCAATCGGGGCTCCGTGTAAGCCCACTGTCAAAAAAGGTGACCATGTTGATATTGGTCAGATTATCGGCGAACCTTCAGGGATCGCAGTTCCGATTCACGCCACAGTATCTGGAACCGTTAAAGCTGTAAAAGCTGAGTATATGGGGACCGGTGAAATGATGATGCTGGTGGACATCGAAAATGACTTCGAAAACACCCTTCACGAATCGGTACAACCTCCCGTAGTGAATGACTACGAGTCTTTCGTGGCCGCAGTTAAAGCATCCGGCATGGTTGGAATGGGTGGAGCAGGCTTCCCAACTCACATCAAAATGAGACCGCCAGCTGATAAAAAGCCAGACACTCTATTAGTAAACGCTATGGAGTGTGAACCTTACATTACCTCAGATGAACGCCAGATGATTGAAGAACCAAAATCAATTATCACAGGAATCCTCACCGTATTAAAATATATGGAGATTCCCAAAGCAATCATTGGCATTGAACAAAACAAGCCCAATGGTCTTAAATCTCTCGAGGAAGAAATCGCTCGTCAAAATGCACAGAGTCAAATAGAAATTCGTGTCATGCCCGTGCGTTATCCGCAAGGAGCTGAAAAGGTCATGATTCAAGCCATCACTGGCCGTGTTATTCCGGCTCAAGGTTTACCCCACGACGTTAATGTCATGGTATTAAACCTCTCCACGGTCAATTATATTTCTAAATTCATTGCAACCGGCTTACCCCTTGTTAAACGTGTTGTTACTTTAACTGGAGATTGCCCAGCTGGGCCTGGAAACTATGAAGTGCCAATTGGAACCTTAATCTCTGATTTAGTTGAAAAAACCGGTGGCACCGTCAAAGAACCTAGAAAAGTTCTTATGGGTGGTCCTATGATGGGACTCGCCATGTCCGATTTCGGTACACCGATTGTTAAAAACAATAACGCAATTATTTTATTGGATCAAGGAGCTATTGTTCCTGAAGAATCACCTTGTATTAACTGTGCCCGTTGCATTGACAGCTGCCCTGCAGGATTAATGCCAAACATTCTTAATAAAGCTACTAAAAAGAAAGATTTTGATCGCCTCGATGACTATGCTGTAATGAACTGCTTTGAATGCGGTTGTTGTGCTTACGTTTGTCCGGCTAAAATCCAACTTGTTCAATCCATTCGATCTGGCAAGAGAATCTATCGCATGGAGCTCGATCGAATCAAAAAAGCAAAGGAGGCAGCCAACTAATGAATTTATCAGTATCAAGTTCACCGCATATTCGTGATTCAAGATCAACTCAAAACCTCATGTTGGATGTGCTAATTGCACTGGTTCCAGCTCTCATTGCATCCGTCTTTATATTCGGCTACCGTTCGCTCATTATCACAGCGGTTACCGTCTCTGCTGCTTTAGTTTTTGAATTTATTTCAGCTAAAGTTCGCAAGACGCCACTTTACTTAAACAATTTATCTGCAGTGGTAACGGGAGTTCTCATCGCTTTTAATATGCCTGCGTCCATCCCATTGTGGATTCCTGTATTAGGTGCCCTGATTGCTATCATTGTAATCAAGGAAATGTTTGGTGGAATCGGCAATAACTTTGCCAACCCTGCCATCGCAGCACGGATTATCTTACTTCTGTCCTTTCCAGAGCAGATGAGTGAGTTTTCTGTGAAACCAGCTTTTGCGGCGATTGGGTCAAGTAGTTCTGGTGATCTCGTTTCTTCCGCTACACCCATGGCTTTAAATGCTGCTGGCAAATCAATTCCAAGCACCATGAAACTGTTTTTAGGACAGCACGCAGGTGTCATTGGTGAAGTTTGTGCAGCCGCTCTTTTATTAGGCTTTGTTTATTTATTAGTTCGCGGTGTCATTAAAGCTTGGATTCCAGTTACTTTTGTAGGTACTGTTGCCCTTATGGCACTGATTACCGGTAACGATCCCGTTGTTAGCATGCTAACGGGTGGATTAATGCTTGGAGCTATCTTCATGGCAACGGACTATGTAACCTCTCCGCAAACAACAACTGGGAAAATTATTTTTGGTGTAGGTTGTGGTTTGATCACCGGCTTAATTCGGTTTTACGGAGCACTTCCAGAAGGTGTCTCCTATGCCATTTTATTAATGAATCTATTTACACCGACAATCGATCGCTACACAATGACCAAGCCAGTGGGAGGTGTCAAACATGCTTAAAGAAAAAGAAGGATTATGGCCCGTACTGGTCTTAACTATTATTACCATTATTACCGCCTTACTTTTATCCCTAACCTACGGTGCCACAAAAGATAAAATCGCCGCCAATGATCTTGGTGATGCGGAAATCGTCATGAAAGAACTCATGCCTGAGGCAGATTCTTTCAAAAAAGCCGAAGATTCAGAAGTGGACGGTGTCACCGGCATTTATGAAGCACTTAATGGTTCTGAGCAGCTTGGCTATATCGTATTATCTGAAGCTTCTGGCTATGGTGGACCTGTTCCAATTATCACCGCTTTTTTACCGGACAAAACATTAGCCGGTATGAGCGTCTCCCAAAGTAATGGAGAAACCCCAGGGTTTGGTAAGAATGCAGAGGCTCCAGAATATCAAGCCCAGTTCAAAGGCCTACCCGCCGATCAGGAATTCACATTCTCAGGAGAAAGTGGCAAAACAAACTTTGATCAGGTTGCTGGCGCAACAGCTACTAGTATCGCAATCAAAGATGCACTAAACAGAGCCCTAATGGCACTTCAAGCCATCGGCTACTAAGGAGGATAAAATGGCTACGAAACAAAAAGGCCTCGGCGAAATTTTTAGCCGTGGTGTGTTAAAAGAAAACCCGGTTCTCATGCTACTCCTTGGTACCTGTCCTATTCTTGCTGTTTCTACAACTGCTATGAATGGAATAGGTATGGGAATTGCAACAACCCTTGTTTTAATCATGACCAACTTAATCATTTCAGTGATTCGTAATCTAGTTTCTGATAAAGTTCGAATCCCTGTTTATATCACCATCATCGCTGGTATGGTTACCATCATTCAACTATTGATTGCGGCTAACTTCCCAGACTTAAATAAATCGCTTGGAATCTTTATTCCTCTGATCACAGTAAACTGTATCATTCTTGGTCGTGCAGAAGCTTTCGCCAATAAAAACGGTCCCGTTCGCTCCGTTGTGGACGCATTAGGTATGGGATTAGGATTTACTTTGGCTATCGTCATTCTCTCCTCCATCCGTGAGATTTTCGGTAATGGAACTTGGTTTGATAAGCCGATTCCTGTTCTTAATGAATACCCACTGGGAATCATCAATATGCCTCCTGGCGGATTCTTTGTTTACGGTCTAATGATTGCCGGAACCCTTGGTATTATTCGTTATATGGACGATGCCGCTAAGAGCAAGGCCAAAAAATTAACCACAAAAGGAGCCCTTCAAGCAGAAGCAGCACAATTCGATGAATCCGATTGTCCTGACAATGGTTGTGAAGGCTGTGGTTCAAAAGCAAGCTGCGGCATGGCTGAATTTAGAGCTCAAATGAGACCTAAGAAAATGATCGTGCCTGGCATGATTACAAAAGAAGGAGGCACCAAGTAATGACTGACTATTTACAGCTTTTGTTTAATACGATCTTTGTTAATAACGTGGTTTTGGCTCAGTTCCTTGCGATCTGCTCCTTTCTAGGAGTTTCCAGAAACGTGAAAACAGCAATGTCCATGTCTATGGCCGTTATTTTTGTTATGTTGGGAGCAACTGCCATTACCTGGCCAATCAACCACTATATTCTAGAAGCTTTTGATTTAGCTTACTTACAAACTTTGACCTTTATTCTGGTCATTGCTGCCTTGGTACAGGTTGTTGAAACTATTATGAAAAAATCCATGCCGCCACTGTATAATGCGCTTGGTATCTATCTTCCTTTGATCACCACAAACTGTGCAATTTTAGGTCTTGCATTGATTAATGTTGAGGCTCAACATGGATTTTCAATGTCCCTGACCAATGCATTTGGGACCGGACTTGGTTACGCTTTAGCCATGTTTATTTTCTCCAGCATTCGCACACGACTTGAAGATGCTGAAATCCCAGCTTCCTTAGCTGGACTACCTATTACTCTAATCGCCGCTTCCATCGTGTCAGTTTCCTTCTTTGGATTCAAAGGCATCGCTGAGAACCTGTTCTAATCGGAGGAGCATATGATATTAAGTTTAAGTTTATCCAATATTGGATTACCTGTACTGATCATGGGTGCCACCGCCTTGATCCTAGGTGCTCTAATCCTTGTAGTTAGTAAGTATTTTGCAGTACCAGTGGATACCAAGGTTGAAGACTTATTAGTCATTCTACCTGGTGCAAACTGCGGCGGTTGTGGTTATTCCGGTTGTGCTGGTTACGCTGAAGCCTTGGCTTCTGGGGAAGATACCAATCTAACCAAATGCATTCCTGGTGGAGCTGATACCGTTGATGAAATCGCTGCCTATCTTGGCGAAAGCGGTGGAGACTTTGTTCCTACCGTAGCTCAAGTTTACTGCCAAGGAACATCAGAGCATACAAAACCACGGTATGAATACAATGGGATTCAAACCTGTAAAGCAGCGAATTTGGTTCAAATGGGACCTGGTAGTTGCGTATATGGTTGCCTTGGATTTGGCGACTGTGAAGCCGTCTGTGAATATGATGCCATCGAAATTATTGATGGGGTTGCTCGGATCATTCCAGAAAATTGCGTATCCTGTGGTAAGTGTGTCTTAGAATGTCCTAAAAATATTATCCACACGATTCCAAAGGTAGAAAATGCTTACATCAACCGCTGTTCAAACCCTCTCTTGGGTCCAATAGTTAGAAAGACCTGTGACATCGGCTGCATTGGTTGTACTCTCTGTGTAAGAGCTTGTAAGTATGATGCCATTACCATGAAAGACTCCTTGGCCATCATTGACCAAGATAAATGTGTCCAATGTGGTGAATGCATTAAGGTTTGCCCACCCAAATCCATTACCATGGGTTTGATCATGTAATCCAATCTACTGAATAGTTGATTTTAAAAAGATCCGTGCAGCATCGCTTCACGGATCTTTTTTTATAAAATTCTAAAAAGTAATTTTTAAAAAATAGTTTAGGCTGCTTCAAGTTTTCTTAGTTACTTGGCTGGTAGCTATCATATCTATACCGATACCTAAAACGTTGGCCAATAAAACCGCTCCATCTTGAATCGGTGCTTCTAAATCAATCTCAGAAATGGCTTGAATCACATCAAATATTCGATCTTTAGGAATGGCTTCGCTGCTTTTTACTGAAACTAGTTTACGATTTCCATTGTTCACTCGCATGGTTGAGGTCACCCTACGCCTTGGATCCGTTACTTCTTGAATTGCATACCCTTGCCCACGGGGACAGCTATTTCCCTTAACCTGGTAGCCTGCCAGGGTCCCTGTTATTTCCAGCTGACAACCCATCGGGCAAAGGGTACAAACCATTTGTTTAACCATGATGGACCTCCACTTTAAAGACGATAACCTCCCTTGAATTCACTCTAGATAAGTCCATCTCTACTTGAATCATTTCTGACGGGTTCAACCTTTGATAACTGCGTTTAAAAAGCACCAAGTCGCCTTGGCTGGCTTGAAGGCTAACATTTTGGAAGCGTTCTGTTGAGCGCATGGAAAAAACGCAGGAAGCTTCTTTTTCATAGACTCCAAAGGGAATAATATAGCGAATGCCATAACCCGCCTGAATAGGGATGATCTTCCCTTTTGCCTTCTTTTTTTCTACAGTATTATTCTTAACAAACTCTGCAGCTCTTTGCCCTGCAATTCGAGCTTCTTTGCTTACAAAATCCACAATGTCATGAACATGAAGGACATTGCCACAGGCAAAGATTCCCTCTACGGGAGTCATCCTAGCAGAATCTACATAAGGGCCTCCCGTCACCGGGTTCAGGGGAATACCAGCTCCAATGGTGAGTTCATTTTCTGGAATCAATCCAACTGACAGTAGAATACTGTCGCAAACAACCTCTTCTTCTGTTCCGGTAATGGGTCTTTGCTTGTCATCGACTTGAACAAGTCGAGCTCCTGTCACTCGGTTTTTGCCATGGATTTTTTCAATGCTGGTCGATGATTTCAATGGAATATTAAAATCCTCCAAGCACTGAGCTATATTACGAGCTAGTCCGGAGGAATTGGGCATAATCTCAACCACCGCTTTCACATGAGCTCCCTCCAGAGTCATGCGTCGAGCCATAATCAGTCCAATGTCGCCGGAACCATAAATTAACACTTCTTTCCCCACCAGATATCCTTCTAAATTGGTTAAGCGCTGAGCCATTCCCGCCGTATAAATCCCACTGGGGCGCGTTCCGCCAATAGCAATTGCACCAGCTGTACGCTCCCGACAACCCATGGCTAAAACAACAGCCTTGCTTTGAACATATATCATTTCCCCAAATCGCACACAAGTAAGACTGCGCTCTTTGCTTAAATCAATCACCATGGTGTTTAACAAAACATCAACTGATGAACCTTCTACTTGACGGATAAAGCGCAAAGCATATTCAGGTCCTGTTAATTCTTCTTTAAATTCATGAATACCAAAGCCGTTATGAATGCACTGATTTAAGATTCCGCCTAGTTCTTGATCTCGCTCAATGATTAGGACGGATCCTCCCATCTTTTCAGCAGCTAGAGCTGCAGCTAAACCAGCTGGTCCGCCTCCAATTACAATCACATCATATATTAAGGCCAGATCATGCTTATTTTGAATGCTTCTCATAAGATGCCTTTGTCTTGCCTACAATGATCTGTGACCCTTTTGAATCTTTTAGCACCTCTTCTTCTGGTATGTTAAGCTCTTTTGCAAGAATAGATATCACTTTAGGACCACAGAATGCACCCTGACACCGGCCCATTCCTGGACGTACTCGCCGTTTGACGCCATCGGTGGTTACAGCTCCCGCTGGCCTACGAATGGCTTGGATAATTTCAGCCTCTGACACTGTTTCGCAGCGGCAAACAATATTGCCATATCTAGGGTTCGTTTTCACCATTTCTTCCCGTTCTGCCCGATCCATTTTAGAAAACGCTTTAATCCCAACTCTCTTCTCAATCACTTGGTATTTTTTATCAACCGGTAAGATCTCCGTTTCTAACACCAAACTTAATACCATCTTTGCAATGGCAGGCGAGGATGCCAGGCCTGGTGATTCAATGCCAGCC
>LSQX01006286.1_pt3 | contig 11402 bp, 10 predicted proteins | sample 654561 | NCBI WGS metagenome assembly LSQX01 (sample SAMN04489861, study PRJNA283612) | anaerobic digester metagenome | isolation source: 4 biogas reactors fed with cattle manure at either 37C or 55C with and... | place: Denmark: Kongens Lyngby | collected 2014 | reverse complement strand
CAGTGCGGCCCTGACCAGGGCACGGGAGATGAACGTGAAATTCGACATCGTCACCAGGCCTGACGGAAGAACGTTCGATACAGTCCTGAGGGACAGCTGCCTGGTCTTTGCCGGGGCATCGACATCTGGGGTTGACACGCCGGAGGCCGACGCACTTGAAATATTCCGGGAGTTTTTTAACGACGGAAAGACCCGAAATTCCATGCTGGCCGGGGAGTATACCCACGTGGGGGCTGGAATCTGCCGGCTCGGCAGCGGATATTACACCGTTCTCCTGTTTGCCGGGGGCAAAGGAAGCGGAACCGCGGAACCAGGCCTCGCCGGGGCGATGAATGAGCTGGAGAAGTCCCTCCAGGAATTTGAGGAGGCCCTCCGGCAGCTCGGCGATCTGTTTTAGGTACGAAGGAACCTCGGGAGAACAGAAAGCCGGGAACAGTCACGGCGCCGGAGATGAAAAATGGGGTGCTGAAAGAGGCGGGTTGCATACTGTGAAGGTCCGGAAGGAGAAGTGACGGGATGAAAAACTTTCTGAAATTCGTATCGGTTTTCTGCGTATTGGCTGCGTCATTGATTTTTGCCTCATCGTCCTGCGCCGCTGTCACAATCACGATACATAACAACCGCGACCACAATTTGTCGTTCGCTTTCTGCTGGGCCGGGTTCGACCAGCCCGACGACAGGCGGATCGGCTGGTACAACGTCAAGGCGGGAGAGTCGAAAACGTTCACTTTCAAGGATGCTCAGTACGCCCTCACTGCGCAGGACTTCGGGTATTACGCCACGGGCGGCGGAAAGGTCTGGGCGGGGAAGGCGGATGTAGATCGCCCTCTGCCCGTGATCATCCATCCGAAACAGGCGTTCAAAGGGAGTCCGGACGACCCTGTCGACGGCGGGAGGAAGGTGTATTTCAGGCACATTAAACTGAAAGAAACCAGCGATGATATGGTAAACGGAAGCGCGACCCTCACCTTCAACCCATGACCGGGGTAACCCCGGGCGCGAGGGACGTCATGCTCCGGGAAAAAGGGAAAAATTTTTTCCCGCCGGGGGAGAACGACCGGTAAATAGGTAAGGAACAAGAAAAACTGACCGGCGGACGGAGGAGGAAACTCCCGAGCCCGCCGGTATATTTTATACATAATTTGCATCCTATATAATATACTTGACAAAATAAACGTTTATCTGGTAAGGTCGTGATGAAATCCGGTTTCCGCCATGGGGGCTGCCGGTGAAAGAGGAGGGAAAACACCGTGATTACCCAGATCGACCATATCGAGATCATCGTGAAGGACGTCAAGGAGTACGTTGATTTTTACCAGAAGCTCGGCTTCAAGCTCCTCCGGTGGACGGATCACCACGGCGGGTCGGCGGAGCTTCAGCTTCCCGGGCCGAATCAGCCCATTTTCGAGCTCCACACCGTCATCGACGAGGAAAACATCGGCGTGAACCACATCGCCTTCAAGACCGACGATCTTGTGAAGACCTATGAGGAGCTGAAGGCGGCCGGAATCGAGTTCAGCAACGAGCCCTACAGGAACAGGCACACCGGGCGTGGCAATGTCCGCCTCCGCGACCCCGACGGGTGGCGGCTCCAGATGTGCGACGGCGAGAGAAAAGAACCGGAAAAAGGGGTACCCGAGTCCGAGGTAAAGGACGAGTTCAAACGGTAAGCCGGGCCCGGATGCCATGCTGACGAAAAATCCTTCCACAATCCTGGGTTCAGGGCTGATTCTCTTCAGCGGGGGAGTGCTCTACCTCGTGTCGCAGTTTTCCACTGCGGCCGAGGAGTTTCGGGCCCTCTCCCCGAAATTTTTTCCGGACCTCCTGGGCTGGGCGCTCCTTTTCCTCGGAGGGGTGATTTTTGTCCAGGGAGTGCGGCGTCCTCCGGCGCCGGTCTTCAGGGAACGGCCCGATCGGGGATCCGTGGTGCGGGCAATCCTCTTCATCCTGCTGGTGGGTCTCTATCTCCAGTTTTTGCCGGTCATCGGCTTCTTCTCCGTCACGGCTCTCTTCATGCTCACTGCCCAGGGGCTGCTCGGCGAGAAGAGCATCGTACTGAATCTCCTCCGGACGGGTGTTTTCGTGTTTCTCGTGAATTATCTCTTTTCCGGCCTGCTTCACGTTCCCCTTCCCCTGGGGCCGTGGGGATTCTGACGATGGCTTTCTCCGCCCGCCGTCAGTGAAAGGATGACGTTCATGACTCTTTTGGCAGCATTTCAGACGGTATTCACTTTCAAAATGATCGCCCTCATCTTCGGGGGCAGCGCCCTCGGGATCATCGTGGGCGCCCTTCCGGGCCTCTCGGCCACCATGGGCATGGCCCTCATGCTTCCCATCACCTTCTACATGCCCCCTTCCGAGGGAATCCTCATGCTCCTCGGCCTGTACACCGGGGCCGTGTTCGGCGGAGCCTACTCGGCCATCCTGCTGAACATTCCCGGCGCACCTCCGTCGGTCATGACCTCCCTCGACGGGTACCCCATGGCCCAGAGGGGAGAAGCCGGGCGGGCCATCAGCCTGGCCACTGTGGGGTCCACCCTCGGCGGTATCGCGGGGGTCATCGCCCTGATCATCATCGCTCCCATCCTGGCAAAATTTGCCCTGAGGTTCGGCCCGGCGGAATATACCGTCCTTGCGGTCTTTGGGCTGAGCGCCATTGTGGCGGTATCGGGAAAGTCCCTGGCCCGGGGGTTTGCCGGCGCGGCTCTCGGAGTTCTCCTGTCCACGGTGGGCATGGACAACTTCACCAACGTGTCCCGGTTCACCTTCGGCTCCATCGAACTGATGTCGGGAATCAACTTTATTCCCGTGGTGATCGGCCTGTTCGGCCTGGCGGAGGTAATTGCCCAGATCCTCGAAACCTCGAAGGAAGGGGTCATCACCAGGAAGATCAACAGGCTCTTTCTCTCGGCGAGCGACTTCGGCAAAGTACTGAAGGGTTTAATCCCTGCGAGCCTCATCGGCATCGTCATCGGCGTTCTTCCCGGGGCGGGCGGCACCATAGCGTCCATCATCAGCTACAACCACGCCATGCAGTCCTCGAAGGACCCCGACAAGTTCGGCACCGGCGCCCCTGAGGGCATTATCGCGGCGGAGACGGCAAACAACGCCTCAGTGGGCGGGGCCATGGTTCCCCTGCTGACCCTGGGTGTTCCGGGCAGCTCACCTGCGGCAATTCTGCTGGGAGCCCTCCTCATCCACAATCTCCGGCCGGGACCCATGCTTTTCACAACCCAGCCCGTGCTCATCAACACCATTTTCGTGGGGCTTCTTGCGGCCCAGTTTTCCCTGCTGCTCTGGGGGCTGGCCACGGCACGGATCGCACCGTGGATTCTCGCGGTCCGGAAGGAAATGATGCTCCCGACCATAGCCGTCCTCTGCGTCATCGGTTCCTTCGCCCTCAAGAACAGCTTCTTCGACGTTGGCATCATGCTGGTATCGGGAGTTGCGGGGTTCTTCCTCAACAAGCTCGGGGTAAAGCCGGGAACGATTATTCTCGGCCTGATCCTGGGGCCCATGTTCGAGAACAACCTCCGGAGCACCATAGAAATTTCCGGAGCGGCGCCCATTTTTACATCGCCCATCTGCATCGTCCTGTGGGTGCTGACGGCGGCGATGGTCCTGTACCCGATCTGCAAGATGTTCAGACTCAGGAAATGCGGAACGGAATAAGAAAGGGGAGGTGCAGTTCATGAAGTTGAAAAAGGCGGTTGCAGCAGCGGCAGTATGTCTGGCGGTTCTTTTCGCGGTTCCGGCCCTTGCGGCGGATTTTCCCACCCGTCCGGTGACATACATCATCGGGTGGGCCACGGGAGGCGGTTCCGACCTGGTGAGCAGGGTCCTCTGCGCCGAGGCGGAGAAGCACCTCGGGCAGCCCATCGTCATCGTCAACAAGCCGGGCGGCTCGGGAGCAAAGGCCTACGTGGAGATTTCCCAGGCCAGGCCTGACGGCTACACCATCGGCAACACCACGGGAACCATTTCGACCCACAAGTTCATGGGCGTCATTCCCATCGGCCACGAGGCCTTCGAAGTGGTTATCACCTTCAACTCCGATCCGGGCGGCCTCTGGGTGAAGAAGGACGCTCCCTGGAAGACCCTGAAGGAGTTTGTGGAAGATGCCCGGAAACGCCCCGGCGAAATCACCGTGGCAGCGTCCAACCCAGGCTCCATCACCCGTCTCGGCCTGCAGCTTCTCGAGCTGAAGGAGAACGTGAAGTTCAAGATCGCCAGCCAGTCGGGCGGCGAGTCCGCAGGTCCGTCCCTTGTGGCCGGCGGTCACGTTGACGCCTGCCAGGCGGCACCCGTAACCGCGAAATCGCTCTATGACGCGGGCGAAATCCGCCCCCTCGGCATCATGAGCGAAACGCGGGTGGACGCGTTCCCCGACGCCCCTACCTGCATGGAGCAGGGATATGACGTGGTCATGCACAACGCCCGGCAGATTCTCGCCCCCAAGGGTACGCCCAGGGAAGTTGTGGACAGGCTCTATGCGGCCTTCAAGGCCGCTGCGGAGAGCGAAACCTTCAAGAAGTTCATGAACGAGTCCGGCTCCATGATACTCACCTGGGACCAGAAGCAGTCCACGGAGTTCCTCGAGAAGCAGGATGCCCAGTTCAGGGAGCTTCTCCAGCAGGTGGGGCTGTACAAGGAAGCGAAGTAAGAAGTTAGCGGAAGCCTTTCCAGGGAAAAGCCGGAAGACTGCCGTAAAGAAGAACAGCCTGTACGAAGTTCGTACAGGCTGTTCTTCTTGTGTTTTTTTTCTTCCCGGCACGGAGCCTGGACCTGCGTGGGTTTTCGCCGGACGGTACATTCCGCTCCTTCCGTCGGAGAGGAAAGAACGGAGGTTCCCCCTCTTTGAAAAAATAATGCACAAGCCGGATTTATGCTATATTGTGGTGGAATGAGGATGGAAGAACTGTTCGGGATAGCCCGGAATCTGGCGGCGATTGTTCAGTGAGGGCTCTTCCGGCGGCGGGTGTACTGGTCTAAAATTTTTTTCCGGAGGGGATAGTATGAATCAGGCGATAAAGCGTCTGGGAGCTGTTCTTCTGCTGTGCGCAGCCTGTATTTGCTCTGCGGGCTCCGCACGGGCTGACGAGGTCGTTCCTCTGCAGACACCGGAAGCGGCCATGGAGGTGACGGAGAAGATCATGGCCAGGGTTTCGGAAGGGGACCTTGAGGGCGCCCTGCGGATGATGAGACCCTACTTCCGCATACCCGACGCGGAGTTCAATATCCTGCTGGAGCAGAGCAAGATGCAGATCCCTGCCATCAGCAGCCGTTTCGGCACCCCTCTTGACCATGAGCTGATCGAACGGCGCTTCATCGGAAAATCACTGATGATGATCATCCATCTCCAGAAATACAAGTTTCACGCCATGCGATGGGAGTTCCTCTTCTATAACCCCGATGGATCGTGGTACATCAATTCCTTTAACTTCGACGACAAGATCAAGGAGCTTTTCTGAAACACAGGGGCCGGGAGAAGAAAATCTCCCGGCCCCTTCGCCTGTTACCTGAACTGCTCGTCCAGCCAGTCGAGGGCCACTGCCCATGAAAGGGGCTGGTTGTCCAGCTGGCAATGGGCATTCGCCCCGCTTTCCCGTTCAAAGACGTGAAGCGTCCCTTTCTGAATGGCTGAGGTGAAATGTCTCGCCTGCTTCAGGGGTGTCGGTCCCTCTCCTGCGCTCACCATACCAAGTGCGGGCATGGCGAGGGTCTGCAGCCGGTCGTCCGGGATGCGGAAGAAGGAGAAGGCGTCAAAAACCTCCGCAACCGTGTTTTTGCCGAACCGGAGGCACAGGTTCAGCAGGGAGAGGCGGTATTTCTGGGGCATTTCCTTCTCCGAGAGAGTCTTGAGATCCTCCACGGTGAGGTTGTTCTTTTTGAGCATGTCCACAGTCTGCTCTCCCATGGAGGCGAAGAAGTACTCCTGCATGTCCGTGAGGGGGGAATTGAGGATGAGGGCTCCGAGGCGCGGTTCGCCCAATGCCCCGCTCAGGGCGAAATAGCCGCCGAAGCTTGCTCCGTAGAGGGCGGTCTGTTTCTGGTTCACCTCGGGACGCTTCAGGAGAAAATCCGTGATGGTGCGGACAACGGGCCCAAGGTCGGAGACAAAGGTGGAATCCGGTTGGAACCGCCGTTTCCCCGCCTGCCCGGGGCCCTCGAAGAGCAGAACGTTGTATCCCCTGTCCAGTGCGGCCCGTCCCACGGCAAAGAACATCTCCTCCGCCGTGCCGTCGAAACCGCTCTGGGCGAGAAGGGTCTTTCTCCGTTCGCCTGTCCTCCCCTGGGTGATGAAGTAGGCCGGGTAAAAGTCCTCGCCCTTTCCGGAGGGGATGAAAACCGCTTCCGTTTTCCAGGGAAAATGATCCAGGGCCTTGAGGAAGGTCTCCCGGCATTTCATTCCCCATGACCGGGTGTCCGGGGACAGGGGGTCTCCATAGTATTCCGCAGCCCTGTAGTACGAAGATGCCCGAAGGAAGCTCTCCCTGGCGCTCACCGTATGTCCCCGCTCAAGACGCGCCGCGCCGTCCGCCTCCAGGCGTTCCGCGAGGGAGAGGAAGACGGCCGACCAGGATGCCGGGCTGCCGTCCTCGATTTTCCTCGCCGCAGCGAGGATCTCGCCTGCCGTTCCGCCGCCGCTGCCGTCCGCTCCCAGGCTTCTGAGAAGCTGGAAGTCCATTTCGGAATCGGAGAAGAGAGAAAGCCGTACCCCGCTCCTGGCAACTCCCTGTTCTTCCGCGGCGCCGTCCGCAATCGCCCTGGGCGCGCAAAACCCCCCCAGGAGCAGAAGCAGAACTCCGAGAATCAGGGTCTTTCCTTTCATGAACCCACCTCCCTGGTGTGTTTATTCACTTCCCCCCCGCGAGCCAGTGTTCGATGAGCCTTCTTGATATGCTGATGGATGGAGGAATCTCCGGCATGGTCTCGGGGGTGAACCACCCCGCGTCCTCGATTTCTATCCCGTCAGGGGCCAGCTCGCCCCCGGCCCATTCCGCCGTGAATCCCAGCATGAGGGAGTGGGGGAAGGGCCAGGGCTGGCTGCCGAAATAGGTGATGTTCCTGACCTGTATACCCACTTCCTCGAAAATTTCCCGTTCAACGGTTTCCTCCAGGCTTTCCCCCGGTTCGACAAATCCGGCGAGGACACTGTACCGTCCCTTGGGGAAGTGGGGGCTTCGGGCAAGGAGAAGCCTGTTTTCCCGCGTCACGGCCACGATGACGGCGGGGCTGAGGATGGGGTAGGCCAAGTAGGCGCACTCGGGGCAGGCGTAGGCCCGGTCGTTGTCAGCCAGGGCCATGGAGGTGCCGCACCTCGGGCAGAACCGGCTGTTCCGTTTCCAGTCCATCATCTGGAAAGCCGCTCCCGCCGCATGGAAGAGTCCCTCTCCGCCGAGGGCCCACAGTTCCCGCAGTCCGACAGTTTCGTATCCTTCCGGCAGCTCGTCATCCCGAGGGTACTCGCCCCAGCGGAAGCTCCCCCTTGTCGGGGGAAGGACGCCCGTGACCTCCATCCTGCCCAGGAAGAAAGATTCGTCCTCCGAGGACGGAAGGGTGAGGGGGGTTTTCGATTTAACGAGAAGAAGATCTTTCTGAAAGAGCAGCCATTCGCCTTCTGGGCGGGGTAACGTCATGATAGTGCCTCCAATGCCTGAAGTTTTTTCGTTGTGAAGAACTGCCTGCCGCCGTCCTGAACACGCCGGGAACGGAGGAATCCGCTGCTGCTTGTCATACAGGCCAATACGGAAAATTCCTGCCCCGGCAGCCTCAAAGTGTCCCGGTGTGACGGACAGAAACATTATATCCCAAAGAAAGGAGCCCCCGGTATGTGTTCCGGAGGCTCCTTTCTTCCTGCCGCGGGCAGAACGGCACTATTTTTTCTTTCCGTGCTTCGGCGGCGGCCCGTGTTTGGGGGGCGGAGCCTTCGGCTTGCCCTTCCCCGGACCGCCTTTCGGCGGAGCATAATGGACGGGAGGGTGGCCGTGATGTCCGGGGGGATCCCACCTGTGGCGCGGAGGCATTCTCCGGTCATCGGGCCAATGGCGTCTGGGAGGGAAGGGTATCCGCCGTATGGAGTCCCGGTAGTCTCTCCTGGGAGGAAGGGGATGGCGGTGAATGCGCCCCCTGGGGTGCCACCTGTCCCGGTTCCTGTAATAGAAGAGATCAAGTATGAGTGAAGCATGAAAGTTCCCTTTTTTATATTCCAGGACCAGGCCGGGAAGTGCATCCCTCCAGAGGGTGAAAGCTCTCCTCCTGTCCGTGCCGCGGCCGTATCCCGTGTGGTAATGGTATGCCAGCATGGCCCGGGCCATGGGGTTTCCTCCGGCGGCGCTTCGCTCGTACCAGTAGGCCGCCTGGAGAGGATCTTCGGCATATCCCCTGTCGCCCCTGTCGAAGCCCAGGCCGGCAAGGAATTCCATCTCCGGGTCTCCGTTTTCCGCTTCCGCCAGCACCTCCGCAAAGGAAAGCCCGTCGCCCGAAGCTGTGCCGGGGAATGAGGAAGGAGCCGCAGGAATGGAAATGACGGCCGAACTCTTCGTCGAAAAGGCGGGAGCTGCTTCGGCAGGAAGGGAGAAGGATGCCGCCGACAGGACGGCAAGGGCTGAAATCAGGGCCAGGGGCGGGCTGAAACTGCGCGGTGTATCTTTCATGAAAATTCGCCTCCTTTCGCTGCTCCGCCGCCGAAAGAAAGGGCTGAAAGCCCGGCCGGCGGAAGATGAACAAAACAACCCATGGGTTTCATGATTATTGTAGAGGGAAGGCCGGGGGCTGGTACCGCTGTTCTACCGAACCGGAGTGTGGGGAGTCTTTACTTAGGGTGATATGTCGAAATACTCTCTATTGTTATAATATAGGTGCCCCGGCACACGCTGAGGCGAAGGGAGGTGACCGTCATGGGAGGTACGTCGCCGGTCATTCCGGCGGTCATTCTTGGGTGTGTTCTCCTGTTTTCGGCGGCATGCCCCGGAGCAGACCCGGAGGAGGAAATTGAGAAAAGGATCGGGGAGCTGGAGAAGGCTGCCGAAGAGAGCGTGAGAACGGGACGGGGACTGTCGTCCGAACTGATGGAAGAACTTTCGAAAGCTCTTCAGGAGCTGATTGAAGGTCAGAACCGCGGGGACAAAGGAGACGGGGAAGAATCCGCCGACGGCTGGAAGGAGGTACCCTTTGCCGGCACTATAACGATTTCCCGGACCCTCAGCGGTTCAGCGGTGATGAGAGATGATCCGGGGGGAGAAAAGAGGAGCGGAGCGGGAACAGCGGACTGGCGCTGGTCCGGCAGGAAGGAGGCTGACGGACGCCCTGCCCCGGATTCCGGAGAGGTTTCCACGTGGTCGGGAAACAGTACGGCATCTTTGTCGGCGATGATCACCGGGTCTGAGGAAATCCGCGATGGCGACGGAACCGTGACCGGCTATCAGCCCGTGGGCTCCGTGACGGGCCGGGTGACGGAGAGAGAGACTTTCCGGGCGAAGAATGTCTCCATCACATCCCGGTATTCCCATTCCGCGAGGGAGGAGCACGGCTATACGACCGGCAGCATCGACGGATGGTGCCGGCTGACCGTCAACCCCCGTGAGGGGAGATACGCCCTGTCTTTCCCCTCAGTGTACCTTGGAGGCGGAACGGGGGAAACGGTGATGGTCTTCTCGGGTCCCGATCTGCGCCTTGAGGAACGGGAAGCATGGCACGGGCTGGGACCCCTGGACTGGATACCCGCTAAACCCGACGGGGAAAAACTCCGGTACAGCCCGGAAAAAGGCGTGGTTGAGGGGATATTCACATATTCCCTTCCTCCCGGAGGACTTGACCTTGAACATCTGCGCCGCGGAATGAAAGATGTACCTCCTGAGCTTTCCGGCCTGAAGGGTGAACTTTTTTCCGATTATGCACGACTGGCGGAAGGTTTCGCCGGAGCTTTCGGGAAGGTCCCCGGAATGTACGGCGGGACGTGGACGGTCACATGGAGCCTGAATGTCGGGACGGTACCGGTCCGGGTGGAGCTGGAGCCGGGAGGGGAGTACGAAAACTGGATGCCGGAACTGATCCGGGGCGTGGGGAATTGCGTCCGGGTGAGGGCAAAGATTGTTGAACCGGCGGGGCTGACGGGGAAAATACGGTTCACTCTCGATGACGTGAGCCGGGAGCCCGGTGTCTGCATGAATTTCCCCTTTTCTGGCCGGGACGAGATTCCCGACCTGGTCATTTCGGAGATGAGCGGTTCGGGGCTGAATATCTCCGAGGACGGGCAGAGCGCTGTGACCCCCGATGAGGTGAGCGAGACGGAGATCGTTCTGCAGCCCCGGGATTTCGGCGCACGGGGGAAGCTTTCCGCTACGGCGACAGTTACGGCCGGCGGGAAGGAGATGGAGGTGCGGGCGGTTCTGAAGAGGACCGGAGAGCACTGGGTGACCCTTCCCCTTGATGAGAACCGCAACGGCATGGCGGACTCCTGGGAGAAGGACCGCGGAATCTTCCCCTGTGCCGGGGATGCCGACGACGATGGGGACCCGGCGGGGAAAGCCCCCGGCGACGGGCTGTCCGCCTTCGAGGAGTACCGGGGATTCTTCGTGAAGGGGAAGCACGAGCGGCTTGATCCGAACAGAAAGGACCTTTTCGTGTATGATCCCGACGGGCTTGCTGAGAGAGCGGCTTTCGGCCCCGTCACACGCCTCGCGGTTCATTACGTCGAACCGGAGGAAGGCCGGTGCACCGGAAGGGACGAAAGGGCCCGGGTGGTGAATTTCCGGTCAGGTTCCTGCCACCTGGTGGACCAGCACTGCCTCTGGATAAAGAAGGGCACTCTCCCCGGGCCGGATCCCTTCAACTGGGGCTGCTGCGAGGGCGGCCCGGAAATAGGACCTCCGCGGACGGCTGACCGGTACGTGCTCGTTTTTGCGGACCAGGTCAGGGCGGATCTTGAAAGGACAGTACGGGAAAACAGGCCGGAGATAACCAATGCCCTGTCACAGCGGGGGCTTCGCCCGGACGGCGCCTGGTTCGACGGCCAGGCCGCCGCCGCCGTTGCCATGACGACGATCCACGAGGCCTGTCATGGCCTGGGAATTGCTCATCATTACCGGTCGCTCAGGGAGACGCTGCCGAAAGGGGCCGATGTGGAGAAAGCCATAATGGAGATGGACATCAGTCCCTCCACGGGGCAGATGAGCTGCGTGATGCGCTACACCAGGGACTGGGGAAAGCACCCCCGGCTGACCTTCAGGGCGGAGAGCGAGACCCTGGATATGCTTCGGGGGCGCCCGTGGCCCGACACCCTGTGCGATACACTGGACGACTGCCGGGGACAGATGGTGGTCAGCGACAGGGAAACAGGGCAGTTTTTCTGACGGCCGAAGGTCGTGTTTTTCGGTTTTGTCATCCTGAGGAGCGAAGCG
>LSQX01161373.1_pt1 | contig 11404 bp, 10 predicted proteins | sample 654561 | NCBI WGS metagenome assembly LSQX01 (sample SAMN04489861, study PRJNA283612) | anaerobic digester metagenome | isolation source: 4 biogas reactors fed with cattle manure at either 37C or 55C with and... | place: Denmark: Kongens Lyngby | collected 2014 | reverse complement strand
CTACTACCCTTACCATGAATTCCGTCAGATCCTTTTATATTTCTTTGATATTCTAAGTCAGCAAGTGATTGAAGATTTGTAGTTGCTTCAAATATTATACTGCCACCACGACCGCCATTCCCACCATCAGGCCCACCGTTGGGTTTAAATTTTTCTCTTAGAAAACTCATGCATCCGTTTCCGCCTCTTCCTGCCTTAACGGAAATGCGTAATGAATCAATAAATTTCATTAAATTACCTCTTTTTGTGTTTTTAATAATATCTAAAAAGGGGGCCTAAGATTAGGCCCCCAAAAATAACTCAATTTTTTTTATAACTAAAGAGTTACAGGTTCTACAGTTACAAACTTTCTTTTGGCCTTAGTTAAAAAACGAACCGTACCTGTTGCGAGAGCAAAAAGCGTGTAATCACGACCAAGACCTACGTTATCTCCAGGATGAAATCTTGTTCCGCGCTGACGAACTATAATTGTTCCTGCGTTTACAAGTGCTCCGTCACTACGTTTCACACCGAGATATTTAGGTTGACTATCGCGACCATTGGTGCTACTACCTTGACCCTTTTTATGTGCCATAACTTAATATCCCCCTCTAACCATTAATGCTTTCAATAAGAACTGAAGTGAATTGCTGGCGATGACTGCGAAACTTACGGTAGTTCTTTTTTCTACGATATCTGAAGACAATAACTTTGTCATCTTTACCATGTTCAAGAACTTTTGCCGTAACATATGCTCCATCTACATAAGGTGTTCCAATAACAGGAGTGTCGTCTTTGCCTAAGAGAATAACCTTATCAAAGGTCACCTCAGCTTCATTATCTGCGGTGATTTTCTCCATACGAATTTTATCACCTTTAGTTACACGATACTGCTTTCCACCAGTTTCAATTATTGCATACATATATTATTTCCTCCTTCCGCTGTGTGTCAGGTAGCCATTTAGCTTTTAAAACCCACATCAAGCGTATAGTATAACTTGTGCATTTTACTGGTTGGATATTAAAATGTCAAGGAAAATGCAACAAAATCATACATTCGAACACGATGCTATTAAAGCATTATATATCTTTTATTCACCGATACTTGTCTTAATACAGTTAGTTTGATTTTGTTTATAGTTACTGGTTTTCAAGTAATGCATGGGCATGTTTTATGGCTTCAGTTGAGGTTTCATCTCCTGCAAGCATCCTTGCAATCTCACGTTCACGCTCAGCGCCCTTAACCTCTTTTATATTAGTATCGTCACCTGTTCTTTCGACTAAGTAGTGCTGATCAGCCATAGCAGCTATGGTTGCCTCATGAGTAATAAGTATTGTCCTGCACTTTTGCGATAATTCTTTAAGTTTGTACCCTGCAAGAAGAGCCGTTTTTCCACCTAGCCCAGCCTCTACTTCATCGAAAATTAATGTTTCGGGCAGACTGCTCTCTCCAAGAGATAATTGTAATGCTATCAAGATACGGCTTAATTCGCCACCCGATGCGTTTTTAGCAACAGGAAGTGGACTTTGGTTTTGAAGAGCAAGAGTAAAAGATGCGTTTTCTGCCCCTGTAGAACGAACTTTATCATGCCCTTCGATTTCTATGTTAAAAGTAGCATATTCCATAGCCATGTCATTTAAATTAGCGTTAACTCTTTCAGAAAGAGCCTTTGCTGATTCTTTTCGAAGCTTTCTAAGCTCAAGAGCTTTTGTTGAAATATCTTTCTTGAGCTCATCTGCTTGTTTTACAAGATTTTCAATTGTTTTATTGCTTTCTTTTAGCCATGCAATATCATCAGTTGCTGTTTTAACATAATCAAGAACTTCCTTGCAATTAGACAAACCAAGAGTTCTTTTGATTTTTCTTATTATTCCTATTTTTTTCTCTAAATGTTCCTGCGCTTTTTCAATTTCGTCTTGTCCATTGTCAGATTTTGCAGCATCATTAAGTTTAGTTGAAAAATTCTGAACAGATAAAAGCATTTCTTCTATACATTTATGCCAGTCAACATCATCAGGGGCTAATGAATATGTTTGTTTTGATAGTTCTTCAAGTTCTTCAAACAGCCCATCACCTGAAGCTGTACCTAATAATCTTTGGGATATTCTTTTATATGCCTCAACGAGTTTATATGTATTTTCAAGCTCATCTAACTCTTTCTGCCAGATTTCTTCACTATTTTCCAGAAGTTCCAAATCATGTATTTGCCTTAGAATATTTTCAGAGTCCTGATATATTTCTTCCATTTCTCTACGTTTTTTTCTTAGGGAGAGCAATTCTTTTTCAATTAAAATGGCACTATTAAAAGTTGAAGAAAGCTCTTTTGCGGTTTTTTTTAATAGATCAGAACCGAATGAATCGACCAATTGAAGTTGTTTCGAAGGTTCAATAAGATCAAGTTGAGCGAATTGACTTTGTATTACAACTTTCTTTTCCATTAAAAAAGAAAGAATATTTAGTGGAACAGGAATTCCCTGTATGGTCGATTTCCCCCTGCCAGACTTATTGAATGTTCTTTCTATTATAATTGTTCCGTCCTGTGGTTTGTATGCCTCCAACAAAGAATTAGTATCATCTTTTTCATCAGCAGACAGAGTCATTGTTATATAACATGAATCTTCAAGGCTGTGAATCATGTTAGTCTGAGCCCTTTTTCCTGTTATAAACTCCATCGCACGAACAAGACTACTCTTTCCGGAACCGCTCTCTCCTGTAATCACTATAAAGTTTCCATTGAGAGAAAGTTGTGCCTCTTTAATTCCACCAATTCCGCGGACAAGAAACTCTTCTATCAAACCCAGTCGCCTCCGTCTGAGATGGCGTTAAAACCCCAACGTAACTTTTTCTTAAGCGTATCATAATAGCTTCTGCCTTCAAGTTCTATAGTGTAAACATGTAACTTTGGATCTAACTTAACCTCAACTTTATCCCCGGGTAAAATGTCATATCCTAACTGTCCATCTTGAGTCAGCACTAAATTGTGCGCGTTCCCCTTGGGAGTAACAGTAAGGACATCGGTACTGCTCAAAACGACAGGTCGCGTATAGAGAGAATGAGGACAGATTGGGGCAAGTAAAAGGCACGGTACGTGAGGAGGAATAATTGGTCCTCCTGTCGAAAGCGCATATGCCGTAGAGCCCGTTGGAGTTGAAAGTATTAACCCATCTCCAATATATAGTGACAATATTTCAGTTTCTATCTTAACCTCAAGGTCTATCACTCTTGCGAGAGCACTGTTAGATATTATAAAATCATTCAGAGCATGAAGTTCATGGACAACGCGATTTTCTCTTATTACATGTCCGTTAAGAACTGATCTTTGTTGCAACGAATAGTTTTTGTTCATAATTATTTTGATATCATCTATTGCAGATTTGGGGCAACCTGTGGCAAGAAACCCAAGTCTACCAAGATTTATTCCATAAAGCGGAATTTTATACCCCAATGAATATCTTGCAGCACGCAAAAAAGTACCATCTCCACCAAGAATAACAGCAAAATCTACCGTTTCTTTCCATATTTTGTCAACTGTTTCAGGAACGTTTATGACAGCTGCTTCGTGTGGAGGAATCATAAAATTTATACTGTTTTCGTCTCCCCATGAATAAAGCTTTTTGGCCATATGAATGGCCTCTTTTTTCTGAGTGTTAAAGAGCATCCCTATATTATGTTTTTTCTTAGTCATTGCAAGTTGCCCTACTTTCATTGCTAAATTCTGTATTTTTATGAGCATCTAAAACTATAGCGTTTATATCTATATTTTTAACTATTTGAACAACTGATTCTTTTAAACAAAGATACAACAAGAATTCGATGTTTCCTTCAGGTCCACGTATAGGAGAATATGTAATATCTAGAAGTTTCATTTTTGTCTCTTTATCTATAAAGTTTATCAATTTATCAATAATGGTTGAATGTAATTTATGATCAGTTACAACACCTTTGCCTACTTTATCCTTACTTACCTCAAATTGTGGCTTTAGTAATACAATCATTATTCCATCATCTTTTAATAGCTTTTCAAGAGGTTTTAGAAGCAGTCTAATAGAAATAAAAGAAGCGTCAGATACGATAATATCCATTTTTTTGTTATTCAACATATCAATTGTTAAAAACTTGGCATTTGTGCGTTCTAATACAACAACTCTATTATCATTTCGTAACTTCCAGGCAAGCTGACCATAACCTACATCTATTGCATATACTTGATTTGCGCCTCTTGATAGAAGTACATCTGTAAAACCACCTGTTGAAGCTCCTATATCAACACATTCTTTACCTTTTGGAGAAACTTTAAAAACATCAAGGGCCCTTAGAAGTTTAAATGCCCCTCTACTTACCCATTTTTTTTCAGGAAGATCAATTTTGATTGATATTTCTGAAGGAACCTGTGAAGCAATCTTAAGTACTTTTATTCCGTCAACGAAAACTCTTCCTGATTTAATATATTCTTGTGCAATTATTTTAGATTTGACAAATTTCCTATTCACGAGAAGTTTGTCAAGTTTTACAAGATTAGTCTTCATAATCTAAACACATAGCAACAATATTTTGGGATGTTAACTCACATTCTTCCCACTGTTGTTTCCTTGTGGCATGTGATATAAATCTATCTGGAACTCCAACAGATATAACCTTACAAGGACAACCGTTTTTATTTGCGAAAGAGGCAATAGCCTCACCTATTCCACCTGTAAGAAAAGATTCTTCCGCAGTAATTATAAGCTTATGTTTTTCGAATACTTCTTTTAACGTCACGAAATCTATCGGTTTAATAAACCTTAGGTCAACAACAGTGACTTCAATATTGTTTGAGTTTTTGAGTAATTCACTAGCTTCTAACATTAAAGGAAGAGTACTTCCTATCCCTATAAGACAAAAATCTTTTCCTTTAATTAGTATCTCAGCTTTTCCCCATTCTGCAACCTTACGAGAAATTCCACTACTAATTGACTGTGGGGCATCTCCGCGTGAATAACGCAGTGCTAAGGGAATTCCGCGTTCAATCCAGTTGTTTACAAAAAAGTTTAAATCTTCAATGTCTCTTGGTGCAACAAGGGTCATTTCTGGAACAGATCTTAGCCAGGCAACATCCAAAAGGCCATGGTGTGTTTCTCCGTCTGCACCAACAAAACCAGCTCTGTCTATGCCCAATAGAACAGGCAACTTTGATAGACAGACGTCATGTACAACTTGATCAGCAGCGCGTTGTAAAAATGTCGAATAAATGCACACCGCAGGTCTCATACCAGCTGCTGCCATCCCTGCTGCGAAAATAAGCAAATGTTCTTCTGATATGCCTACATCAAAAAATCTATTCGGATAAGTTTCGGCAAAATTGTTAAGTTTTGTTCCGTCTTTCATCGCTGCTGTGCAGACGACAACTCTAGGATCTTTTCCGGCAAGTCGATTTAAACATCTTTCCATAGCAGCACTCCATGTTATATTTGCAGACTCTGACAACAGTTCTGGAGAAATAAGTTTGCTGTTTGGTCCAATTCCATGGTAATAATCTGGATATTCTTCTGCAACTTTACTGCCCTTACCTTTTTTCGTTATAACATGAATGACCAAAGACTTGTCGTAGTTTTTTGCCAATTCAAAAGCTTCTTCTAACTTTTGGACGTTATGACCATCAAAAGGTCCCCAATAGCTTATACCCATCTCTTCAAAGATGTTTGTTGGCAAAAGCAATGATTTTAACTTGGTTTTTATAAGGCCCAATGTAGTCTCTAGAGATTCCCCACTCTTCATTATTCTACAGCGATCTTTTATAAAATCTTTGAATTTTTTGTAGGTAGGGTTAACTGCGAGGCGTGCAAGATGGCCTGCCATACCACCTACTCTACAGTTAATAGACATCTTATTGTCATTAAGTATTATAATAACTTTTGAATTCGTGCTTTCTATGCAATTTAAAGCTTCAAATGCGACTCCGTTTATAAGTGCCCCATCACCTATTACAGCAACAACATTGTAGTCTTCTTGTCGTATATCACGAGCTTTTGCATATCCCATTGCTGCTGATATCGAGGTGCTGCTATGTCCAGTTGTGAAAAAATCGTATGGACTTTCATCCATTCTAGGAAATCCAGCAATGCCACCTTTAGTTCTCATACTATTGAATGCGTCAAGGCGATCTGTCAAAATTTTATATGTATAAGCTTGATGCCCTACATCAAAAATAATTTTGTCTGAATCGGGATTAAAAACCTTCAGTAACGCAATTGTAAGCTCAACTGAGCCAAGAGACGATGCTAAATGTCCACCATTTTCTAGTGTAACTTTAATGATTAACTCTCTAATATCAGCACACAATAAATCAATCTGTTCTTTAGTCAGACTGTTTAGACCTCTAAAATTTTTCACAGATTTCAATAATTCCATACAATTCTCACCATAACCTTTACAGTACAAAATTAATTTGTTCTATAAATAAGATAGTCGGGTAATTCTAATAAAAAGTCATTCAATTTAAAAAGTTTTGATATAGATTTTTTTGCTAAAGTAGATTCTTCATTTGCCATTTTACGTGCAGTTTCTAGACCGTAAACAGAAACATGTGTTATTTTTTCTTGTTCGAAATCTTTTCCTTGAGTCTTTCCCAATTCCTTCGCAGTGCTTGTCACATCGAGTATATCATCAACAATTTGAAAAGCTGAGCCTAGATGTAACCCATAATTTTTATAGCAATCTATAATTAATTTGTCATCAGTTCCCAAAATAGCTCCTGAAACTACTGAAGCAGATATAAGAGCTCCTGTCTTTAGTTCTGCTATTTTACGCACATAATTAGGAATTTTATCGATATTTGACGTGTCCATGTCCAGTACTTGACCACCACAAACGCCAGATGGACCAATTGCTGAAGTAAAGACTTGCATAGCGTGAATAATTCTTTCAGTTTCAATTTTTTTTAAATTTAACAAAGGATATTCTATAGATTGTGCTAAAAGTGCATCTCCAGCAAGAACTGCGAGAGTTTCACCAAATTTTTTATGATTAGAAAGTTTTCCTCTTCTCATATCATCGTTATCCATACACGGAAGATCATCATGTATTAATGTTGCTGTATGAAGCATCTCAAGTCCTAAGGCCATTGGCAATGCGTTTTGAGGCTTGCAACCGCAACGTTCTGCTACAGCAAGGCATAAGATAGGTCTCAATCTTTTCCCTTTCGCATTTAATGAATATTCCATAGATTCAAATAATTTTGTAGGAACGCCTTCACTTCGTTTTGTTGCTGTTGATGAAAGATAGTCTTCAAATAAAAGACGATATTGATTCATTGTATTTTTAACTATAGAGTTGTGCATGTATTACTTATTCCTTTCTGTCTATAAAAGGTTCTTCGCCTGATTCTGTAAGAAGAGTTACTTTTTGCTTTGCTTCTTCAAGATATAGCCTACATTCTTTTACAAGTGTAATACCTTTTTCGAATTCTGCTAATGCATCTTCAAGAGACGTTGTTTCACCCTCTAAATTTTTCAATGTTTTATCTAATTCTGCCATTTTCTCGCTAAAATTCATATTAAAACCTCCATTAAAGTAGTTGTAAAGTTATATAATAGTGTGATACAATACACAAGTTAATCGTTTCAAGGTACTTGTAGGGGGAGGGGAAACAAATGTCAAAGTTTTGTGATTGTTGTGGTCGTGGACCAGTAACAGGAAATGCCGTTAGCCATTCAAATCGTCATACAAGGCGCCGCTGGCTTATAAACATACAAAATGTACGCGTTAATGTAGGCGGTGGAGAAACTCGTAAACTTCATATATGCACGAAATGCCTCCGTTCTGGCAAAGTTCAGAGGGCCGTTTAAAAACGGTCCTTTTTATTGTCTCTATATTCCTTCTCTATTAAGCACAACATCCAATAATTCTAGGGCTTTTTCTCCTTCTATCAATATTTCACGAGGTCGCGGACCATCTGCAGGACCTACTATCCCAAGTTGTTCCATCATATCTATAAGCCTAGATGCGCGTGAAAAACCAACACGAAGTCGTCTTTGTAACCCGCTTGCAGAAGCTATGCCTGTAGACATTACAGTTTCTATTGCATCTTCAAGTAGGTCATCATCGTAAGTTCCAGCGTTCATATCTCCTGTCTGTCCGCTCCGGGTATTTATTTCTATAAAATCAGGCCCTCCAAACATATTTTGGAGATATAGAAGCCAGTTACTAAGAACTATTTCTTCTATCCATGGAGCCTGAATACGTATAGGCTTAGGATGTTTTGTAGAAAGGAAAAGCATGTCCCCTTTCCCTAATAATTTTTCCGCTCCAGCGCAGTCTATGATTGTACGCGAGTCTGCGTTGCTCGGAAGAGTAAAGGCAACTCTAGCAGGAATGTTTGCTTTAATTAGCCCCGTTACTACGTTAACAGAAGGACGTTGTGTAGCCAAAATAAGGTGAATACCTGTTGCTCTGGCCATCTGAGCTAAACGACAGATATATTCTTCAACTTCTTTTGGAGCAGTCATCATTAAATCAGCCAGCTCGTCAACAACTATAACTATAAGCGGCAACCTGTCGCCAAGCAGCACCTTCTCATTGAACCCTTCAAGATTACGCACTCTTGCTTTTGCAAAAGACGAATAACGTCTTTCCATTTCTCTTATAGCCCATGCAAGAATATGTACTGCCTTTTTAGTGTCTGTAACAGGTGGAGTAAGTAAGTGTGGAAGCTTGTCATATACAGCCATTTCTACCCGTTTAGGATCTACAAGTATCATACGTAACTCTTCTGGAGAACGCATTGAACACAAACCCACTATACAAGAATTAATAAACACACTTTTTCCTGAACCGGTTGTTCCTGAAACCAACAAATGAGGAAGTTCTTCAAGTCCAACAACAACAGAATCTCCGTTTACAGCAACTCCAAAAGGTAACGGCAATGCATATTTCGAATTTTGATACGCAGAATCACCCAATACTGTTCTTATAGGTATACCTCTGCGTTTCGGGTTAGGTATTTCAATCCCAATGTATGGTTTCCCAGGTATTGGGGCTTCTATACGTAAACTAGGAACTGCAATTGCAAGAGCTATATCCTTAGCTAATGCGGCAACTTTGTTCACCTTTATTCCAGGTGCAAGTTGTATTCTAATTTGTATAACCGTTGGTCCAACAAGAATCTCTGCTAAAAATGCTTCAATACCGAATTGTCCTAAAGTTTGAATTATTTTTTTACCAAAAGGGGCCGCTTTCTCTTCGTTCATCTCACCTTCATGCAATTCTTCGCTGCCGAAAATATCTATTGGAGGTGGAAAAATCCCCTGTTTTACTTTTTTATTTTTGCTATTGTTGAGATTGAAAGATGGGTCCAAAATTAATTGTTCATTTACACTGTTAGTGTGTTCGTAATCGTCACCATTAGCACTTATATCCTTATCATCTTCGAGAACATTAAAATAGTCTTCTGAGTTTCCGTTAAATTCTGCAATATTAGGTGCTCCGACAGGCCTTTTATTTGGATACTTAACGTTGTTAGATACAGTATCTTCAATATTATTGCCCTTACATTTTTTAAAGTTTTTATTAAAATAACAACTAAGCTTTGACAAGTTGGGCAGTTTCATGTTTGTATATATGGTTACTCCGTAAAGCAGTAATGAAATGTATAGAGAAATTAGTCCCAAGAGCAAAGTTCCAGCTGCTCCTAACATCGAAAATGCTAATTCTGCCAGGTAAATTCCTAATTTCCCTGGCGATAACCATGTAACTAGAGGGAAAGTTGTTCTTGCCGTAATAATATAAAGCCCCAATAAGAGGGAAGCAATTAAAAAGACGAGTATTGTTGCAACTGATTGTCTATAAAAATGTGGAATATCTTTTGATATTAATTTTGATATTGATACATATGAAATGAATAGCAACAAAATAATTAAAGATCCACCTATGTATTCTAGTAATAAACCAGATACTTTTCCCCCAAAGGAACCTGTCCATGGCGTGTAAATAGCCATGGTAATATATACTGATAAAAACAAAGTTGTTATACACAATAAGTTTTTCTGAGTAGCAGTTATCTGTGGTAAATAACTAGTTTTTGCCATTTTATCTCCTCTATATTTAGTTGGCGACTTCTTTCTAAAAAACATATTATGCCTCACTTCCACCGACTGTTAATCCATCAATAAGCATAGATGGTTGACCATCTGTGACCGGCACACCTTGACCTGATTTACCGCATATTCCGGGATCCATAACGAGATTGTTACCAAGTTCTAATATGTTTTCTAAAACAGAAGGACCATTTCCTGTTAGAGTTGCTCCGCGTACGGGTTCCGTTATTTTCCCATTTTTTATTAAATATCCCTCTGAAACAAAAAACACAAAATCACCAGAAGTAGGATTGACTTCTCCCCCACCCATTTTTTTTACATATAATCCGTTGTTGGCATTTTCTAACATGGATTCAAATGTTGCATCTCCAGGTAATATAAATGTATTGCTCATTCGAGGAACAGGAATATTCCTATATGACTCTCTTCTTCCATTAGCTGTAGCTTCGAGGCCTAGACTTTTTGAAGAAAGAATATCTGTAATATATTTTTTTAAAACCCCATTTTCTATTAGTACATTTCTATGCGCAGATGACCCCTCATCGTCAAAATTATAAGAACCAAACAAATTTGGAATAGTTGGATCATCTACCATAGTAACAGTTTCTTTTGCAACCTTTTTACCAATCTTATCTCTATAAATGGAATAATCTTTATCAACTATGTCTGCTTCCAGCCCATGCCCACAAGCTTCATGAACTATAGTTCCGCCCGCTTCACCAGCAAACAAAACTTTCATCTTACCCGCTGGACAGGGTTTCGCTTCCGTCATAAGCAATGCTCTTTTAAGAGCTATTTTCGTTATATATAAAGGCGTACCTTTATCCCAAAAATTTTCAAATGGTACGGCCATACATCTTCGTTCTGAGCCAGTTTGAAGGATTCCATTTCTTTCTGTTATTACTTGAGCAATAAAACTACAATAATTTCTGTAATCAACAGAGATAGTTCCATCTGGCTTAATTATTAGAATGTGTTTTTTCGAAACAGAGTATCTCAGTGCTACCTGTCTAACATACTGTGATTCATTTCTAATTTCCGTATCTATAGAATGAAGCACATCAATATCAGGCGACGATAGTTTTTCTACAGAATCAATAAACTCATTAGATCCCATTATTTCTGCAGAAATATTTTTGTTAAAAGCGGAATTAAAAACTGTAGTAAGGGCACTGTTGATATTATTTGCGGTCATTCCGGCTGTATGTGAATAATATGTTTTATCACCGATTACAATGCGTGCGCCGCACCCATCAGATTTAGAAGAAGAAAGCTCTTCTATTCTACTATTTTCATAATGTACAGAGTGCCCTGAACCAGACTGTACGAAAATGTCAGCATAAGTAGCGTCTAA
>LSQX01237340.1_pt1 | contig 11405 bp, 10 predicted proteins | sample 654561 | NCBI WGS metagenome assembly LSQX01 (sample SAMN04489861, study PRJNA283612) | anaerobic digester metagenome | isolation source: 4 biogas reactors fed with cattle manure at either 37C or 55C with and... | place: Denmark: Kongens Lyngby | collected 2014 | reverse complement strand
TATTTACAGAGCTCCCTAACGCCAGCTCAGAAGACCTAGACAAATTCCTGCCCTGGTCAGAGACCCTGCCGGAGTATTGTCGCACTTCCAAGTAATGATAGAGTCTTTCTAGCCCCTACTGCCGGGAGATAGGGGCCTTTTCATGCAGTCCTCGTGCCCATCCCTAGTCGCCCAGTGTCGATTGTTGACTTATCCACTTAATGTCAAGGTGTGAGCGTTTTGACGCTTACGATCGATTACGGTAAACTGCATCTCTAGGAACCCTGGCGGTGATAGTTCAGGAGTGGAATCGACATATTCTGCACATTCATTTGTCCAGGCAATGACTTTCCTCTGAAAATCGCCGATATCGGCATTGGCCAAGGCGTCCCGCTGGGTTCTAGAAGAGGGAACTCCTCTTTCAAACCTGGTGATGAGCGCCGCCTCAGGAGATGTTAGGAACCACTCGAGGAACTTCATAGCTTCATCTTTGTGCTTTGAGTTCTTGTTGATGACAACGGCTTGGGACGGCTTGAGGAAGGTACCAGTTAGTCCCGTCTCTGGAGCTTTAGGCCATGGCACATTCCCTATTTCATCATCCATTAGGGCTTGGGTGGTTTCCAGAGTCGAGATCATGGCTGGGTTCATGGCAACCTTTCTCTGATTGAAACCGTTCTGCGAGCCTGTGTATACCACTATGTCGTCAGGTCCCGGTGCCAATTTCTCATCCTGGAACTTCTTGGCCATCTCCAAATACTTGGCTAAAGCTCCCGAATCTAGGTTCGGCTCTGTGTAGTTATTCCGGAAGAAACTACCGCCCCATTGATATAGAATCACCGGTACCGAATCGTTGCTGGGAGTGAACAGTGTATTTATTCCGTAGATGTCAATCTGTCCATCGCCGTTAATATCCTTGGTCATCTTCTTGGCAATCTCGTAGACGTCATCCCAGGTCCAGCCGGCAAATGGGTAAGCAACACCGAAGTCGTCGAACATGGTTTTGTTGTAATGGACACTTACCGTATTGGTGCCCATTGGTATGGCCCACACCTGACCGGACTCATCGATAAACATGCTCCACAAAGACTCATCGATGTCTTTGAATTCCCCGTGGAAGGCAGAGCCAACTTCCTCGATTAATCCCCTGGCAGCATATTCCATGACCAGGGTTACCTCAAGCTGTGAGATATCCGGGGCGCTTCTGGCAGCATATTGGGTGGTTAGCTTGTCGTGATACCCATCCCACCCCGAATACTCGGGCTTAATGACTACATGGGGATTGAGCTCCATGTACCGCTCTATGGCCTGTACCGTCGCCCGGTGACGGGAATCCCCTCCCCACCAGGAGAACCGGAGCGTCACTGTCTCCTGGGCACTCGCGAGACAGCTTAACAAGACTACGCCAAGAAGAACCAAACCAAGTACAATCCAGCGTCTCTTCACTTTAGATTCCTCCCCACTGTGTTTACACTAGGCGAAAGAGCTGAGGTTCGGCATCTGCCTGCCGGACCATATCTAGTAGCGAGACAAATCCTCCGTTATGTACTGATTCTTCGGCAGCCAGACTGACAAGACAACTGAGTGCCCCTGTTACGGCATCGGCTAAAGGCGCCGCGCCTTTCCGGACACAATCAATGAACTCCCGCATCAATCCTATATCTCCTCCACCATGACCCCCTTCCTCTGCTCCTACCTTGTACTCCATGACGTCATCACTGTGGCGTAGTCGAATCCGGATAATTCTCTCAGCCTCATCTAATTCCAGCTTCCCCTTATCACCGAACACCATGACTTGGCGGGTATCCAAGGGGGCATACAATGCCAGGTTGTAGCTGGCCTTGACGGAGTTGTCGTACTCAATCAGGGCAGTCCCGTGGTCGATGGTTGTCTTTTCAGAGGTGAACACACATGTATCCCTTATATAGCCGTCTACAGACTCTGCTTGCAGATACAAGCTGTTGAGAGGCTCCTTGGTAAGATCATAGTACTCGGGGCAGATATTCCTATTATCACAGGTTAGGCACCGCTCACCCTGCCACTCCCCTGGGTTAAACACAGTTACTCCGCCCAAAGCTGCTACCCTGACGGGAGTACCGCCGGCAAACCAGTTGACTATATCCAGTAAATGACCGCTCTTGTGATTAAACAAGCCGCCGCTTTTTTCTCTAAACCGATGCCACCGCCTAAAGTAATCCGCGCCTTGCCGATTGTCAGTGGCTGCGATCTGCTTCACGGTGCCTATGACTCCCTCTTCGATTAAGCGTTTTGCAGTGGTAAACACTCTGTTGTATCTCAGCACAAAGCCTACCGCCAGAACTTGGCCAGGAGATACGGCACTGAGGATTTTCTGACAGCCTTCCACCGTGGTGGCTATAGGCTTTTCACAAAGCACCTGTTTTCCGGCCTTGAGGGCATCAACTGCGATCTCTTCATGGGTAAAGTCAGGAGTTGCCACCACCACTGCTTCGATGCTATCATCCTGGAGCAGCTCCCGATAATCCCTATAAACAGCCACACCTTGCAAGTTGAGCAGCTTTACCGCAGCCTCTAATCTCTTGTAATTGGAATCAGCTAGTGCACAAAGCTCTGCTTCTTTGCTGAAGGTCTCGGTTAAGAGCTTTCCGTACGCCCCTACTCCCCTTTGTCCGCAGCCAATAATGCCGAAGCGAATCTTATCTGCCACCAAGCTTCACCTCCAAAGCACCACCAGGGATCCGCCCCACTTGTTTTCAAGACCATCTACCAGTCTGTTCAAGGCTAAAACTGCGGAAGCAAGTTCTTGTGTGCCTCCATCAGTTCATCGAACATCTTCCAGGCTTCGTTGGTTGTTAAGCCCTGCAGTAGAGGATCATTCAACATAGCCTGGAAAGCTAATTTCCGATTACCAGTCAATGCCGCTTCAACAGTCATCTCCTGATTGGCCACATGCCGATTGAGGATTGCTGCAACGGGTGCAGGAATGTGTCCAACTGCAATTCCTCTGGCTCCATTGGGACCAACAACACCCATGGTTTCAACAATGGCTTCTCTAGGCAGGCAGTCCATCTGGCCCCGGTTTGGTATATTTACGATGTGAATGGCTTCCCGGCCAGCTGCAATCTCTGCAATAATGTGGGACGCGGCCTCATTGGACTGTTCAATAGGAATCTCCTCAGGATTGGCGATGAGATGGCGAATCCGCTGCTGCGCCTTAGCCAGGTTCTCCCTCCGCTGCGGAATTGTGGTTAGTCCCACACCATAGTCCGCACCATAGTTGGCGCGCTCCGCCAAGAAATGGGGGAAAAACTCTGCTACATGCCGGTCTCCCGCGGCGGGAAGAACATCATAAATATCCAAGAGGCTGAGCTTCACGGCCATTCGATCGCCAAATGGATCCTGTGCCACCTGCTGCGGATCGAAGTTCATTATTCTATCCTTGTTGGCTGCCCAATACTGCTTGAGTTCCGCCAAGAGATCCCTGCCGTTGGCGGTAAGTTCCAAAATCCAGATCAGATGGTTCACTCCCCCAACAACGGGGACCATATCCTCCTTATCCACACCCAGGATTTTTGCCAGCCGGTCCATCACCCCGAACAATTCATGGCACAACCCAAGGGTCGGAAGGGATGTAGTCAAATTGATGGCTCTAGTCAAGGTAGTCATTGGGTTGGTGTAGTTCAAGAACCAGGCGGTGGGAGCAACAGACTCCACTGTCTTGGCTATATCTACGACAACCGGGATATTCCGCAAAGCCCGAAATACGCCGCCGGGCCCTACGGTATCACCGACAGACTGCATAATCCCATACTTAGCCGGAATCTCAATATCGTGGGCCATAGCATCTAACCCACCGGTAGATATGGTTAAGAGGACAAAGTCAGCATCCTTGGCCGCAACCCTGAGGTCGGTTTCGGTCTCAATTTTGATATCGGCATCGGCCTTTTCAACTACCAGTCGGCAGTACTGGGCCAGCTCATTATTGGCATCGGGATTGATATCTTGCAGCACAATGGTAGAACCGGCCAGACCGGGCTCCAGGACTATATCAGTCACGAACTTGGGAGTCCAACTGTATGAACCGCCACCTATGAGAACGATACGAAGTTTACGGCGACACTCACCCATGATAATCCCCCTAATCCTCTAATTTAAACAGCCTGCTGGCATTACCGTAGTTGATCTTGTCCGCCAACTCCTTGCCAGCTCCTATTCCACCCAGCAGTGTATCGTAGAAATCGTAATACGGTTGGATGTTCAGTTCAGGGTCAAAATAAACGATATCTGAAGCAAAGCACAGTTTTTCCACTGAAGGCAGATGCAGATTCCCATTGGGGGCAAACAGCTCTTTCCACAACATCATGGACCTTATGTAGGCTGTGCCGCCCGACAGATCTGCGTAGATGTTGGGATGGGAATATGACACTTTCCATGCCTCGTCCCACCAGGGATTGCCGTAATGGGACATAAGCATTCTCAGATTGGGTACCTGCCTAGCAATAGCATCGAGATGAGCAGGAGCCATATCAAAAAGATTCACATGGGTATAAATCTGATAGTCCTGATGGGTCAGGTATCCAGTGTGAAACACCGCAACGCCATCCTGCTCAGCAATGACCTGATAGAGCTCCAAATACCTCGGATCACTGTAGGGATGATAGGGGGCAATAAACTTTATCCCCTTACATCCCATTTTGAAATAAGTCTCGATTTCATTGGGAGTAGCAATATCAGCTTTGATGCGAAAAACAGGAATAACAAAATCTCCACAGACTTCCAGCGCCTTAAGCACCACATCGGGGTCTTCAATCAGCACGATCTTGTCAATTCCCAGGCTCCTATACTGATCAACAAACCTTTTCCCTTCGTCTTTACAAGTCGGCGGCTTGCCGTGTACATGCGCATCAATCCTTTTGGTTACCAATCTATACACCTCTCCCAGAAATCTCCCGCTGCCTTCTCCACCCTGCTAAAGGCTACCCGACATGCAACCCTGAACCTAGATCCGATCCGCCCACCCCCACCGGCTAAGCCCCACCGTGCCAGGATCAGCGGGTTAGCTTTCGCGGTTCACATGCAGTGACTCTAGTCCCTTGCCGTCATCCACTCGCGGCAGCTCACTCGCGGCAGCTGACATCCAAGGCGTGCTTGAATTTACCAGGGGCAGGCGGATGACCGCCGCCCCTAGTCTCGACCTTAGCAGCCATTGTTGCCTGTTGTTTGTTACCGGTTGTATCTTCTCAGAATCTCAGCAGCCCTGTTCTGCATCTTCCTGACTACATCCGGGATAGATGCGACTTCATACTGTGCTTCCTGCATGAGCTCCAGAACGGTCATCTGGATTTCGAGGAATCCAGGAGGCATCATTTCAGGAATCACATCGACGTATTCTGCCACATCGTTGGTCCATTGCACTATTTTCCTCTGAATATCCGTGATGTCCGAGTTAAGCAAGGTGTCCCGCTGAACGCTGCAAGACGGAACTCCCCGCTCAAAGGTAGTAATCAACGCGGCTTCCGGTGATGTCAAGAACCACTCGACAAACTTGATGGCCTCGTCAACATGCTTGGACCGCTTGTTGATGATAATGGCCTGCGATGGCTTGAAGTACGTACCTGTCTTGCCGGTTTCTACAGCGATTGGCCACGGAACAGCACCCAGCTCGTCCTCCATGAGGGACTGCATTAGCTCGATATTGGACAGCATCTGAAGGCTCATAGCCACCTGCCGCTGGTTGAAAGCCGTTTGAGAACCGGTGTAGACGATAATCTCATCGGGGGAAGGTGCGACTCTGCCCTTCTGGAACTTCATAGCTAGGTTCAGGTAAGTCTCCATGGAACCTGCATCGAGATTGGGTTCCTTATAATCGTTGCGGAAGAACGGATTATCCCACTGATAGCTGATGACAGGGACAGCATCGCTAGGAGGCGCAAACAGTGTATCGATTCCAAAGATTTCAGGACGGCCGTCGCCATCTTCATCTCTGGTGGCTTTCTGGGCGATGGCGTAAACATCATCCCAAGTCCAGCCTTTGTGGGGTGGTGCAATCCCCCAATCCTCAAACATGGTCTTGTTGTAATGGATATTGACAGCATTCACACCTACGGGTATGGCCCAGACCTTACCATCCGCGTCGACAAAGCCGCTCCACAATGATTCATCGATGGAGCTAAAGCGTTGATCAATCAACGGCGTTACTTCCAGGATCAAGTTCCGGGAAGCATATTCCATTACGGAGCTGATACTCAGCTGGGAAATATCAGGTGCACTGTTGGCAGCATACTGGGTGGTCAGCTTATCATGGTAACCATCCCAACCCGAATACTCCGGCCGGATTTCCACATGGGGGTTCAGCTCCATGTACCTTTCAATGGCCCTTACTGTTGCCCGGTGCCTAGAGTCTCCGCCCCACCAAGAAAACCGCAGGACAACTTTCTCCTGTGCCGACGCAACGGAACCTGCCAGGAGTAACGCAGCAACCGCTAAGCAAATCAACAGATGAACTCTACTTTTTTTCATTATCTTCCCTCCCAAAGATAAATCTTACTGTCTAGATCCATGGTGGCAGCTACCAGCTCTCTGGGCGGCATCACTCCTTTCAGTGCAGTGCAGCTCACTATCCCCTAATGCCGGTAGTTGCGATACCCTCGATGAAGTAGCGCTGCGCTGAGAAGAACACTATGATTGCCGGAAGCATGGCCACTAGACTCATGGCCAAGAGGCCTCCCCAATTGGACTTACCGGCATTATCGACGAACATCCGCAGCGCAACGGGGATGGTGTACTTCTTCACATCATTGAGGTAAATCAAGGGAGTCATGAAATCGTTATAGGTCCAGATGAATGAAAACACAGCTACCGATGACAGCGCCGGCTTGGACAAGGGCAAGATAATCCGGTAATAAATCTGGAAATGGTTGCAGCCGTCAATCCTGGCCGAGTCATCTAGATCCTTGGGAATGGAATCATAGAACTGACGCAGCATGAAGATGAAGAATGCACCGCCACCCAAGAAGGCTCCGATAGTCAAAGGCACATAGGTATCGATCAAGCCGACCTTGGCGAAGATTATATATAGCGGAATCAGGGTTACCTGCGACGGAATCATTAGTGTAGACAAGAGCAGCAGAAACAGGACATTGCGAAACTTAAAGTCAATCCGGGAGAATCCGTAGGCTACAAAAGAACTGGAAAAGACCGTTGCGATTACCACTGTACCCGTGACCTTTATGCTGTTCAAAATGAACGTCGAGAAGGTAAAGCCGGGCAAACCTTTCCAGCCGCTGATGAAGTTGTCAAAGGTGATTTCTGTTGGAATCCATTGAATCGGCACCTGGAAAATCTGACTTGCCGGCTTGAAAGAGCTGCTCACCAGCCATAAGAAGGGAAACAGCATCGTTAGTCCACCGATGATCAAAACCAAGTGGATGCCGGCTTTCTTAACAATAGTACGTGTATATCTGTCTCCTTGCATGCCAAACACAGTTGCCATCCCAATCACCCCCTACATATTCTGGTAATGCACCCAAAAAGCCGAGGACCTGAAAATCAGGAGAGTGAACACCATGATGATGAAGAACAAGATCCATGCCAGGGCAGATGCGTATCCCATCCGGAAGTACTGGAACGCATTTTGGTATAGATAAAGCACGTAGAATCTCGTGGCATTCAAAGGACCGCCGTTGGTCATAATAAAGGCCTGGGTGAACACCTGGAATCCATTGATGAGACTCATGACCAGGTTAAACAAAATCACCGGTGACAGCAGAGGCAATGTGATGTAAAAGAACTGCCTAACCGGGGTCGCACCCTCTACGCTGGCAGCCTCATACAGCTCATCGGGAATCCCTTTAAGACCTGCCAGGAAGATAACCATGGCAGAACCAAAGGCCCAGCAGCTCATGATCACAATGGCGTACAGCGCAGTTCTAGGATTGGCCAACCAGTTGGGACCGTTTATCCCAAAGACTTTCAAGAGAGCATTAACAGCTCCATCCCGTGACAAAAGCATCTGCCACATGACTGATACTGCAACTCCGCCGCCGAGGATGGAAGGCAGATAGTAAATGGTTCGATAGAAATGCATTCCCCTGATCTTCTGATTAAGCAGCACAGCCACCAATAGGGCAAACACGATTCTCAGGGGCACATACAGCAGGACGTATCTAGAAGTGACAACAATTGCGTTGTGAAACAGATCGTCACGGAATATAATCTCTTCATAGTTGCTGAGTCCGACAAAACGAAGGGGACTGAAATAGTCATAATCTGTGAAGGAAAACAAGAATGACATCACCATTGGGCCTATGGACAAGAAGATAAACCCTAGCAGCCACGGCGATATGAAAATGTACCCGTAGATGTTCTCTTTGGTTTTCAGTTTCAAGAATACACCCTCCCATCCATCACCTAGAATCCATTGGATAAAGCGGCTTTTTCCAGCTACACCCTCCCAGCATTATTTTGAAATGGATTAGCCCCATTCCCTGATTTCCTCAGGCCAAGTCACCCAACTCGATGAGGGGTCGATCAAACTCTTGCTGCAAAACAAAGCTGACGGCACCCAGAGCACTGGATAGAGGTCCAAGTCTTGGTGTCATGAAGGTAACCATTTCAAAAAATGCGGGAAATGAGTGCTCCCTGGCTATACTGCGGACTTTGCCGAGAATCATGTCTTCTGCTGCCCTTATGACCCGCCCCCCCAGCATAACGATTTCCGGGTTAAACACGTTTATCAATCCTGCAACAGCAAGCCCCAACCATTCTCCTGCCTGAACGAAGAGATCAACTGCCAGCGGATCGTTTTGTCTGGCTGCGGCAGCCAGAAGCTCCAACGTCACCGGCTTAGACTGCTGCCGGGCAAGCTCCACGATCATGCTTTCGGGAAACCGCCTTGCCAGCTCAGCTCCCTGCTTTTCCAAGGCCTTGGCAGATACCAGTGCTTCTAGACAGCCCCTGGCCCCGCACCGGCATTGGGCCCCGTGTCTATCCATAACGAGATGGCCGATCTCACCGGCACTAACGCCGGAACCCTGCAAAACTCGGCCGTTAACGATCAGACCGCCCCCAACTCCCTGCCCGACGTTTAGATATAGAAAGCGCTTTACTTCCCTATCCAGCCCCCAAGAATACTCACCTAGTGCCGCTGCATTGTTCATGTTCTCGATATGTACCGGAAGCTGCAGCTCATGTTCAAGAATTGCCTTTAGGGGTACGTTGATCCAATTGACATTGATGGCGTGGATGACAGATCCTCCGGAATAGTCGATGAGGCCTGGACTGGCAATCCCAACACCGAGAATATCCGTCCGGTTCACCTTGCTCATCTCAATGCAGCGGTTGATCTCGTCATAGAGAGCAACAACTAACCCCTGACCCACTAATTCATCGATATCGGTTTCGGTCTTTTCTATGATCTTCCCAGCGAGGTCAGTCACGATCACTGTCAAAACGTTGCTGCCTACATCTGCCCCTACCACCAGCCTAGCACTAGGATTGATCTGGTAGATTACCGGCCTTCTGCCCCTGCGAGATGTCCCGCTGCCCAGTTCCAAAACCCAGCCCTCTTGAGCCAGCTCATGCATGATACTGGATACAGTTGTAGGAGATAGACCCAATGCCCGGGATATATCCGCCCTGGAGACAGCACGTTCTCGCCTAATGAGCTGAAATACAAGCCGCTTGTTGACCTCCTTGACCAGTTTCGCATTGCCAGTATGTATCCTCACACCACTGCAACCTCTCTAAAAATCTTGGCTGATCTCATCCGACCCCTTGCACACCCATCGGTGCCCAGTCTGAACCCCGCCTCAAGAGACTTCATACAGCGTCGCAGGCCGTCCCTTGCCCTCTTGTATAGACTGTTTTACCCCCAATTATGGTCTGGAGAACGGTGAAATCATCCCTCAGCACTACAAGATCGGCATACTTCCCTTGATCGAGACTGCCCATAACCTGGTCTACTTTAAGAATCCGAGCAGGGGTTATGGTAGCCATTTTCACTGCTTCTTGAAAATGAATGCCTGCTAATTCCACCATGGTCTTGAGCAGCCTAGCACCGGTCACCACGCTGCCGGCAAAGCTGGACTTATCAGGCAACCAGGCAACTCCCTCTTCGACTAGAATCGGCCGCTGGTCATTTTTCGCTGCTGAATACATTCCCTCCGGCAGGCCCGCCGGCCACAATGCATCAGAACACAAGGCCATCCTAGCGGATCCTTTGCACTTGTAGATCAACTTGAGCAGAGAACCCGGCATGTGTTTGCCGTCGGCTATAACCTCTACAGTGAGCTCATCTAGAAGCAACCCAGATTCTATCGCTCCGGCTATCCGGAAGCAGTTGACTCGCCGCACCCCCGACATACTGGAGTAGAGGTGAGTCATATGGGTATACCCGGCTTCCAAAGCAGCCAGCACCTCATCATAGGTCGCATCGGTGTGACCTATGGCCGCTAGAATCCCCCGCTTTCGAAGCTCCCTGCCAAGATCCAAAGCCCCCGGTAGTTCCGGTGCCGCGGATACCCGGACAATAAACGGATAGCGGTCTAAGATTTCCAGATACTCTGCGGGGTCAGGGTTTTTCACATAGCGGGGATCCTGGGCTCCCCGCTGTTCATAGGAGAAGTAGGGGCCTTCTAAATGGACTCCCAGAAGGCGGGCTCCTCCTGTTACCGCCCCTTGCGCCTCGGCAAAACTGTCTAATGCGGCAATCAGCTCCTCTGTTCCGCTGGTGATGGTTGTCGGGGTAATCGCTGTGGTCCCGCCTTGGGCATGGGCAGCAGCCATTAAGCGCAGCGACTCAATGCTTGCATCCATGGTGTCCCCACCGCCGCCGCCGTGTACATGGATGTCGATTAAGCCCGGGATAATCCACGCCCCTTTGACATCTATAATCTGGGCATCCTCTGGGATAGGAACTTGGCCCAGAGTGAAAACTCCGCCTATCCTCTCACCGACAATCTGTACTGCCCCTGGGTCTATAACTCGATGGGGAGTGACAACTTTACCGTTAACCAAATAGACTCCATTCCCAGCCTGGTTTGCTACACACCCCAATTTGTACTTCCCCCATTTCTTGCGTGCGTTTTGATGCGGCATACCATCATCACTCTTGGACCGGATCGTAAATTCTACTGCAGCATGATGGCTATATACCACGCCGTGATGGCTTGTTGAATCAGCACGTGATCCGAATGGGCAGTCTTACGCCTTGATCAGGCCAATGCAGCCAATTTACTGGCCGAATCCCTATCCAAGAAGAGAGTGGCATTGGGATGTGTCCGCAGAATAGATGCTGGGCAAGCTGTAGAAATCGGCCCCTCTAGTGCCTGCTGCACTGCAGTGGCTTTGCGGGCATCTGGGACAATGGAGAAAATCTGCTTGCATTCCATAATTGCTGGGACCGTCAGTGTCAAAGCCCGCTTTGGAACATCATCAACGGTGGGGAACCA
>LSQX01019193.1_pt2 | contig 11405 bp, 9 predicted proteins | sample 654561 | NCBI WGS metagenome assembly LSQX01 (sample SAMN04489861, study PRJNA283612) | anaerobic digester metagenome | isolation source: 4 biogas reactors fed with cattle manure at either 37C or 55C with and... | place: Denmark: Kongens Lyngby | collected 2014 | reverse complement strand
TTCAGCCACTCACCCACCTCTCCGGTTGTGCTTTCGATAATCAAGAACTAATCCGTTGCGAAAATCAACTGGCTCACCTATTTTGACCGCCATCAGCGGCTTTCTGCTCTTTACCCCCGATTTTCGGCGTGCAAAGATCGAATTAAATTCTCAGATAAAAAAACATTTTTTATAAAAATTATCCGCGTTGCGCACAATCTGGCTCAAAACGGGTGCTAATGGTGGTGGGCACCAGGTTCGTGCACGTGGCCGTGGTCGATCTCTTCGGCACTGGCATCGCGCACATCCACTACTTTCACCTCAAAGGTTAGCTCCTGGCCAGCCAAAGGATGATTGGCATCCAGCGTCACATTGTCGCCTTCAATTTTAACAACTGTAAGATTGATGTCGCCTTCTTTGGTGTGTGAAGTGAAGGTCATGCCGCGCTCCACATTGTTGGGATCAGGAAACTTGGAGCGCTCAATTTCGTAAACCATTTCGTCGTTGCGCACGCCGTAAGCATCTTCCGGCTGGATGGTTACTTTTAGATCATCGTCCTTCTGTTTGTTTTCCAGCTCCCGTTCCAGGCCGGGTATCAGGTTGCCGTTGCCATGCAGATAATACAACGGGTCGCGGCCGTCAGAAGAATCGAGCGTGTTGCCTTTATCATCGGTGAGTGTGTAATGGATTCCTACTACTTTGTTCTTTGCGATTTTCATAATCAATGATGTTTTTTAATAAAAAAATATGTGAAACACCTTGTCGCTCGATGTTTCACACCTGAATTTGATGTCTGGCAGCCATTGTTTCTGCCAGCAATTTTTGCAAAGAAAATAAATAATTTTTAAAAACCGATCCCAAACCAGCGCAAATTATTTTTAAAATCTCCATAGCCTTTGTTTCAGGTTTACAGCCTGGAAGGTTTTTCTTTTAAAAACAAAGCGCTACTTTTGCCGTCAAATCTTAAAAACATTTCCTATGACTTTTACAAAAAAATACTTACCGTGGATGCTGGTGGTTTTCGTTTTGCTGGCCATCGGTTGCAAAAAAGATGACGACGACAAAAAGGAGCCGAAAGCTGCTTTTACCTGGCAGCTTACGGATGTTCCCGGAGAGGTTGATTTTACAAACACCAGTCAAAATGCACAGACTTTCGAGTGGAACTTTGGCGATGGCACCGCCAGTACGGCCACCTCGCCCATGCATCTTTACGAAGAGAACGATAGTTTTATCGTAACGCTCAAAGCTTTTGGCGAAGGCACTAATTCGGTGCGCGACACCGTGCTGGTAAACAATCTGCCATAACCTGCCCTCGTCGATTAAGAATCAAATGCGATTCTGCCTGCGCAAAGGGCAGAAGCAAAATGGTCTTGAAATAAAAAAACGCCACTCTTTAAAGGGATGTGGCGTTTTTTATTTTTTTAAGCTTGTCGCAAAATTTATTTCAGCTTCAGGTCGCTGACCACGGCATCAATCTTTTTGTCGAGGGCTTCATTCACTTTGTCGTAGTCGGCGGCAGATTTTAGTTCTCCTTTAACACCAAAATAGAATTTTATCTTGGGTTCGGTGCCCGAGGGGCGCATGCTTATCTTGGTGCCGTCGGCAGTAAAAAATTGCAACACGTTGCTTTTTGGCAATTTGATGGCGGTTTCTGTTGCCAGTTTCAAATCTTTCTGCACCTGTTCCTGATAATCTTTTATCATCACCACCTCCGAGCCATTGATGGTTTTGGGTGGTTTGGTTCTGAAATTCTCCATCATCTTACGAATCTCCTCGGCGCCGGCTTTGCCTTTTTTGGTTACCGACAGGAGTTTTTCTTTATAAAAACCATATTCGATGTAGATGTCGAGCAGCAGGCTGAAGATGTTTTTGCGCTGGTTGGCTGTCCAGGCGGCTATTTCGGCAAGCATGGCGCAGGAAGCCACGGCATCTTTGTCGCGCACAAAGTCGCCAATCATGTATCCGTAGCTCTCTTCGCCACCGCCGATGAAGGTTTTTTTGCCCTCGTTTTCACGAATGATTTCCGCTATCCATTTAAAACCCGTCAGCACATCATAGCATTCTACGTTATGCTTTTTGGCGATGTCGCTGATGAGTTCTGTGGATACGATAGTTTTCACGATGTATTCGTTTCCGGTAAGCATCTCTTTGCGCTTCCACATGGTGAGCAGGTACCAGGTGAGCAGCGTGGCGGTTTGGTTGCCGTTGAGCAGCACGTAATTTTCGTGGAGGTCTTTTACGGCTATTCCTACGCGGTCGGCGTCGGGATCGGTGGCCATCACCAGCTCGGCATCTACCTTGCGTGCTTTGTCGAGCGCCATGGCCATCGCTGCCGGCTCCTCGGGGTTGGGCGAGACAACGGTGGGGAAATTGCCATCCACCACATCCTGCTGATGCACTTTAAAAACATTCTCGAAGCCAAATCGTGCGAGCGCGGCGGGAACCAATTTTACGCCGGTACCGTGAAGCGGTGTGTAAACCAGTGGCAGCTCCGACTGCCGGTGATTGGATGCGGGCGAAAGCGAGAGCTTTTCTACTTCATCCAGATAGAGCCTATCCATCTCCTCGCCGATGCTGCGGATGTTTTTGGGCACGCCTTTGAATTTCACATCTTTAATATGAATCTTCTTTACTTCTTCGATCACGTTTTTGTCGTGTGGCGGCACCATCTGCGCTCCGTCGCTCCAGTAGGCTTTGTAGCCATTGTACTCTTTGGGATTGTGCGATGCCGTAATCATAACGCCTGTGTGACATTTCAGGTGGCGGATGGTAAACGAAAGCTCCGGAGTGGGGCGCAGTGCGTCGAACAGATACACCGTAAAGCCGTTGGCCGAGAACACATCGGCGGTGATCTGGGCAAAGTAGTCGCTTTTGTTGCGTGGGTCGAAAGAGATGGCAGCGCTAAGTTGTTTCTCTTTCGGGTAAACCTTTTTCATGTAGTTGGCCAGCCCTTGTGTGGCGGCACCCACGGTGTATTTATTCATGCGGTTGGTGCCGGTGCCCATAAGTCCGCGCAGGCCGCCGGTACCAAATTCCAGGTCCTGGTAAAACGACTCGGTTAGCTCGTCGGGGTTCTCATCTATCATCCGTTGCACGGCAGCGCGGGTTTCGGCGTCGTAGTCTTTGGTGAGCCATACGTTGGCTCTTTCGATAATCTTCGGGTCGATTTGCTTTTTGTCCATTACAGTATTTCTTAATTTAAAATGTGTAGCTCAAAAAAATTAAAACAATGCAGCATTAATCCCCTGAAAGGTTATTGATGATGCGTTTTCCAATAAGGTAGGCAAAGTTAAGAAAACCCGTTGTGGGTGCTGATGTTTTTAATTAAAAATAACATTCGGGAGGTTTCTTATAGCATTGCTTTTTGATTAAAGCTCGTGATAACTGATCAGTTTTATCTGGTGCTCTTTCAATAATTGCTGCAGCGGCAATTGGTCCCAAAAATCAAACTCGCCCTTCCGGTTTAAATAGGAATCCGTTTTATCGGCTTTAGCCGGATGGGTCATTATTTCGAGCACATCGCCCTTGCGGAAATGAGACAACAATAGTAGATGCGCAAAATCTTCGGAAGAGCTTGTGCCGAAAGATAACTCGGCAACCAACGCGTCGGGGTGGCGGAAAGGTTTTAAATGATGGGAGGTTGCTGCTGCAAATAGCGCGATCACTGCACTGCGACCCGCATGAACTTTGGTAAGCCGGCAGGTTCTCACTTTTCCTATTCCGTTTTCGGCCACAGCCTGCAATATCCATTTTCCAATTCCCGGAAACTGATGCAAGTGCTGGTGACTGTCGGCATGCGAGATGTTGATGCCCTTTTGGCGTAAGCGGGTAATTTGTGCTGAAACTTCTTTAAGAATGTGGTTTTTGTCAATCTGTCCAATCCAAAAGCGTTGGAATAATTTGCCGGCGCCCAAAAAGTTTCCTTCAGCATTAAGCAACGAAGCCACCTCTTTCGGTGGACTGACAGGCTTGCCATTGATCAGATTGATGTGAATGCCGGTGCTTATTCCGTGGATAGCGCGAATTTTCTCCAAATCATTTTCGGTTGCAAAATTGGCTAAAATGGTGGTGCTGCTAATCTTGCCGGTTTTGAGCAAATGCACTATTCCGGCGGTGGCAGCAGCATCCCATCCAAAATCATCAGCATTTATGATCAGGCTTTTGTCAGTCACGATTACTCCTTTTCCCTTACGATGCGCCTTACACTGTAAGGGCTGTGGTTGCCGCGGGCATAGTAATTATAAATGCCTATTTCGGCGATAAGCCCAAAACTCACCAGCAGCATTCCCATGATCATGATGAAGATCGAAAACAGAAACTCCACCAGATAATCCACGCGCAGGTGGAAATGGAAAAACAATGAACCGATAACGAGGTACACCGTGGGCAGCAGTCCGACGATAAACATCATTCCCCCAGTGACGCCAAACAGCCTGAAGGGCTTGTTCATGTAGGAGATGGTGAATTTCAGAAACATCAGATCGATGATCACCAGATAGACTTTCTTGAGCGAATAGCTGCTGGTGCCCGCCACCCGTTGTCGTATTTCGATTGGGATTTCGGTGTGGCGGATGCCTTTGCGCGCGAGTATTGCACCCAGAAAACGATGTGCGTCGCCAATCATGTTCGACTCTTCGAGCAGGTAACGGCGGTAAGCGCGGAAGGTAGCACCGAAGTAAGTCATGTCGGCACCGGAGATGCGGTGGATGAGCCAGTGGGCAAATCGCGACAAGCTGCTCTTAAACCAGTTCTCCGGACGTATTTTTTTTGCACCGCCCACCATGTCGTAGCCTTCTTCAATTTTCGTAATGAACCTGGGCAGGTCGGCCGGATCGTGCTGCAGGTCGCCATCCATAAAAATGATGATCTCGCCGACAGAGTTTTCAAAGCCGCTGCGCAGGGCAATGGTCTGGCCATAATTGCCTGCCAGGTCGATGCCCGTAATTTGCGGGTGCTTCTGCTGCAAGTCGACGATGCGCTGCCAGGTGGCGTCGCTGCTGCCGTCGTTTACCAATAGTATTTCATAATCATGTCCTGCCGGCGCCATCGCCCCGATGATTTCGGCGGCAAGTTGCCCCACATTTTCCTGCTCGTTGTAGAGCGGCGCTATGATGGATATTTTCGTTGTTTTCATTTTATGATCTTTATCAAATTCAAATTCCGGCCATCTTCTACATTGGGATATTGATAAAATATTCCCACCTGGTTCTCTTGCTTGATTAGCGCCAGTCCGTCGTCGTCGGTGATGTAAAAAACACCCTGCTTGGGCGCCTGCTTCTCCTGCCGGATAAGTTGCCACTTTTCGCGCGTCATCACGTAAGTGGCGCCGTATTGCAACATGGGCGCATGATAATAAAGCAAAGGTTCGCCGGCAGTTATCTGCGCCACTTCGATGGCATCTTTTTCGTAAACTTCAAACTGTGCGGCACGCTGTGGCCACATATACCAGCCAAAAGCGATGCGCCCCACGATGAGCACGATGGCAAAAATGATCAGACGCTTGTCGCGAAGGTAGAAGTAGAAATAGAGCAAAATTGCCGAGAGCACAAATAGGATGATGGCAACGGCTTCGGCATGGGGTGTTTTGGCAAATTGAGGTATAAATGGCAGCGCCAGATAACCCACGGTAAGCAAAACGCCGGCGCCAAAAAATATCCATTCGACGACTGACGACAGCCGCTTGTTTTGATTTTTGTTTTCTAAATAAAAAAATACGAAAATCGTCAGCGCGAGAGGTANNAGGTATGAGCATCATGATGTATTTGGGATAAACATCCGGCGACGTCCAGTAGGGGATGAGGTTGAAAAGTACAACCAGCAGGCTGAGCTTGAGAAATTTGTTTTGAAAAACCTTTTTCCAAAATCCGCGCACCAGCGTAAAAACCAGCAGGAGCGTCCAGGGCAGGTAATGGTAAAGCATTTCTACCGGGAACTTATAAAGATGCTGCAACGTGAGACTTACGCCTTGCGTGGCCACCGTGCGGTTGGTCGATTCGCTCCACAAAGTCGAAAAAACATTTTGCAGCGAATTGTATTGGTGATAAATCAGGTAATAGCCCCCCGCCAGCACCACAAACACACCGGCTCCGGCCACATGCTGCCAACTAAAAAGCCTTCGCCACTGCTTTTCGGAAACGAAAACAACCAGCAGCGTGATGCCCTGAAAAACGATGGCGGGCAAGCCTTTTAGCATATAGCCAACGGTCATCAGCAAGTAGGAGAGGAGGAAGAGTTGCAGATATTGCCGTCGGCGGAAATGATAAATCACCACCATCAGCATGGTGTAGATCACCCACGAAAAAGTGGTGTCGATGTAGCCAAGCAGCGATTCCCAAAACAGCAGCCTCCCCGAGGTGACGAACAGGAAAGCAGTGATGATGCCCGCCTGCTTACCCATTTCGCGCGCGACGAAATAATAGATGGTAAAACCAAAGCCGATGAGCGAGAGCACGGTGGGCAGGCGCAGCACCAACTCGCTTACGCCAAAAAATTTAAAAAACAAAACCAAAATCCACGGAAAAAGCGGTGGCTTGTTGTAGTAAAAATCGCCGTAAATAGTGGGCGTTACGTAGTTGCCCGAAATCATCATCTCCAGCGCCACCAGTCCGCGCGTAGCTTCGTCCACCGCCATAAAAATGTTGATCTTTCCCAGATTGATCAGCAGTGCGATCACCAGCAGAACAAAACCGGTGACGTAGAGAATGAGCGGATGTTTTTGCAAATTATTTATCATGATCCCAGAGAGGTAATTATTTTAATTTTTCGGTTTTGATGCTGTAATACATCCCGGTGAGCGACACCAGCGCGGTGATGATGTAAAACAGCAGGCTTAGGGCAATGCTGTTGCTGGTGCTGAGTTGCATTACCTGGGCGCCCAGCAAAAAGGTGATTTCGCGCGAGCCGATGCCACCCACCGTTATGGGAAGCGCCGCCACGATGGAAGAAACCAGAAACAAAAACAGGTAATCGGCTGTGGAATCGTACACACCGATAGCAAAAAGAATCAACAATGCTGAAAGCATTTGCGCAAGCTGAACCAAGAAAGATTGTATGAGTGTGACGATAAAAATGCTGCGATAACGGCTAAAGAATATTTTAATAAAATAATAATAAGCGCCAATAGCCAGCGGGATAAGCAGCCAGGAGTAGGTTTTGTAAAAATGGGGCAGGGTAGCGGCGACGGCCAATCCGGCAGCCAGACAAAATAGCGCCAGCAGCCCCATGACGCGGTCGAGCAGGATAGCCCAGAAGATGCTGCGCGCTTTTGCGTCGGTTTGTTTGTTGAGCAGATAGATTTTGTAGCCGTCGCCACCGATGCCGCCGGGCAGAAACAAATTGTAAAACATCCCCAGCAGGTAGAGTTTCCAATTGAAGCTTACACTGATGTCGATGTCGGTATAGACGAGAAATCTGTGTAAACGAAAAGCTGACTGGTATTTCGACATGGCAAAAAACAGCAGCGCCGGCACAAGCCACAGCGGCTGCACCTGTGCAAAAACCTCCAACAGCGCCTTCGTATCGATTTTGTAAAGAACAAAAACCAGGATGCCCACCGACAAGATTATCTTGAGCGCAGTCTTCAGATGTCTGGGGAGATGTATTTTCACTTTATTGTTTTGATATTTAATACCCAATAATAATCCTGTGCAAAGAAACCAAAATGCTACGATATTGCGGATGCGCGCCAGGCGCTTCGTGCCACTACGATGCTGATTTCGTAAAGCACCAGCAGCGGGATGCCCACCATTATCTGGCTGATGATGTCGGGCGGGGTGATAATGGCCGAAACCACAAGAATCACCACAACCATGATGCGCCGATGCTTTGCAAGTGTTTTTGGCCCTACAATGCCGAAGCGCGCCAGGAAAAAGATGAAAACCGGCAGCTCGAAAAATACCGCCACACCCAGGCATAGCGACGCAACGGTGCCGATGTAGCTGACCAGCATCACGTGGTTGGCCACCTGCCCGCTCACGAAGTAGGTGCCCAGAAAGTTAACGGTGAGCGGCACGATGAGATAATAGCTGAAGAGCAGCCCGGCAACAAAAAGCAAAGTCCCCACCAGCATTGTAATAAGCGTGGCGCGCCGGCTTTTGATGTTGAGCACAAAAGCAAGAAACGACCAAATCTCGAAAAGTAGATAAGGAAACGCCACCACCACGCCCGCCACTATCGAAACATACAGATGTGTGAGAAACTGCCCGGCCATGTTCACATTGATAATTTTGAGTGCCGAGGCGTCAAAGCAAAGCTCAGGGATGTTGAACCGCATGCCGATTTTGCAAAACATCACGTTGGTAAAAAAGTCGGGATCTTTGGGTGCCAGCAATATTTGATCGAAGATGAGGCTGCGATTCATAAAAGCCACCACCGCCAGAAGCACGATCACCACAGCGCTGCGGATCATTTGCCGGCGCAGGCGTAGCAGATACTGCCGGTAGTTGCCCCGCCCCGCTGCTGCCGGTGGCCTTCGCGGATGAAGCACGCTTTTATTTTTCTTACCCGAAACAACTTCTGGCATCAGTTTCCGATTTTTTTGGTGCCGCCAAAAGTAAACAATACTGAAATAGGAGGTGGGGGAGGAAGCTGCTGCGTAGGATGAAGATAACCTTGCGAAGAGATAAGAAAGCGAATATCGAATCTTGAATATCGAATCTTGAATTTTGAAGTGAAGAAAAGGAATGATTTTACACTATTTCAGTAAGTAATCCCAAATCCCTCTGCGAAACATCGGGTTTCCGATCCAGCCCCAAAAATCTAACCTCTCTTTACTGCCTATGAGTTTTCACCCATTTGGGTGAAAATAGAGGGTGAAAATCCTGTTGGCCTCATCCATCGAAAGATCTGCGGGTAGTTCGTAATATTTTTTTCCATCTTTTTTAATTCTGATAATCAGTGGTTTGGCTATCAAATGCAAGGGTGTTCTTTGCCGCCATTTCGGATTGGCACCCTGGTTGAATTAGAGATTTCGACAGTTCGTATTATTCATTTAAAACCGAACAGTTGTGCGCACATTTTTTTTTCGAGTATTCACAAACACAAGAAAGGATTAATTATGAAAAAGTATTACAAACCGTCATTGATATTTCTATTGATGGCACTAATCATTTACCCGCAGTGGTCGTTTGCCTCGGGCGATGACCCAAAGCCGAAATCTTCGATACATGATCTGTCCTTAACGTCAGATGTAGTAATTCCGGATTTGCTACCTTTTTATCTCCACAATAACTTTGCTCCTGATGATGATAAAGAGCCGGCAAAAGATACCATTATTCATAAGCCCGGCCACGGCAGGGATGTAATTGAAGGTTACGTTGGCTGGGCGGGAAATCCCGATAGTCTGGATGTATATATCGACACTACCTGGACGGATGCCGAAAAGGACTCGTGTCGTGCTGCCATGGCCAGGTGGAACGATGCGGGATGTGTTCCAAAATTCAGAGAAACATCCAGTGCTGCCGATGCTGATATTACAATTACCCAGGGAGACCCCGGCGAAGGCGCCGCTGGGCTATACTCCTGGAATACAGATGAAGATGGCAAAGTTACCAGCGGTACCATCACCATTGCCGAAGATACTTCTCCGCTTAGCCTCATGGAGGTTTTAACACACGAGCTGGGTCATGCCATTGGCCTTGACGATACTGACCCGGCGGCCAATGCCGGTGATGCGATGAAAGGCTCCGGCCCGTCAAATGGTACCGATGGAAATCTTTCACAGCACGATTCTACAGAGATGCGCCAGGCTGCAGAAGCCATCACCGCGGTGGCAGAAGCTCCCAAAGAGCGCAGGCGGGCTATTTCTCCGGAGCAGGCCCTTTTGCCCGGCCAATTCGAAGAGTTGATATTTCCGCTTTCTGATTTCTTTCCTCCCAGTATGCCGCTTACTGTAGCGCCAATAGCCGATGAGCTTTTGTTTATCGAGTATTTCTTCATCAACGGGGATCAGCTTCATGTCGGTTTATTTACCGATCCTTTGCATGGGTCAGGAANNGGAAAGTTGTATTTAGATGTTACTCTTTTTTCGCCAGATGAGGAGCCGATAGCGTTTTGGGGCGTGCATTTTATCAATAGCAATCCCGTGCCCCCCGTCGAATTTTCATGTCCTTTTGAGGCAATACAAGTTGGTGACCGGGTTCAGGTGAACTGGGTAGATTTTTGCGATTATCCTTTTACCAATCCATTGCGCTCACAACTTATTGTGGATGGCAACACGCATTACAAGGTAAAGCCCAATGGCAACTATGCCATAAAATTGACTCCCGGCCTGCATCAGCTTCATTTGATTGTGGACGATTACCAGCTTAACCGGGTTGATGAATTCTTTGATGTTGAATATACAATTACATCGGTTCCGTGGGACGACAGCTTCGAGGATTATGCCGTGGGCGACGACATCGTTGGCCAGGGCGAATGGGAATTTTGGTTTGGCGCTCCTTCGTCGTTCGGTGCATTTGTGACCGATGAGCAGGCTCATTCCGGCGGACAGTCGCTACACATTATGGGAGCTGAAGACCCGGCGCTGGCAGATGATATTCTGCACCAATTTTCGGGATGTAATTCCGGCGTGTGGAAATTCACTGCCTGGCAGTTTATCCCTTTAAGCGCCGCCGGAGGCACCACTTATATCACGCTTCTCGACCAATATGGCAACGATATCGACGAATGCCACTGGGCGACGCAGATAAAATTCGATCCCGACCTGGGTACTGTCGAAAGTGATTATGATGGCGCAACACTCCCGCTGCTAAAAGGCCAATGGGCCGAAATTGATGTGGTTATAGATTTTGATGACGACTGGCAAACTATTTATTACAACGGGCAGCTTTTGACGGAAAAGTCGTGGACACTCGGTGTGCCGCAGGAAGCGCCTGGGATTTTAAACCTGGCCGCTATCGATCTTTTTGCCAATACGCTAAGTATGCCGGTATATTACGATGATTTGGAGATTACCGATGCGTTTGAGAATTATCCCACTGTAGTTTGTCCGCCGGACATAACCCTGTCCAACGACCCGGGTATGTGCGGCGCAGCAGGTGTCGATTTGGGCGTGCCGGAGATTATTAATCCAGATGGAACTGAGGTGATCAGCAACGATGCGCCCAATGCTTTTCCTATTGGTGTCACCACTGTTGTTTGGACAGTAACCAATTCGGGAGGATACACCGTATCCTGTGAGCAAATAGTTACAGTTGTGGATATGGAGGAACCTCAATTTTCGCCAATGGCCGACCTGGAAGTTTCAAACGAGTCGGGTGAATGTGGTGCCGGAGTGGACTGGGATTGGCCCGAAGCCACTGATAATTGTGGCATCGAAAGCCTGACCGGTAATTACGAGCCGGGAACCTTCTTCCCCGTTGGATTAACAGAGGTTGTTTATACCGCCACCGATGTCAATGATAACCAGGCTTACGCCGGATTTACGG
>LSQX01274959.1_pt1 | contig 11408 bp, 21 predicted proteins | sample 654561 | NCBI WGS metagenome assembly LSQX01 (sample SAMN04489861, study PRJNA283612) | anaerobic digester metagenome | isolation source: 4 biogas reactors fed with cattle manure at either 37C or 55C with and... | place: Denmark: Kongens Lyngby | collected 2014 | reverse complement strand
GCCAGAGAACTGAGAGAAAAAGACTATATGAGAATCATATCTCTCGCTCCGGAAGTACTTTAACAGAGGAGGTGGACAGTGATGGCTGTAGCAAAAAGAAAACTCCATGTAAAAACTGGAGATACAGTGGAGATTATTTCAGGTAAAGATAAAGGTAAGCGCGGGAAAGTGCTTAGAACCATACCAAAAGAAGGAAAGATAATTGTTGAGAATATCAATATGCTGACCGTGCATACAAAGCCCCGGGGAATGAATCAGCCGGGAGGCATCATTCGCCGTGAAGGTCCTATCTATGCCTCCAAAGCTATGCCGGTATGTCAAAGATGTAATAAAAGAACCAGAGTTGGTAAAAAGATTTTAGAAGACGGGTCAAAAACACGTGTATGTAAGGCATGCGGTGAGACCTTTAACGACTGATGCATTGAAGGGAGGTTATAATAGTGGCTCGATTAAAAGATTTTTACTACAAGGAAGTTGTACCGGCTCTAATGGAAAAATTCCAATACAAGAATATTATGGAAGTACCAAAGCTTGAAAAGGTAGTAGTTAATATGGGAGTCGGTGATGCTAAGGAAAATCCCAGATTCCTTGAAAGTGCAATTGAAGATTTAAGTTTAATAACTGGACAGAGACCAATAGTAACTCAGGCTAAAAAATCTATTTCTAACTTTAAACTTAGACAAGGAATGAAAATAGGAGCAAAGGTTACACTACGCGGAGATCGCATGTACGAATTTGTAGATAAATTATTAAATGTTGCACTGCCCCGTGTTAGAGACTTTAGAGGGGTTTCAGAGAAGTCCTTTGACGGACGTGGAAACTACTCTTTAGGCATTCGCGAACAACTAATCTTTCCCGAGATAGATTATGATAAGGTAGAAAAGGTTAGAGGAATGGATATAGCCTTTGTAACAACAGCTAAGACTGATGAAGAGGCAAGAGAGTTTTTAAGATTACTAGGTATGCCTTTCACAAAATAGTAATAAGGAGGTAAAGGCAGTGGCAAAAAAATCAATGATAGCTAAGCAGCAGCGTAAGCCTAAGTTTTCTACTAGAGCCTATAACAGATGCCGTGTTTGTGGTAGACCACATGCATACTTGAGAAAATTTGGCTTGTGTCGTATCTGCTTCAGAGAAATGGCTTACAAAGGGGAAATTCCCGGTGTAAGGAAAGCCAGCTGGTAGACTGGAGAGATTGGAAGGAGGTAAATCATATGGTTATGACCGATCCCATTGCTGATATGCTGACTCGCATCCGTAATGCGCTGGTTGCCAAGCATGAAAGCATTGAAGTGCCTGCTTCAAATATTAAGGCAGCTATAGCCGAAATATTGCTTGAAGAAGGATTTATTAAAAACTACACCCGTATTGAAGATGATAAGCAAGGCATTTTGAAAATAGAATTAAAATATGGTCCAAACGGTGAAAAGGTTATTAGCGGATTAAAGAGAATTAGTAAACCAGGACTTAGGGTTTACGTTAGAAAAGACCAGGTACCTAAGGTGCTGGGAGGATTGGGTATTGCCATCCTATCAACATCAAAAGGTGTTATAACCGACAAAAAGGCCCGACAAGAAGGGGTTGGCGGAGAAGTCCTCTGCTACGTTTGGTAAGAATGACTAACATCTAAAGGTGAAAGGAGTTGTAAAGGATGTCGCGAATTGGGAATCTTCCTATAGATGTACCTGCAGGCGTTACTATTACTGTAGATGAAAACAATGTTGTAAAAGTAAAAGGCGCCAAAGGTGAACTGAGCCAAGCCATTCATAAGGCTATAAAGGTAATAGTGGAAGATAACGTTGTTAAAGTTGAAAGATCTTCAGACGCCAAGTTCCATAAATCCCTTCATGGGCTAAGCAGATCTTTAATTGCTAATATGATTGAAGGGGTATCAAAAGGTTTCCAGAAAACCCTAGAGATAAATGGCGTTGGATATAGAGCCCAAAAACAAGGAAACAAACTTGTATTAAACGTTGGATACTCTCATCCTGTTGAGATAGCAGAAGCTGATGGGGTAGAGTTTGAAGTCCCTGCAGCTAACAAGGTAATTGTCAAGGGCATCGACAAGCAAAAAGTTGGTGCTATGGCAGCTAAAGTTAGAGGAGTAAGACCTCCTGAGCCATATAAGGGCAAGGGAATCAAATATGAAAACGAGAGAATAATTAGAAAAGAAGGAAAGACGGGAGCATAAGCTAGGAAGGAGTGACACAGGGTGATTAAAAAAGTAGATAGAAACGCAGCGCGGAAAGTGCGTCATAAAAGAGTAAGAAAAAAAATATATGGTACAGCAGATAGACCTCGCTTAAATGTTTTCCGTAGCCTTAATCACATCTATGTTCAAATTATTGATGATGAGAAAGGGCATACCCTGGTATCAGCTTCCAGCCTTGACCCGGAAATCAAGAATAATGTTTCCGACAAGACGAAGAAGGAAGTTGCCAGAATGGTAGGAGAACTGGCTGCGCGAAGGGCTCAAGAAAAAGGTATTAAAAAAGTAGTATTTGATCGTGGCGGATATGTCTATCATGGTAGAGTTCAAGAAGTAGCAGCCGGTGCACGAGAAGCCGGACTGGAGTTTTAAGGAGGGAAATCGATGGAGCGAATTGATGCCAGCACACTGGATCTTAAAGAAAAGGTTGTATCTATTAACCGCGTTGCCAAGGTTGTAAAAGGTGGTAGAAACTTTCGTTTTAATACAGTAGTGGTAGTTGGAGATGAAAATGGCCATGTAGGTGTTGGTACAGGAAAAGCTACTGAGATTCCTGATGCTATTCGTAAAGGAATCGAAGATGCTAAGAAGAATTTAGTCAAAGTACCTATTGTAAACACCACAATACCACATGAAGTAGTAGGAACCTTTGGCAGTGGTAGAGTATTGATGAAACCTGCTAAAGAGGGTACCGGAGTTATTGCCGGAGGACCTGTTCGTGCAGTATTAGAATTAGCTGGTATTAGAGATATTTTGACTAAATCTTTGGGATCCAACAATCCAAGAAATATGGTCAACGCTACAATAGAAGGATTGTCAAGACTCAAGACAGCCGAAGAAGTGGCAAAACTTCGTGGTAAGACTGTCGAAGAGATTTTAGGTTAGTAGGGAGGCGAAGCCTGTGGCTAAACTAAAGATTACCCAGGTGCGAAGCACCATTGGATGCAAAAAGGATCAAATTGCAACCATGGAAGCTCTGGGATTAAAAAAGATTAGGAGCGTAAAGATCCACGATGATTCCCCGGCTATCCGAGGAATGATCGAAAAAGTGAAACATCTAGTAACTGTTGAGGAGATTGATGCTTAAGGGAGGTGAATCCATTGAAGCTATACCAACTAAGCCCTGCTGAAGGTTCAGTAAAGAAGAGTAAAAGAAAGGGAAGAGGCCCAGGCTCAGGTCTAGGTAAGACTGCAGGTCGGGGTCATAAAGGACAAAAATCCAGAAGTGGCGGAGGCGTAAAACCTGGTTTTGAAGGAGGTCAAATGCCTTTAACCAGAAGACTGCCCAAGAGAGGATTTACAAATATATTTGCCAAAGTTTACAATGAAGTTAACGTGGCGCAGTTAGAAGTTTTTGAACCGGATACAGTTGTTACACCTGAACTGCTAAAGGAAAAGGGCATTATTAAAAAGCTTAATGACGGAGTAAAGATTTTGGGTGAGGGCGAATTAAATAAAAAGCTAACCGTCAAAGCTCATAAGTTTAGTAAAGCAGCTCAGGAAAAAATAGAGGCTGCTGGAGGAAAGGCAGAGGTGATATAAATGTGGGACACCTTTCGGAATGCCTGGAAAATAGAAGATCTTCGAAAAAAGATAATTTTTACATTGGTTATGCTGCTGGTATATAGAATTGGTTCCTTTATACCAGTTCCCTTTGTAGACAGCAGCTACCTAAATGCTATAGTAGGGGAAAATAACTTATTAGGCTTGCTGGATATTATTACTGGAGGCGCTTTTGCAAACTATACCATCTTTGCGATGGGTATAACTCCATATATTAATGCCTCGATTATTATGCAGCTATTAACAGTAGCGATTCCAAGACTTGAAGAGCTCTCCAAGGAGGGAGAGGAAGGCCGGAATAAGATTAATAAGTATACACGTTACTTGGCGGTAATCTTAGCTTTTATACAATCTGCTGGTATAACCTATGGACTGGCAAGAGAGGCATTGACCAATGAAAGTGCCTGGGCCTTCTTTGTAATAGCCTTAACCTTAACCGCAGGAACTGCATTTTTGATGTGGTTGGGAGAACAGGTTACTGAATATGGTATCGGAAACGGTATATCCATGATAATCTTTGCCAGCATAGTTTCTAGAATACCCGTAGCTGTAGTAAGCCTTTGGAATATGGCCTTTGAAGCTCAGGTTATAAGCCCATGGTCATTGCCATTGATACTAGTTTTCGTATTAGCGCTGATTACTGGCGTAGTATTTATTGATATGGGTGAGAGAAGAATACCAGTGCAGTATGCAAAAAGAGTAGTTGGCAGAAAAATGTATGGAGGCCAAAGCACTCATATACCTATGAAGGTAAACTCTTCAGGGGTATTGCCAATAATCTTTGCTGTTTCCATTTTATCTCTGCCTCAAACAATTGGATTCTTTTTCCCTGACAGCGGATTCTATCGCTTTATTGACAAATACTTTAGCCAGGATACTGGTGCTTATGCTGTAGTATATGCATTACTGATCATGTTCTTTACCTACTTTTATACACAGATCTCCTTTAATCCAGTGGAGGTTGCAAACAACCTCAGGCAGTACGGGGGGTTTGTTCAAGGCATAAGACCCGGTAAACCTACAGCCGATTATTTGATTAGAATATCAAATCGCATTACCTTGGTAGGTTCCTTGTTCCTAGCTGCAGTGGCTATCATACCTATAATAGTGGCAAGGCTGACCGGAATACCTATGTATCTTCAAGGAACAAGTATACTTATCTTGGTAAGCGTTTCCTTAGAAACTTCTAGACAATTGGAAGCACAGATGTTGATGAGACATTATAAAGGATTTTTAAAGTAGGGGATTACCGTTGATTATAATTAAATCTAAAAAAGAGTTAGAATTAATGCAGGAAGCAGGTAGGATAGTAGCCGGGGCATTAGAAGTAGTAAAAAAAGCTATAGCCCCTGGCGTAACTACTGCAGAGCTGGATGAGATAGCAAAGGATTATATATTAAGTAAAGGGGCCACTCCTGCCTTTAAGGGGTATCAGGGCTACCCAGCAAACATTTGTGCATCCATTAATAATCAGGTAGTTCACGGAATTCCCGGGCCTACCCCTCTAAAAGAAGGAGATATAGTAAGCATTGATATTGGTGCCTTTTATATGGGATATTGCGGCGATGCTGCCAGAACTTATCCAGTGGGTAAGGTTTCACCTGAGGCACTAGACCTAATCAAGGTGACCAAGGAAGCTTTTTTTAGAGGGTTGGAATTCGCACGAGAGGGATACCGGCTTTCCGATATATCCCATGCGATACAAGTATATGTAGAACAGAGGGGATATTCCGTTGTAAAAGCATTAGTAGGTCACGGCATCGGGCAGGAGATGCATGAAGAACCCCAAGTGCCGAATTTTGGACCTCCAGGAAGAGGACCACGACTGCGAGAAGGGATGACCCTGGCCATTGAACCTATGGTGAACCAAGGCTCTGATCAGGTTAGAGTACTGGATGATGGCTGGACGGTAGTAACCCAGGATGGTAGCCTTTCTGCTCATTATGAACATACTATAGCAATAACTGAAGACCAGCCTTTAATACTAACGCAAGGAGAGTAGATAAAGGTGATGGTGAATGATAAGGATTTGTTAGGTAGAGTAGTGCTAGCAAGAGCAGGAAGGGATAAAGGAAAGACCTTTATCGTAGTCGGGCAACTAGACCACGAGTATGTGCTAATTGCCAATGGTACTAATAGATCCGTAGATAAGCCCAAGAAGAAGAAGCTCAAGCATGTTGAACTAAAGCCTAACTATTTAGATAATATAAGGGAAAAACTATTAAAGGGACAAAGAGTGCTTGATGCGGAGATACGCAAGAGTTTAGAAAGTCTTGGGATATGAATAAAAGGAGGGTGAATTGTTTGGCCAAAGAGGATGTCATTGAAGTTGAAGGTACAGTTGTAGAAGCATTGCCCAATGCCATGTTTCAGGTTGAATTAGAAAACGGGCATAAGGTATTAGCCCATATATCTGGTAAACTTCGTATGAATTTTATCCGGATATTGCCGGGGGATAAGGTGACGGTAGAACTATCGCCCTACGATTTGACCCGAGGTCGGATTACTTGGCGAGGTAAGTGATAAGGAGGTAATGGGATGAAAGTAAGACCGTCTGTTAAACCAATTTGTGAAAAATGTAAAGTTATTAGGCGTAAAGGTAGAGTTATGGTTATCTGCGAAAATCCTAGACATAAGCAGAAACAAGGTTAATATAAATAGTATTCTAGATTCCATGGTTTAAACCTATGAAAAATATGGAATAATCATTAGTATGGAGGTGTAGTGATGGCTCGTATAGCCGGTATCGATCTGCCTAGAGATAAACGGGTTGAGATTGGACTAACCTATATTTATGGAATAGGCAGGCCAAAATCCAATGAAATTTTAGCTGCAACGGGTATAGATCCGGATAAAAGAGTTCGGGATTTAACCGAAGAAGAAGTTAACAAGCTTAGGGAATATATTGATAGAAACGTTAAAGTAGAAGGTGACGCAAGAAGAGAAGTATCTCTTAATATAAAGCGTCTAATTGAGATTGGATGTTACCGTGGGATTAGACATAGAAGAGGTTTGCCTGTCCGCGGACAGAGCACAAAACAAAATGCAAGAACCCGTAAGGGACCTAAGAGAACCGTTGGGGTTCGTAGAAAGAAGTAATAGGAGGGGCATGAATGGCTAAAAAGCAAGCACGTAGAACGAGAAGACGCCGTGAAAAGAAGAATATTGAACGTGGTGCTGCACATATCCGTTCAACTTTCAATAATACAATAGTTACTATTACCGATACGGCCGGAAATGCTATTTCATGGGCTAGCTCAGGTGCATTGGGCTTTAAAGGCTCAAGAAAGGGCACACCCTTCGCTGCACAGATGGCTGCTGAATCTGCTGCCAAGGCCGCTATGGAACATGGCCTAAAAACAGTAGAAGTCTATGTAAAGGGACCAGGTGCAGGAAGAGAGGCTGCTATTCGTTCTTTGCAGGCCGCGGGATTGGAAATTAGCATGATTAAAGACGTTACGCCTATTCCCCATAATGGATGTAGGCCACCAAAAAGACGAAGAGTTTAATGGAGGTGTAAATAGATGGCGAAATATACAGGTTCAGTTTGTCGACTTTGCCGTCGAGAAGGAACCAAACTATATTTAAAAGGAGATCGCTGCTACTCCGATAAATGTGCATTTAATCGCAGACCTACTGCACCAGGTCAACACGGACAAAGAAGGAGAAAACCATCGGAGTACGGACTCCAGCTTCGTGAAAAGCAAAAAGCTAGAAGAATATACGGAGTTTTAGAGAAACAATTTGAACGCTATTATGAACAAGCTGAACGCATGAAGGGCATTACCGGTGAAAACCTTCTCCAGCTTTTAGAAAGAAGATTGGACAATGTGGTCTATAGATTAGGGTTTGCTTCATCTAGAGCCCAGGCTAGACAATTTGTGCTGCATGGTCACATTTCAGTTAATGGTAGCAGAGTTAATATTCCTTCTTATTTAGTGGATGAAGGTGATGTTATCGCAGTAAGAGAGAAGTCCGCTTCAAACATGGAACACTTTAAAGCATTGAGAGAAGGTACAGACAGAGTTGTTGTACCATGGCTACAAGTTGATTATGAAAAACTAGAAGGAACAGTATCTGCTCTGCCCACTCGAGAAGACATCGATGTACCAATTCAGGAGCATCTAATTGTTGAGCTGTACTCTAGATAAAGCTTAATATCCTGAATTGTTTGCCCTCGGAATAAGCGGTTTAAAAAGTTATGAGGAGGGTTAGTATTAATGATTGAAATAGAAAAGCCAAGAATAGAAATTGTTGAATTATCAGAGGATGGCAGCTATGGTAAGTTTGTAGTAGAACCCTTGGAGAGAGGCTTTGGTACTACACTGGGCAATTCTCTTAGAAGAGTATTACTTTCTTCCTTGCCAGGTGCTGCAGTCACATCCATAAAGGTGGAGGGTGTTCTCCATGAGTTTTCCACCATTCCAGGAGTTAAGGAAGATATGGTGGAGATAATCCTAAACCTAAAGGACCTGGCCATAAAAATGGATCAGGATGAACCAAAGGTAGTTACCGTTAATGCCCAAGGTCCATGTGTGCTTACTGGTGCAGATATACAGACTGATGCGGGTGTTGAAATTCTCAATGGGGAGCAGCATATTGCTACCCTGAATGAGGATGCTAAGCTTTATATGGAGATTACAATAGAGAAGGGCAGAGGTTATGTTCCAGCAGAAAGGAACAAGAAGCCTGGTCAGCCCATTGGGATTATTCCCATTGACTCCATATTTACTCCTATTAAGAGGGTAAACTTTAATGTAGAAGACACTCGTGTAGGTCAAGTTACTGACTATGATAAGCTTACCTTAGAGGTATGGACAGATGGCAGCATAAAAGCTGATGAAGCTACCAGCTTGGCTGCCAAGATTATGAGCGAGCATCTAATGCTTTTCATTGAATTGACAGAGCATGTTAATGAAGTTGAAATCATGGTAGAAAAAGAAGAGGACGAGAAAGAAAAAGTTTTAGAGATGACAATAGAAGAACTGGATCTTTCCGTTCGTTCTTACAATTGCCTAAAGCGAGCGGGCATTAATACAGTGGATGAATTGATTCAGAGAACTGAAGAAGACATGATGAAGGTACGAAATTTAGGAAAGAAATCCTTACAAGAAGTAAAGGATAAGCTCGCCGCCTTAAACTTAAGTTTGAAAAAAAGTGATGAATAGTCTCTAAAGGAGCACATCTACGTGAAGGAGGGTTGTTCAAATGGCAAAAAGAAAATTAGGCAGACCAAGTGATCAGCGCAAGGCACTGCTAAGGAATCAAGTAAGTGAGCTTTTATGGCATGGCAGAATTAAGACAACTGCTGCACGTGCAAAAGAGGTAAGAAGCATTGCTGAGAAGTTGATCACACTAGCGGTTAATGAATATGATAAAACTGTAACAGTGACAAAAGAGATGAACAATGTTAAGGGGCAGACCGTTACTAAGGAAGTAGTTAATGATCTACCCTCAAAACTAAATGCCAGAAGAAAGATGATGGCTTATCTCTATGACTATCAAGAGGTAAAAAGAAAAGATGAAAGTAAAGAAGACTATCGCGAAAGGACAAAGGAAGTCAACCATCCTTTGATCGAAAAACTTTTCCGAGAATACGGTCCTAAATATAGAGAAAGAAATGAAAAGCAAAACTGCAGCGGCGGTTATACTAGAATTCTAAAACTAGGACCACGCCGTGGCGATGGTGCTGAGGAAGTTATTATAGAACTTATTTAACTTTAGAAGAATATTTTGACATGAAGGGATTAAGTTGAGAGGCTTAATCCATCTTTTTACCCTTTAGAAGTTTGAAATTAGAAGATAAGGGTTAGATAATAGAAATATTCTTATGTGAATTGTTGAATTAAGGGGGGAGGCGCTATAGAGCCTATAGTAAAAGTTCAGGAAGTAGTTTATAAATACACCGATTATGAGGAGAGGGAAATAACCGCACTTGATGGTGTCACCCTCGATGTAGAGAAAGGTGAGTTCTTAGTTATTATTGGCCATAATGGATCGGGGAAATCCACCTTGGCCAAGCATATAAATGCAATTAACATACCTGAAAAAGGAGCTGTGTGGGTAAAAGGCATAGATACTCGGGATGAGTCAAGGGTATGGGATATCCGCCAAACTGCGGGTATGGTTTTTCAAAATCCTGATAACCAGTTGGTAGCAACCATTGTAGAGGAAGATGTGGCCTTTGGTCCCGAGAATTTAGGCATCCCCCCCAATAAAATACGCAAACGTGTGGATGAGGCTCTAAAAAAGGTAAGGATGGAGGACTTTGCAGAATCTGCACCCCATTTTCTCTCAGGTGGGCAAAAACAAAGGGTTGCTATTGCTGGTATAATTGCCATGAGGCCAGAGATTATTATTTTAGATGAGCCTACTGCAATGCTAGACCCTGCTGGAAGACAAGAGGTAATGGATACCATTAACTATCTAAATAAAGAAGAGGGCATAACTATAATTCATATAACTCATTATATGGAAGAGGCTATAAATGCTGATAGAGTTATAGTTATGGAAGCAGGAAAAATCGTCATGGAAGGTAAGCCCAGAGAGATTTTTGCCAAGGTAGAAGAGCTTAAAGCATTGGGGTTAGATGTGCCTCAGATTACTGAACTAGCCTATGAGCTTCGAAAAGAAGGGTTAGATATACCTGCTGACATTTTAACAGCGGAAGAGATGGTGAAAGCGTTATGCCCATAAAGATAGAAAATATGAGTCATGTATACATGGAGGGCGGTCCTTTTGAATATAAGGCCTTGGATGGGATAAGTGTAGAGATCCATGACGGAGAATTTGTGGGTCTTATTGGCCATACTGGTTCCGGCAAATCCACTCTTATTCAGCATCTAAATGGTCTACTTAAGCCAACCTCTGGTACCATAGAAGTAAATGGTATTAAGATAGAGCATAAATCCAAGCAGCTAAAAGAGCTGAGACAGAAGGTAGGATTGGTTTTTCAGTATCCAGAGCATCAGCTCTTTGAGGATACCGTATATTTGGATATTGCCTTTGGCCCCAAGAACCTAGGTTGTTCTCCATCTGAGATAGAACTAAGGGTAAAGGAAGCCATGGAGCTAGTAGGGCTAGACTATGAAAGCATCAAGGATAGATCCCCTTTCGAGCTTAGTGGTGGACAGAGAAGAAGGGTAGCCATAGCTGGGGTACTGGCTATGAAACCTGAGATTTTGGTGCTAGATGAACCTACAGCAGGCTTAGATCCTAGAGGAAGGGACGAGATTTTAGGGCGTATCGCTGAGCTTCATAGAAAATATAATCTCACCACCATATTGGTATCCCATAGTATGGAGGATATAGCCAAGCTGGTAGATAGGATAATCGTGATGAATAAAGGAAAGATTGCATTAGACGGCACCCCTGAAGAAGTGTTCAGGCACGCCCAACAGCTTAGTGAAATGGGATTGGCTGTACCTAATATAGCTCACCTTATAAAAAAACTTAGAGAGGCTGGCTTGGACGTTCCAGACAATATATTTACCGTAGAGAGAGCCAAAGAGGAGATATTAAGGGTGTTGAGGGGTGGTTCCAATGATTAAGGATATAACCATAGGCCAGTATTTTCCTGGCAGCTCCTTTATTCATTTGTTGGATCCTAGAATAAAAATAATAGTAAGTTTTATAT